>Ga0137415_10000509_pt1 | contig 37219 bp, 78 predicted proteins | sample CZODoug3_1_1_16f_FD_183082 | JGI IMG/M metagenome (GOLD analysis project Ga0137415, IMG submission 183082) | Vadose zone soil fungal communities from Angelo Coast Range Reserve, California, USA - CZODoug3_1_1_16fungal (Hybrid Assembly) | ecosystem: Environmental > Terrestrial > Soil > Vadose...
GACTGGTCCGACTATGCCTTCGCCATGCCCGCCGGTGTTGAGGACTACAGAGCTCACCTGGAGCCCTTCGCAGCTCGTGGTCTGGGCCTGTTGTTGATCGGACCCAAGGGCGTTGGCAAGACGATGTTGGCCACCCTCATGCTCAAGGAGTTCATCAAGCACGGAATGAAGGGGTTCTCCATTTTGTTCAGTGAGGTCACCGACCAGATCACCGCCGGATGGGGTTCGGGGGACAAGGCGCGCGCAGCTCAGGAGAGCTTCGACAATCGCTTCACCTATACCGACGTGCTGCTGCTCGACGACCTGGGCAAGGAGTGGAGCTCGGCCAACACCATGGCCAAGGTGCACTTCGACAACATCCTGCGCCGCCGGGTCCAGAACAATCGGGTCACCCTGCTGACCTCCAATCTCGGCGTCGACGGCCTGGTGTCGAACTACGGAGAGGGCGTGCTGAGCCTGCTCAAGGAAAAGTCGATGGCCGTCCCCATCGTCGGACAGGACTTCCGCGACGGCTTGGCCGTACGCCTGGCCGAAGAAGGCCGCACCAACCAGACCCGGGCGATCGTATGAGGGCCATCCAGGGATACTGCCCGTCTTGCGGGCAACAGGAGCTCGGCCATCTGGAGAAGTCGCACCCAGACAATCCGGCCCGCATCATTGGTTCCGTGTTTTGCGCGAACCCGGATTGCCTTCAACCCGATTCGGCACATCGGATCTTGCAGGACCCCGAGATTCACCACATCGTTCGGTTCAATCCCGACGACACCTTCAACGTCCAGCACCCGCTACGCGAGCGCATCGGCTCAACGCTCCTGGACTGCCTGATCCACACCGAGGTGCAGCGCTCCCATGCTGAGGGAGCACCGACCGAGGGCACCTGGCGGGTCAAGCATCGAGACGATGTCGATGGCGAAGAGTCCAGCGAGTGGCCGTGGCTCTGGGAGCGAATTTGAGTCTCGAGCGCAAGCTCTTGGCCGCTCTCGTCGACAACCCCAGCGAGCTGGCCCGGGTGTTCGACATGGGCCTGCGGGAGGCGGTCTTCGAGGAGCCGCTGAGCAACCGGGTCTACACCTTCATGCTGGACTACTGGAACTCCACCCAGCAGACCCAGGTGCCCAGCCGCTACGTCATCGAGACCCAGCACCCCGGCTTCGTGTTGGAGACCGGCACCCCAGAGGAGCCACTGCCCGACCCGTCGTGGACCGCCTACAAGCTGATCCAGCGCTTCTCCACCAACATGATCCAGCAGATCGCCCAGGCCGCGGCGACGACCATGCACGACGATCCGGTGTCCACGCTGCGCGCGATGGTCGCCGACGCCTACAACGCCAGCGAGACCGTGTTGCCCCGGCACTCCCGAGTCGACATGAGCGAGAACGTCGAAGCACGCCGCCGCCGGTACGCGCTGCGCGAGCAGGGCATCGGCGTCGGGGTCACCCTGGGCCTGCCCGAGCTCGACGAACACACCGGCAAGCTGCTCCCCGGTGAGCTCTGCGCCATCGGTGCCTTCTCCAAGGTCGGCAAGACCATGATGTTGGCCAAGGCCGCGATGGAGGCCCGCAAGCAGGGCTGGAAGCCGATCATCTTCTCCCTCGAGATGCCGGTCGAGGAGATCGAAGACCGGATGGACGCGATGTTCTCCGAGGTCTCCTACAACCGGCTGTCCAAGCGCCGCCTGGATGTCGCCGAGATGCAACGCCTATTCGGCTACCAGGACATCGTGGCGGCCCTCGGCTCCGGCATGCGCATCGAACGCCCGGACGAGGGCGAGCGCACCGTGGCTCACCTGCTTGCACGCGCCCGGCACACCGGCTCAGACTTCGTACTCATAGACCAGCTGTCCTTCATGGAGGAGACCCAGAAGTACCCCAGCGAGAAACAACGCCAGGGCTCCATCCTCAAGCAGCTCAAGAATGAGATCGGCCGCGAATCCCGGGGCAAGCTGCCCGCCGTGCTGGCCGTGCAGCTGCGCAGGGAGTCCTTGGAGCGCAAGGAGGGTCCCGAGATCAACGACTTCGCCGATGCCGCCGAAGTCGAACGTACCTGTGATCTGCTGCTGGCCCTCTCGAGGACCAAGACCCAGCGGATGAACCGCAACATGCGCCTGGACGTCCTGGGCGGCCGCCGCTGCGAGATCGCGGCGTGGCTACTCAGGTGGGACCTGATTGACTCCACCACCATTGCGGTGCGCAACGTCATCGAGCATGGCGTGCCCCAGACAGCACCGACAACACAGCCCCCGATCGTCCCTGGCATGACATTGACCCCGGCTCCAAACTTGTTGATCCCCTCCGGACCGCCACCGTCATGAAGTTCGGCATCGAGGCGCTGTCACCCTATGGCGAGTACCGCCGACGCCTCGACGCACGCGAGGTGCTCGCCCGCTACGGGGCTCAGAACTGCACCGAGCAGATCAACCGCAAGGACGGCACCACCGAGATCGTGCACTCCTGCTTGTTGGACCGCGTCGAGCCCCATCATGCCAACGGTGACGCCCACCCCAGTGCCTGGTGCAACGTCGACAAGAACCTCTACGTCTGCTCGGCCTACTGGTCCGGGGACCTGCTGCACCTGATCCAGAAGCTCGAGGGCAAGGAGTCGCTCACCGAGGCGCTGCCCACCATCGGGGAGATGCTGCGCGGGGCCACCAGGGAGCGCGACGAGTTCGTCGCCGCACTCGACAAGCTCTTCTCCGGCCGGGAGATCTATGACGTCGAGATCTCCACCTACAGTCCCCACGTGCTCAACCCGTGGTCGGCCAGCCACCCCTACATGCGCGAGGAGCGGGGGATCAGCCAGGAGGTGCACGAACGTCTGCACATCGGCTACGACCCGGTCGAGAACCGCATCGTCATCCCGCACTTCTGGGAGGGTCGGCTCGTCGGCTGGCAGAAGCGCGCGATCCCCGGCTACGACGATCACCACCCCTGGCGTCAATGGCCGCCCACCATCAACCCCTTCCCGAAGTACCGCTCCTCCACCGGGTTCCCCAAGTCCGACACCCTCTTCGCCTACGACTACGCCGCTCCCGGTGCTCAGGTCATCGTGGTCGAGAGCCCCATGAGCGTGGCCAGGGCCCACTCCCTGGGCATCACCAACGTGACCGCGACCTTTGGTGCCAAGGTGTCCCGGCACCAGATCGAGATGCTCACTGATATGGCCGAGGTGATCGTGTGGTTCGACCACGACCCCGCGGGCTATCACGGCGCGCGCCAGCTCGTCGAGGGCCTGCAGCGTCATATCAAGGTCATGGTCGTGGACCCCGACGAGGGCGCTGATCTGGCCGACTACCCCTGTGCCGACGCCGTCTATGCCAAACTGGAGACTGCACGACCGGCCGCGCTCTGGCTGGCCGCCCTGGATGTCGAGGAGCTCAATGCCCGCCAAGAAGCCAGTCGAGAAGACCAACGCCGCTGGTGAGCAGATTCGCCACATGCCCAACGGCGACAAGCATCTGGTTCCAGCGCACACGGTCAGGGGCAGGATCCTGGAGAAGCACGCCGCTCTGCGTGAGGAACACCGTCAACTGACCGAGGTCAAGCACCAGCGGGTGGCCGCCAAGAGGGATCGCCAGAACCGCAAGGGCTGGCCCCCGGAGAAGTCACCGGTGTGACCGGAAATCCCCCATCAGAAACTCAGCACTGATTCTGCGCGCATTATTTCGGGTATGGGTTTAGGCTTAGTTAGTCGCCTCAGCCGACACACCACGATTGCCTCACTTTTTACCTCACTCAGCAGGAGCCTTTGATGGACTTTGGACTGGCAGCACTACAGCAGACGATCACCGACTCCAAGAACCGGGGTAGCGGCAGCGACGCCAAGCTCGGCTACATCTCGTGGAAGGACGGCGAGACCAAGATCGTCCGTTTCCTGACCAACGAGGTGATCAGCGCCAGCATCGCCGATCGGGTGATCACCAACGACGGCAAGACCAAGGACTTCCTGATCGACGAGAGCCGGGGAGACTTCGTCGCCAAGTACGGCGGCAAGTCCCGCGAGTACGGCACGGGCACGCTCATCGAGCCCAAGATCACCAAGAAGGGCGTCGCTGTTGCCGTGTTGCGTGCCGAGCAGGCCGACCCGACGAACCCGGCCCGCCGGGAGCGATCGGATCTACTCATCGTCGTGGAGAACCAGGGTCAGCAATATCAGGGTCGCTCCTTCGGAATCATCAAGCAGGGCATCGGAAACTTCTGGAAGCCGTTGATGGCGGTTGCTGCCCGCTTCGATGGACTCTGTGATCGGGATTGGGCCATCACTCGTGTTGGCGGGGACAAGGACACCACCTACCTCCCCTCCCCGATCGAGCCGTCGAACGATGCGGAGAACGCCCTCCGGGACCTGGCCGTGGTCCAGCAGTACTACGGCTACGGCCGCCCGTGGAACCCCGAGGATCCTGCCCGGTTCCTCTATTGCCCCGAGACCCTGGTCGAATGGGCCGACTACTACGGCAGCGAGGAACGCGCCAAGTTCTGGCTGACCCCGAAGGGTCCAGCCGCCGGTCAGCAGATCCAGGGCGTCCTCCCGGGGATCCCGGGACAGCCCTTGATCAACCCGGCCCTGATCCAGAGCGGCCTCTACGGCCCCAACGGCGTGCCGACGGCGCTCACCACCCCGGCACCCGTCCCGGGCCTGCAGACCTACGCCCCAGCGCCTCAGGCACCGCAGGCCCCTGCTGGTCTCGTTCCCCCGGTTCCGCAGCAGCCCGCTGCCAACGGCCTGAACGAGTTCCATCCGGCCACCACGTTGAACCCGGCCGCGGGTCTGGTGGCACCCGTCCTCTCGACGGCCACCGGAGTGCCCGTCGTCCACCAGCAGCCGGTCCCCGCCGCCGTGCCTCCGCCGCCGCCACCCTTCATCCCGACGGTGCCAGGCCAGCCCGCGATGGTGGGGTCCCTTCCTCCGCTCCCACAGCCGACCCTGTCACCGACGATCAATCAGGGACCATGGACGGGGGCCCCGGAGGAAGAGTCTCAGGCAGCGCCCTCGGGGGCCACCAATTGGGCCAGCCTGCAGGCAAGCCTGCTGCCGACACTGGCTCAGGCCGCTACGCCCGCACCTCAGCAGTAGGTCGCGGGATGACCACCCCCACACAGGTCAATCTCCACTCACATTCGGACGGAAGTTTTCTGGACGGTCTTCAGACCGTTACCCAGATGGCTGGCCGGATCAAGGAGGTTGGCTCGGATTCCGGTTCGATCACCGACCACAACGAGGTCAATCAGCACCTTGCCTTCCAGAAGGCGATGGTCGCCCAGGATCTACATCCGGTGTTCGGCATCGAAGCCGACTGGGTTTATGACGTCGCCTGGACACGGGAGAACCTGACCTATCCCACCAACCGCTCCCACATCTGCCTTCTCGCCCAGACCAACGAAGGCTTGTCCAACATCTGGAAGCTAGCCACGCTGGCCTATACCGACGAATACCGCTTCAACAAGCCGCTGATCACGCCTGAGCTGATGCGCGAGCACTCTGCCGGGATATGGGCCAGCGACGGCTGCGCGCTCACCGAGATGGCACGCGCGATCGAGAAGGGTGACGAGGGCCTGGCCCGGCAGCACTTCTCCATGCTCCTGGACATCTACGGGGATCACTTCTACTCCGAACTGCATACCTTCCAGTTCATCAATCCCTCCCCCACCGACATGCTCACCTGGAACGGCCAGGCCATACCGGTGACCCGGGCCAACGAGATCATGCGCGACCTCAACCAGGCCAAGCTGCGCTTCGCCATCGAGATGGGCGTGCCGCTGGTCGTGGTCAACGACAGCCACCACTCCCGGCCCGAGGACTGGGAGAACAAGGACCTGGTCTGGAAGTTCTCCACCCACAAGAAGAAGGGTGAGGAGGGCGACCAGGACGTCGAGGCCACCCTGCAGAAGGCCGACCACCTGATGGGCGGCCAGGAGCTCTACGGTTGGATGGCCTTGCACGGCATCGGCAAGGAGGTCGTCGATCAGTGCATCGCCAACTCCCACGCCATCGCGCACTCGTGCAACGCGGTGATCGGCAAGACCCTGGACATGCCCAGCCTCACCGGCTCGGCGACCGACGACCTCAAGATGCTCATCGCCAAGGTGCAGCAGGGTTTCGCCGACAAGGTCACCAAGGAGGGTCTGCCCGAGGACGTCTACTTCGCCCGCGTGGAGGAGGAGCTCTCCCTCATCGCGGCCAAGGGCTTCCCCGGCTACTTCCTGGTCGTCGAAGACGAGGTCGAGGCCGCGGTGTCCGGGCGTTGGGCCCCTTACGTCACGGCCAACGCCCCGCTGGCCCCCCAGCTGCTGGGACCCGGGCGTGGTTCGGCTGGTGGATCCCTGGTGGCCTACCTGACCGGCATCACCAGCATCGACCCCATCCACTATGACCTGCTCTTCGAGCGCTTTCTCGCGCCCGGCCGCAAGGGCTTGCCCGACATCGACGTCGACTTCCCGCAGTCTCAGCGTCCGGGCGAGAAGGAATACCTCTCTGCGCGCTACGGGCACGACCACGTCTGTTCGATCGGCACCCTGAGTCACTCCCAGCCCAAGGGGTTGTTGCTGGACCTTGCCCGAGCCATGGGCATCTTCGACAAGGCCCCCGGCGACGTCATCTCGATGGGCAAGATCGTCGAGCAGGTCAAGGGCATCACCACCGAGGAGTCCGGAGACGGAGAGGTGCAGGCCACCTGGGGCGAGGTCGTCGAAGCCAAGGGCGGGGAGCTGGCGTCGTGGGTCCGCAAGTACCCCGAGTTGTTCGCCAAGATCAACGAGTTCACCGTCGCCTCCGGCGGCGACGGCCCGATCCGGCAGTCCAGCGTGCACCCCTCCGGCGTCGTGGTGGCCAACAAGCCGCTGCTCGGTGCCATCCCGCTGCGCTCCCGTCCCAAGGACGGGGTGACCGTCACCCAGTTAGACATGTTCGAGGTCGAGGAGATGGGCGCGGTCAAGCTCGACATCCTGGGCATTCGGCACCTGGACACCCTGATGGTGGCCCGCAACCTGATCTATGACCGCCACGGCATCTGGCTGGACTTCCGCCGTGACCACCTACCCAAGGAATTGCAGGGCAAGGTCGGCGGCTTCAAGCCTCCTGACGCCACCGTCATCGAGTTTGGCTACGACCACTACGCCGACCCCGAGATCTGGCCGCAGATCGCCTCAGGGGGCACCAGCGGCATCTTCCAGGTGGAGTCCGCGCTGCTGACCAAGGCCGCCGCCGACCTCAAGCCGCTCAACGAGCGCGACGTGGCTGCCCTGATCTCCATCGTGCGCCCCGGCGTGAAGGACGCCGGACTGGACACGGCCTACCTCAATCGCCGCTCCGGGGTCGAGGACGTGTCCTACGACCACCCCATGATGGAGCCGATCACCTCGGAGACCTACGGGGTCCTGATTTATCAGGAGCAGCTGTTGCGCGCGGTTCGCGACCTAGCCCATTTCAGCCCCGACGAGGCCTCTGACCTACAGAAGGCGCTGTCCAAGAAGTGGATGGACAAGGTCGTGGCGTTCAAGGAGAAGTTCCTCGAGGGCTGTGCCAACGATGGCGTCTTCATGCTCGAGTACCAGCTCAACGAGATGCACGACTACGACGAGGAGCGCGCGCGCTCGGTAGCCGCCAAGATCTGGGCCTCCATCGAGGCGTCCGGACGCTATGCCTTCAACAAGTCTCACGCCGTTGGCTACGCCGTTATCGGCACCTGGGAGATCTGGACCAAGCACTACTACCCCACCGAGTTCATTGCTGCCCTGATGGCGACCGACTCCGAGAACATCAACGTCTACATCCGTGACGCCCGCCGCCGCGGGGTGGCCATCCTGCCGCCTGACGTCAACGAGTCCGACCAGAAGTTCACCCTGGGCGACCATGCCATCCGCTACGGCCTGGACACCATCCGTGGTCTGGGCGAGGCCGGGGTCAAGGAACTGATGGCCAAACGCCCCTTCATCGGTCTGGAGGACCTGCTGGACCGGTGTGTAGCAAAGAACGGCGTGGGCAAGACTCAGGTCGAGGGTTTGATCAAGATCGGTGCCATGGACGGCTGGGGAACCCGGGCCGATCTGCTGACGGCCTACCAGGACTGGGTGATCTTCTCCAAGGCCGCCGAGAGCGTGCAGACCAAGAAGCGGGCCGAGGGCTCTGAGGCCGTCGCCGCGCACGTCGCGGCCTGGCGGGAGAAGCACATTGGTGAGATCGCCTACGAGAAGGAGTTCGGCGCAGCGACCATCCCGGACTTCTCCGACGAGGCAGTCATCTATGCCATCGAGCAGGAGCTGGTCGGCAACTATCTGACCCGTGACCCGATGGACCGCTATGCCGACGCCATCAACTCCGTGGCCATAGCACACCCCTCCCAGATCAAGGGGTTCGACGTCGGCGACGAGTTCGTCATCGGCGGCCAGATCTCCAAGGTCAAGACCACCACGATCAAGAAGGAGGGCCGCAACAAGGGCAAGGAGATGGCCTTCCTCACCGTCAGCTGGAACGAGCAGGACTTCGAGATCACGCTGTTCCCCGAGACCTGGGAGCGCCACGTCGGCATCCTGGCCGTCGGCGCACCGGTAGCGTGTGCAGTGCTGCGTGACGCCAAGGGCTGCAACCTCAAGTACGCCCAACGCCTGGACCAGATAGCAGCCAAGGCCGCGTCCTGATGGCGGCCTGCAAGATCTGCGACGGCCACCTGCAAAAGGACAACGAGCCGCTGAAGTACTCCGGCCAGCACCGGGTCTGGTCATGCAAGGCATGCCACGAGATCCTGATCAAGATCCCACCGATGGAGAGAACCGATGGTCCGCAAGTCTGACACCGAGAAGACTGTCGCCGCTCTGATGGGCCAGCTCCAAGAGGCCCACCCGAAGGCCGCAGTGATGCGGGCCAAGGACATGCCCCAGCGGCCCGCGATCTCCTGCGGATCTCTGGCCGTCGACTATGCCAGCGGCATCGGAGGCTTCCCACCCGATCGGCTCCTGGAGATCGCAGGCCTGGAGGGTACTGGCAAGACCACTCTGGCTCTGCTGGCGATGGCCAACACCATGGACGCCAACCCAGGGCGCGCAGCTCTGATCATGGACTTCGAGCACAAGCTCGATCGTGATTGGCTGCGCAAGTTGTTGGGCCCGGAGCGCGAGTCTCGCGTCATTCTGACTTGGCCCGACTTCGCCGAGCACGGCGTCAACCTCTACATCGATGCGGTGTCGGGCAACGAGAAGAAGAAGATCGCCCCGGGTCAGATTTGTTGTGCCCTCTGGGATTCGATCGCCGCGGCCCCTACGCTGCGCCGCAACGACGACCGTGAGGTCGCCTCCTACGGCGGCAATTCGATCGCCATCACCGACTTCGCCAACATCGCCGCCGCGATGAGTCACAAGTACGTCTGCCAGACCATCGCGATCAACCAGGTCCGCGAGGACTTCTCCGGCTATCACCAACACAAGACCGTCGGCGGAAATGCCTTGCGCTACATGTGCTCTCAGCGTTGGATCACCAAGAAGGGGCAGGGCAAGTTCAACGAGAAGATCGACGGCGAGGACGTCCAGATCGGTTTTGAGGTCGCCGTCAAGCTCTACAAGTCCGGCCTGTCGCCGGGAGGGCGCACTGCCTCCTACCGGTTTTACAACGTGGAAACCGAGAAGTACGGCTTCGGGGTGGACACCATGGAGGAGATCGTGCGCCTGGGTGTGCTCACCGGCGCAATCGAACGCCGCGGCGCGTGGTACTACACCCCGGTACTCCCTCTGGACAAGGGAGAGCACAAGATCATGGGCCGAGACCGGCTGGAGGCAGCTCTGCGTGTAGATCTCGCAGCTCAGAAGATCGTCGCCACCGACGTAATGAATCGGCTGAAGGCGGGGAAATTCGGAGAGCTGGTGGCCCCCAACACCGGCGAGGAGACCGACCTGCCACCTGGCTTCACCAATCTCGTCGAGGAGCTCGGCACCGCCTTTCCCGACTCCCCCAGAGACATGGGGGTCAATCACATCGTTGAAGGGCTGATGGCCAAGTTGACGGAGCAGGGATGACTGACACTCCTGAGCTCGAGGATATCTACGCCGCGGTGGGTATGCCCGACATCCAGTCTGAGTTCACCTTTCAGGCGCGTGATGAGGAAGAGGCTCAGCGCGTCCGCACTCTTCTTGGCATCCCTGCTGAGGTCTCACCCAAGATCGAGCCGGAGCCACCGGTGGTCCGGGTGCCCAACCGAAAGATGCGGAGGCACCCCCGTGGCTAAGCTCCCTAGCTGGGCAGATTGGGAAGCCGACATCCAGAAGCTCTTCGGCCTGGACACCACGATCTGCAGCGGAAATCAGTGGAATGACGTCGGGGATGCCGTCGACAACGACCATGCCTCACCCTGGCCGATCATGGCCGACGGAAAATTCACCGACACCAAGGCGTCTTGGTCCCTGAAGGCCAAGGACGTCGCCCGGTGGTTCGACACCGCGACCGAGAAGGGCAAGCGCGGCATCATGGCCATCCGGATCTGGACGCGCGGTCAGTACTCACCAGAGGACTTCGTGGTCTGCTCAGCCGATGACTACGCCGAGCTCGTGGAGTATTACCGAGAGGGTCACAAACCTGCCGAGCCGGGCATGATCGTCTTCCCTCCCGGTGTCCGAACGGTGACGTTCCGGGGCCACCAGGTCACCCTGCACACAGAGGATCCGACACGCTGATGGTTTATGAGAACATCTTCAAGGCGCTCCAGAACAAGGAGCTGATCCTGCCTTTCCTGGAGAACCAGATCCTGGCCGACAAATGGCCGGAGCGCTACACGATCGAAATAGATAGCTCGCCTTACTATGGGCTGAATGAGGATGGCAGCCCCGACGGCTACTTCCACCCGTCTACCCACTCACTGATGGGTGAGCGTGAGCTCTATCTGCGCTTCCACCCCGACACCCGGGACCTGATGCTGAGCGAGCCCAACAGCCTGCAACGCCAGATGACCTTGGGGATGGGCTCCTCGATCCACGGCATCCTGCAGGCCCAGATGCAGATGATCGGTCTCTGCCCGCCGGAGAACATCGAGGTCGAGTACATCATCGAAGAGCACCACATCCGCGGGAAGATCGACTGGATCTTTCAGCATCCTTCAGTGGGTGATGTCGTTGTCGAGGCCAAGACGAGGACGGGCTACAAATTCGAAACCACCACCATCGAGTCGATGCCCTCCTGGGATGCCCAGCTCTCCCTGGCCGAGTACTCCCAGAACAAGACCGAGGGCGTGTTGTTGATGATGGAGTCGGCGTGGCCCTACCGGCTGCGCGAGCTCCCGCACAAGCGCAACGATGTGCTGCTGCAACAGATCTTCGACAAGTTCGACTACGTCCGGATGTGCCTGGAGGCCAACGAGCCCCCCAGGCATTGCTGTGTATTTGGCAGTCCCCAGATGACCAGCTGCGATGCACGTTTCACCTGCTGGTTGAAGCCATGAAGACCTCCGGCCAGAAGTGAAACAAGCAGCTAGAATGTCTATATGTTGTGCGCTGTTGAGGAATGTGGCCTCCCGAAGGTCAAGTCACCGTACTGTGAGATGCACAGAGCTCGGGTTCGCCGCCATGGAAGTCCTCACACCAAGCTCACGGGCCATGGCAAGCCATGCGTGGTCGATGGGTGCATCAGACCTCCGAAATACCGGATCAAGACGGACCATCCTTTGTGCCCCATGCACTACGCACGGTGGCGCAGAGTGGGGGATTGGCGAGATAGTGCCGTTAAGCAGTACCGGGGAAAATCCCACATCGATGACAACGGATACAGGCGTATTTGGCGTGATGGTCGGCAGATCGGTGAACACCGATGGGTGATGGAACAGGCTCTCGGTCGCAAGCTCTACCGAGACGAGACCGTTCACCATCGGAACGGAGTGCGGATAGACAACCGGATCGAAAATCTCGAGCTGTGGTCGAAGAACCACCCGGCTGGACAGAGGGTGGTGGACAAAATTGAGTGGGCAAAAGAAATCCTCGCCAGATACGAGGGAACGTATCCTCTCCGTGACGCTAGCTGATTGTGAGGTTCAGCATTTCTCTGCAGGTGGCAAGGGCGGGCAGAACCAGAATCGCAGGTCGACTGGGACTCGGATAATCCATCGAGCTTCGGGTGCGCGTGGGGAAAGTCGGGAAGAACGCTCCCAGTTGCAGAACAAGAAGGCCGCCTTCCGCCGGATGGCCGAGACCTCTACCTTCAAGGCCTGGCTGCGTCGACAGCTCGGCCAAGAGGTGCTGGAGAAGGTCGCCGTCGAGCGCGCGATGTGGCCGGTCAACATCAAGACCGAGGTGCACGCCGAAGACGGCAGCGGCAACTGGGTCGAAACCCAGATCGAAACCCCGCATTGGCAAGAGCCCTGATGAAGACCTGCGATCAGTGCGGCCGAGCGGGGAACCGGGGATTCGACAAGGACGCCGGAGGCCACACCGGCTGGCGATGCGTCAATGTCACTTCCTGTGAGATCCGCATCGCGAAGGCTCAGCGTGCCGCAAACGTTGGCCGTTGCGTGGATTGCGTGACCGAGGGCATCACGACCGAGCGCAAGCTGGCGACCAAGCGTGATGGAACGCTCGAGCCGGGCCCGCGGTGCGTCACCCACAAGCGGGCCCAGAAGAAGGTCCGCAGCCTTCGCTCTCACGAGCTGCGCACGGAGGCCGACTACGGCATCACTGGACCGGAGTACTGGGCCATTTACGAGGCACAAGGCGGCTGTTGTTTCATCTGCCGCCGCAGCAAGGGTAACGCGCGTCGCCTGGCCGTCGACCACGATCATCACTTCCACGACAACGAGCCGGTGCTTCCCCACCCCCGTGACAAGGGTTGTCGCCGATGCGTGCGGGCGCTGCTGTGCAAGCGTTGCAACATGCTGATCGGTTGGTGGCCGGTGGCCGCACTGATGAGGGCAATCCAGGTCCTGGTCGACCCGCCCGCCCGAAAGGTGTTGGCAGCCATCATGGAGGAGAAACCGCTATGACCGAGGCACAAGATCACGACCACGATCACGTCGAGGAGATTCGGGGATCCGAGATCGGTGACATCCTCACCGAGAACATCCCCACCCCTGAGGACGAGCTCGAGGCCACCGCCGAGGAGATGCTCGAGCAGGCGATCAACGAGAAGATCCGGTTCGTCTGGCGGCCCGCCGACGAGATCATCCTCAAGCGCATCGAGATCGCCGCGGAGGTGGCATTCGCCGAGATGTTCAGTGCGGCCATCGCCGAGATGAACGCCTTCTATGATTCCCTGCGGGTGCCCGAGGTCAACGAGTACGGCATCACGACCGGGCGATGGAAGCGTGACGAGCACGGCCGATATGTTGAATTGTGGTCACAACTCGACGGCCAGACCACCGAACAGTGCATCATGAATCTCATGCGCATCAAGCTGATCATCGCCCCCCAGATCACCAAGCTCCGCAATCATGCCGTCTACGCCAAGATGGTGGCCGACGACATCAAGGACGACACCTGGAAGACCGTGGCCGCCGGGACCATGGGCGACCGGGCCTCCAAGGCCAACCGGGTCTCCCGGGTGGATCGCTATCACGCCTTCTTCAACTACTCGGTGTGGGCTGTTGCCGACAGTTTCCAGCGGGAGATCGTCGACTTCATGTTCCGATTGCGCGACGTCAGATCGTGGAGGATCCGGGCGCAACCGAGATAGGCGGCGCTGGCCATGGTGCGTAAATTGCCTGATGATCCCGCGAAAAGACGCGTCCAACACATGAAGAGATTATTTCAGCACCTGGAGCACTTCCACAGCCAGCTCGAGGCCGGAAACTTCACTCTTCCGCTCATCGTGACGATCCCCGAGACCGGCGAAGAGGTCTACCTGGAAGACCTGATGTGCGGGATCGACAGTCTTCCACCTCGCCAGCGCGAGGCCTTCGAGCTAATCTGTATTCAGGGATTCACGGAGACCGACGCGACGCGCATCATGTTGCCGGACAGCAGGTGGTCAACGCCGATTCAACAATATGCTGACAGTGCTCTGGTCCGCATGATCAAGGCCTACGACGACAAACAGGCTGGGACCTGGGAGTACGTCAAGTACGAGACCAAGACGAAGAAGGCGGTGAGCGGTGTTCCCCAAGGGCATTCCTGATGGCACGTAGAGGCCCCAAGCGCAAGGAGCGCCCCGTGGAGGTCTGGCCCCCGCCTCCCACCTTGCTGAATTTGCGTTCAGGCGAAGATCATGCGGTCGAAGACGATGCCGAGAAGCGTCTCGCCGACGGCCGCCGTGCCAGCCTCATCAGCGAGACCGACACCGACCTCACCCACTACCTGTCTCGTGAGCAGGTGATCCTTCGTCAATCCAAGGAAGTCTTGAACGTGCACGGGGTCCCCGACGGTAGATTGATGCGAGGTCTCTACCGCCGTGTTCACAATCCGGAGGCGGGCGGCCGCCCGAACGGAATGAGGCAGGGTGACGAGTGACCGCTAACCCGCTCCCCAACGACGAGACGCCGATGAGCGCCTACGAGATCTTGGACCGCCTCAATCCGGTCCAGCTCGTTCTGCATCAGGCCCTCCAGGAGGGCAAGCTCAACCCCAACCCCTCGCCCCAGTGCCGGGTTTGTCGCGACGATCTGATCCGCACCCTGGTCAACAAGCTGCTCGCTCGGGCATTCACCATCGACGACTGCCTCGAGGTGCTCGAGCCCCACAACATCACCCTGAAGTATCAGCGTCGTATCACCTACGACAGCCTGCGCCGCCACCGCAAGCACCACTTCCCCATGCAGGTGCCCGCTTCCGCGGTGATCCGCAAGCTCATCGAACGACGCGCGCGCGAGTCCGGCGTCGACGTCGAGACCGCGACCGGAACCCTCGTCAACGCGATGAGCTACCTCGAGACCATGATGATCCGCGGCTTCGAGCAGGTGGAGAACCCTTCGGTGCTCATCAGCGCAGAGGCCGGGATGAAGGCCGCGGTCAAGCTGCACGAACTGCAGCGCAAGGACGAGGGCATGATGGATCGTGCCCGCATGCTCGCCGAGATGAACCGGATCATCGAGGTGGTGCGCACCTACGTCGACAAGGACCGCTGGCCTGCGCTTCAGGCCGCCCTCAAGGGCGAGCCCGCGGTGATCGAAGGTGAGCTGATCAAGGAGCAGGAAGCCAAGACCACGGTGCGCATAGTGCCCATCGACGATTCACCAGACGTGGTCGATGAGTAGCTCACCTCTGCTGCAGGTCCCCTCCACTTCGGTGGACCTGGCGGGCATGTCGATCAGCACCGCGGTGCGCTCCCCCACCGACCCACGCCCCGGACACGTCTACGACAACACGAACCTGGCGGCCGCCGCACCGGTGCACTTCCACCCCATGACCTCACCATCGCTGGGCGGTGACCAGTTCATGATGCTCAACGCCCGGCGTTGGACCGCGGCGACCCCCTCGGCGACCGACCCCGGCTACATCGGTGCCCACACCGAGGACCTGAGTCCGTCCTGGGCTCTGGTCAATGGGTCCAGCGGCGGCGCGATCGCGATGAACGCCGGGTACTCCATCCCTATCAAGACCCCGATCGCTTCTGCGACGTTGGTCGGCGCGGTCAGCCGCGGTCAGGCGATGCTCTACACGCTGCTGAACACCGACGTTGGTGCGATCGTGCAGCACTGGAACAACAACACCGCGATCAACACCTTGAACCTGGTCAACGAAGAGGTCATCCCCACCGCGACGTGTGGCTCGGACGACGTGATCTTCGGCGCGGGCGTGGACTACTCGCAGAGCACCGACCCCTACATGGTCTTCTACGGCGTGGGTGGGGTCACCGGCCACGTCTACATGGCGCGCAAGCGATGGTCGCGCGTCGGCGACGTCGGCATCGGGACCAGAGAGCACGACGGTGCGTGGGAGTTCTTCGATGGCACCGGGTGGGTGCTGGGCTCCACGGCCGTGCAGCCGGTGCAGACCACCACCGGCCCGATGACGACTGCGGGCCCGATGTCCTTCGCCCACTACGGCATCATCCGCGCTCAGCCCGGTAAGATCACCGGGTACTCCCTGGCGGCGGCCGTCATGGCCTCGGGATCGGTTCGCACCGCGCAGGTCTACGAGTCCCTGGGCGGACGCCCATGGATGCCCCTGGGAGCCCCCATCGCCCTGGGGACGGTGGGAAGCACCTACCTGGGCGGCACGCTGCAGTTCCAGGGCCAGCTGGGGGCCAATCCGGCCATGGTGGACGCGACCGTCGACGCCAGCGCGGTGCCCTACCTGATCTCCACCAAGCTGACCTCGGGATCCACCCACCAGATTCACGTGGGCTGGGGTCTAATCCCGCTGGTGAGGCAGTCATGAACATCATGGTGACCGACTTCGCGTTCTTCTGGATCCTGTTCGCCATTGGCAGCGTCGTCTACGACTTCCTGTCCTATGACGCTCGCGTGAAGAGAGCCCAAGGCAAGACCCCCGCCAGGTCTGATGCCTGGTGGGTAAAGTTGCTCGACATCTAGGCTTGTTCTGCGCGTCATACCCGAAGGTATTCCGGTATGCTTGCATCAGAATTGACATCAATACGACAAGGAGTTGCCCCATGCTTGTTTCAGAGCTCGAGCAAAGGCTGGCCAGCCGTCGCGAGGTGAGCATCGAGGTGTCGGTCGCCGACATCGACATCGACGACGCCGCGGCTACCGTCACCATCGCCAACCAGGTTTATCCTCTCGACGAGATTGCCGAGAAGACGCTGGCCAAGCACTTCGAGATCCCCTACACCTACCTCAAGTCCTGCCCCACCACCTTCCGGGCCCGCACGCTGCAGTTCTGGCGTGATGAGTACGCCGACCACGACGTGGTGGTGGAGACGATCGGCACCAACATCGTCAGCGTGCATTCCCCGGAGGTGCTCAACATCTCGGCCTACTCGCTGGCCAAGGTCATCTCGCGGGTGTTCGACCCCACCGACAAGGTGAACCTCTACCGGCCCGCCGACCAGCTGCAATTCGACATCATCAGCGAACGCCACGTGGTCGACGTGCCCAACCCCGATGGCATCAAGTTCCGGCCCGAAGTCGGAGACATCACTCACGGCGGCTTGCGCCTGCTCGTGCATCCCCACACCAACAAACAGCCCTCCCTGGTGCCCTACCTGGAGCGCTTGGTGTGCACCAACGGCATGTGCACCGACGAGAAGATGGGCCGCATCGCCATCAAGGGCAACACCGTCGACGAGATCCTCGCCGAGGTCGAAGAGGCCGCCAACCGCGCCATGCGAGGCCTGGACGCCGCCCTGGAGCGCTACGCCTTGACCGCCCACATGCCGGTGCCCGGCACACTGCAGGCCTTCGCCTACCAGCTGGGCAAGGAGCGAAAGTTGTCCAAGGGTGTGATGGACGAGGTGATGATCCTGATCAACCAGCTACCCGACAACGCCACCGTCTACGACGTCAACCAGGCCTTCACCGCGGTGGCCAATCTCGACGTCGGACACGCCGCCCGAGTCAGCTTGCAGACTCTGGGTGGCAGCCTGGCCTTCGAGCCGGACAAGACGATCCGCCGATGCACCAGTTGTGAGCGCCTCATCTAGTCTCTGTGCTCTGATAACCTGATCTGGCTGGTGGCCCCGACCTAGGCGTGAAGAATTGTCTCCTTCGGCGCACGGGGTTGGGGCCACCGGCGTCTATCGGAGAGGCACAGATGTCGGGACTGATCCTTCCCCGGGGGTACAACGAGCCTGCGACCCTGCCGCCCGCCTTCAGGTCCAAGGCCAGCGCTCCGGCGGAGAACTTCGAGCCCTACTACGACGAGCTCTCCAAGATCAAGGCCGTCGGCGACAAGCTCAACCGCATCTTCGCCTGGTCCGGGGAGGAGCCGTGGACCGAACGCCAGTTCGAGACCACCGCGCGCAACCTCTACGGCGAGATCGGCTTCACCATCACCATCGACTGGCTGCAGGCCATGGACCCCGAGACCGGCGAGGAATTGCCCTACAAGGCCCCGAGCATCTGCCTGGACGGCCGGGTGGTCAAGGAGGAGCAGCGCGACCACGACCGCCTCAAGCACAACATCGTCAACGGCCTCGCCGACAATCAGCCGGGCTACATCCGTGAGGATGGCAGCAAACATGAGGACCCAATCCGGAAGATCATCACCTGATGGCTGACATTAAAGGACTGGGCAACTGCGGGATCTGCACCCAGCCCATCCAGGATCCCACCACCGGCGTCCCCGGACCGATCCGGCACTTCAACGGCCACCAGCTGGCGCACAAGAAGTGTTTCGACGAGTGGTCGGCCGATGACCAGCGCCTCGTGCGCGCCCGAGAGAACGTGACGCGCTTGTCCGGGCAGATCCAAGCCCTGCAGACCGATCTGGCGGCCAACCAGAAGATCGTCGACGAGCTGGGTCTCCACGATGTGGAACCATCAGTCTCGCAGCATGAAGGTGTGAAGCCTTAGCTCCGGAGAGGACTCCATGTCGCTGAACCTTCGACGGTTCGAGAAACAAGAGACCCCTCATCCTCTCGGACGTCACGTCGAGAAGGACAGCCGATCGCGCTCTTTCACCTTCCAGATGCCCGTGACACCCATCGTGAAGCGCACGGTCATTTGGCCGCACTCGACGCCGATCCTCAATCAGGGCAAACGCCAGAGTTGTACCGGCAATGCCGCGGCTCAACTGCTCAACTGCGATCTGTTCGCTGCGCTGCGCGCCAGGGTCAAGTCACTACCCGTTGGTAATCCCTCCAACTGGCTCACCGAGGGTGATGCCATCGAGCTCTACGGCATGGGCACCCACCTCAGCGGCTTCGGGCCCTCGCAGTACTACCCGCCCGTCGACGAGGGAGGCACCGGGCTGGGTGTGGCCAAGGCCATGCAGCAGTTGGGCTACATCGACTCCTACGCTCACTGCTACACCTTCACCCAGTTTCAGGCCGCCATCCAGACCCAGCCGGTCCTGCTGGGAACGTCGTGGACCGACTCGATGTTCTACCCCGACCCGGTCACCGGCCGGATCCCGGTGGGCCCGCTCAATGACCAGACCGTCGTCGGCGGGCATGAATGGGTCGGGCTGGGCATCGACTACCAGACCCTCGACGTCGTTGGGCTGCAATCCTGGGGCGAATGGGGTGGGGGCATCGGCCTGAAGGTCGGCATGTTCAAGATCGCCATCCCCGAATTTCTGAACCTACTAGCCGACGACGGAGACATCGTGGTGCCAAATGCCTCTAGCGCCCTCTGAGAGCCACATGTATCTCACCACCTCTCGGATGGTGAAGCTCGCCGAGAAGATGAACCGGACGAGTGAGGAGATCGACGTCGCCTTGCGGCCGGACGTCTGCGCGACCCGCGCACTGCAAGGGCACCTCCACAACACCCTGGACAGCTTGGGTCGGATGCTGAGGCCCTTGACGTGATCGTCCGCATCTTGGCGGTGGGTACGGCATTCTTGTTCACCGTTTGGTTGGGGAATCACTTCGGGAACCGGGTCGCCGACGTACTGTTCGACCGCTGGTAGGATCACCAACGCAATGCCAGACTTCCATTGCCTCGAATGGCACAAGCAGCCCATTGACTCCCCCGTCGCCCTCGCCATCCGCCGCGACGTCCGTGAGCATCGCCGAGAGCGCGGCCGGGGCGGGCACCGCTTCAGCCTCAATCACGTCAAGAGCTTGTGGTCGGCCAACGATGGCCGCCACGTCGTGCTCAATCATGTCGACGACCCCGCTTGGCAGATGTGGCACCGCGACAACGCCGGGTGGTCGATGGTCTCCTGGCATCAAACCCGCCGGGAGGCCCAGGCCGCCGCGGAGAACGACTCGGCACCTCCGGAAGCCAAGATCACCTCGGGTATCTACGTGTTGGCTGGGTCGGATCCCGAGCGCATGACCATCCGCACTCACTGCACCTCGGCGGCCACGGCTGACGACATCGAGGCCGTCTACGTCAAACTGGGGTTCACGACCGCCCGCGAGACCGTGGGTGCTCCGGTAGGCTGAGCTAGACGCCATACCCGAAGGAGACCCATGAGCACCGAGATCAACGACTTGGTCATCGCCGCGATCCAGAAGTACGCCGCGGACCTGCCCAACCCCGAGTTCAAGCTCAATCTGCTGGCCGCGGCCGAGGACATGACCACCAAGCTGATCGAGACCCTGGACCTCAAGCAGGAATGGGCCGTCCTCTACGCCGAGAACTACGGCGACGGTGAGCTGGTGTGCGACATTCGTGACGCCACCGGCAACCGGGACCAGGCCTACAACGAGCTGAATCATCGTGCCGAGATGGCCTTGGCCTTGAATTACCCCCAGGGTCAGGACGATCACAGCCGTGAGTACGTTGGCACCCGTCTGTTCACCGAATGGGCCGAGGAGCAGGTCATCGTCCTCACCCCCGAAGAGCAGCACCAAATGGACATCGACCAGGGTGTGGTGAGTGGGTAGCCGCTACTCCGAGAAAAGGCAGTCCGCGGTGTGCAACTACGGCCGTTGCGAGGAGCCAGGAACCAAGCTCGGCAATTTCAGTGGGGCCCTGGACTGGTATTGCGAATTCCACTACAAACAGCTTCAGGAGGCCCAGTGATGATCCCTCGCCGCCTCATCCGGGTGGTCCCCGAGAAGACCACCGACCAGGTCGAGAGATGGTGGGCCGAAGCCTGCGATTTGCATCCAGACTGGGAGCACGTCACCCTTCGCGACCCGATCGACCCCGAGCTCTTCCCCAGGACCCATGACCTGTGGCCGACGTGCAAGTCGGGGGCCCAACTGGCTGATCTGGTGCGCATCGAAGAGCTCTGTCGCCGCGGCGGGGTCTACATCGACTCCGACGTCGAGGTCTACCGCCCCTTCGACCCGCTCTTGGTCAACGAGGGCTTCGCGGCCTATGACTGCCCGGACTTCATCCCCAACGCGGTGCTGGGCTTCCGGCCCTGGCATCCGGCGTTGATCGATGTTCTCGCTCTCGCCAGGGAACGACACCACATCGGCACCTGGGACTCCGGGGTCTACGTCACCACCGAGGTCTTCCGGGACCGCGACGACATGCTGCTGCTGCCTCCGGGAGCCTTCTATCCCGTCTTCTGGCGGCACAAAAACCTGGTCGACTGGCCCTCGGTCGAGAAGGAGAACCCCTGGGCCTTCTGCGCTCACCACGCGAATCACTCCTGGGAGGGCACGTGACACTGACCGACGTCAAGTTCTACCACGACACAGGAGGGTTCGACTCGATCCCGGGCTGGATGCACTACTCGGACCTGATGACGTTCGGCAAGATCCTGGAGTATCAGCTGCGCGAGGGATTCCAGGGCGATCTGCTGGAGATCGGCTGTTACCAGGGCAAGAGCGCCATCGCAATGGGCTACGGCCTGCGCAAGGACGAGGCTCTGCACGTCGTCGACGTGTTCGGCGAACATGCCCCCGAGATCCCCACTGAGGGCATGGAAGCCTACCAGGGTCTGGGGGTGGAGTCCTTCGAAGCCAACTACCGCCGATTTCATCCCGATGATCCTCCGGTAACCCACGTCTGCGCCTCCACGGCGCAAGGTCTGCGTGAGTCGTTCGCCGGGCGCGAATTCCGGTTCATCCACATCGACGGAGGGCATGCCTACGACGTCGTGGCCAAGGACATCTCTCTAGCCGCCTCCGTCGCCGCAGACAGTGCCGTCGTGGCGCTCGACGACTACCGCACCGCGCACACCCCGGGCACCGCGGCAGCCATCTGGGCGGCCGTCGCGCACGGCGAGTTGTTCCCCTTCGCCCTAACCGAGGTCAAGATGTATGCCACGACCGAGCGCGATGCTCAGATCTTTTGGCGCGATGCCATCGTGAGGATGGCCACCGAGATCTACGGCGACTACGATCTGCACGGCCTGAACGTGGTGAGGATCCGATGAGAGTAGTCATCTGCGTACCTCGCAAGCAGGACTACGGACGCCGAGACGACATCTGGGGCTGGGTGGAGCAGTGGCTCGAGGTGCATCACCCCGACTGGCCGATCTACGAAGGCACCGCTGACGAGAGCGACGCCGATGGTTGGTCGATGGCTACCGCCCGCAACAATGCGGCACGCCAGGCTGGTGACTGGGACGTCGCCATCTTCCAGGACTCCGACACCATCACCAGGCCTCAAGCCCTGCGCGATGCGGTGATCATGGCCGCTACCTCCGACAAGCTCGTCGTCAGCGGGGACATGCGCATGACCATGGACAAGGTCTCCTCCGACGAGATCATGTTCGGACACATGTGGTTCCCTCGCCCGGACGGCCAGCACTCCAAGGAGAACTGCGCACTCAACTCCTGCTACGGAGAGCCCGCCTCGGGCTCGGTGGTCATCGGACGCAAGCTCTTCGACGACATCGGCGGCTACCTCGAGCCCTTGAAGGGCTGGGGGTATGAGGACCTGGTCTTCATGACCAGTGCCTTCATCTGGGGTGGTGGGGTCACCTGGGTGCCCAACTCGATGCTGCTGCACTTCTGGCACGAACGTTCCCGGCTGACCGAGGACTCCCACCGCAACTTTCTGATCTGGCGCACCCTGCATGAGATCTCCACTAGGGAGAACAAGCGCGAGCTCGCCGTCGAGTATCTGAGGGGGATCACCTGATGAGCGCCCCGGGCAGCTTCGCGATCGTCAGATCTGCCGAGAAGGTCGGCGACGACGAGCCCCATGGTTGGATCCAGTGGAAGGGCACCCAGGTCTGCATCGACTTGCATTGTGCCTGCGGTACCCACGGCCATCTCGACGTCGACTTCATGATGTACCAGGTCAAGTGCACCGACTGCGGCCAGCACTATGCCGTGGGCTCCAATGTCGTGCTCGCCCCAATGACCGAAGAGCAGGTAGCCACCGCCAAGGAGAAGTATCCCACCGTGATCTTCCATGAGTTCAGCGATGAGTAACGCCGTCATTCTGGTGCCCTGGCGTTCCGACGGCAAGGGCGGCCGCCGCGAGAAGCTCTGGGCCCACGTGCAGAAGTGGCTCATCGCCTCGTTCCCCGACATCCCGATCTACATGGGCGAATCACCTGAGGGCCCGTTCAGTCGTGGCGCAGCGATCAACGACGCGGCACGACAGGCCACCGAGAGCGAGGAGCACGAGGACTGGGAGGTCGCGATCATCCACGATGCCGACAACATCGCCGACCCCGACACCGTCCGCAAGGCAATCGACCGCGTCACCGAGACCGGCGGCACCGTCTACCCCTTCTCCACCTACATCTACGTCGACCGGGCATCCACCACCAGGATCCTGGACGGCTCCTCCTGGATGCTGGCCCCCGAGCACCACGACGACGGCTTTATGCGCTCGGTGCGCTACCACCACGTCTCCGGGGTACAGGTGATGCACCGTGAGGCTCTGGCGGCGATCGGCGGCTATATAGCTCTGGAGGGGTGGGGCGCGGAGGACCAGATCGTCAACATCATGCTCAACACCTACTCGCTGCCCCCGGAATGGCTCGAGGGCGGAGCCTTCCACCTCTGGCACTTGGCCAAGCGCAACGACCCCACCGATGAGCTCAGCGAGGCCAACCACCAGACCCTGGCCGAGGCTTCCGTGCTCGCCGGTCGCCCGATGGAGCTGCGCGACTTCTTGGCCAAGGGCGGGCACGTGGTGCCATGAGTACACAACGACCCCTGACCGACGACGAGAAGGGTGAGCTCGCTGGTCTGAATGCTGCGGTTACGGCGGCCATTGAGGCACGCAGCGCGTGGCTGGACGCCAAGATGGCTGAGTGCTCTCGCCTGCAGGTGGGGGATGACATCTACGATCTGCGCAGCGGAGTAAGGCTGGGTAAGGTCTCCGGGTTGTATCGGTTCTGGGCGGACCGTGACGATGGCATTCGGGACACTTCAGCGCATTGTGACTACGAGTACGAGACATCTCCACGCTGCTTCGACAACACTTCGCGGCAGATGCGGAGCTTTGGAACGCGCGAGGATGCCATCAGCCACGCAGAAGCTCGTACGGCTCGCCTTCGCGGTGGCTTGGACGGCTGACATGAGCACCATGACGTGTTCAACGTGTCGGGGTGAGTGTCGGCTCACTACTAGCGGGGTGCCGATGAGCGTTGCCGACGTCACCGAAGACCTCATCCTGGCGCAATCGCGCTGGCACAAAGCTCGCCGTGAGGGCAAGTACTTCCGTGCCGAGTGGTGGGCTCGTCTGAGTGATCTCGCTCTGGATCATCTGGTGGTGCCATGAAGAGTCGCTACGAACAGATGATGGACGTCTGGGTGGTGCTTGGGGGAAAGTTGGCCGATCGAAAGGGCCCGGCGTGGACATGGCGACACAATCCGACGGGTGAAGACTTGGTGCAGCTGCTCTCTTGTGTACCAATCGAGATGACGACATGAGAGGATAAAGCTGAGGTAATATCAGCTCAAAGAAGGAGACAAATGGCTTACACCCCTGATTCTCATTACTCCATGGCTCAGGCTTGCCTGGACGAGATCGCCACCCGCAAGGACGATCCCGAGTTCAACGAGGCCACTGCCACTCTCTTGCTGCGGGCAGCCGCCGCTCACTCCCTGCAGGGCCTGCTCTCGGCCAAGATCCATGACTCAATCCAGTGATGCGACGTGGGCCGAGCACTACCGGACCTACGCCGAGTACCCACCACACGAGCAAGCTCGACGCGTGGTCAGTGAGCGCATCACCTGGGCCCGGGAGCGTCAGGTCTCCGACGCCGAGGCGGGCCCACACATCGTGAGCCACGTCAGTGGCCAGTGGGCCTTTTGCGGTGGTCCTGGGGCCTGTCAGTTGTGTGATCAGCCATGAGGCCTCACAGTCAGAGCATGGAAGACGACGTCAGCCGCTTCACCCCCGTGGTCCGGGTACCCCCGGCTCAAGACAGCGACGTTCGTCTTATCGCCACCGGTGCCGTCGAACAGATCGACGGTGTGGTCATCCCTCCGCTGGCTCGAGCCAAGGACTCCTCGGTCGATCGCAAGATCTACAAGGACAACGGCGGCAAGCTCTTCGTCGTCGTCAACGGCATGGTGCTGGCCCGCAAGGAAACCAACGGAACCTGGGTGGTCCCCACCAACCCCACCCACTGGGCCGGACCCGACGACAGGCCCAGATCCACCGACCTGGTCACCGCCGAAGAGGCCGCTGAACGCAACCAGCAGTACCGCAATGGTGAGGGCTGGATGGATGCGTTCTACGCCGCCAAGAACGACGAGACCAACTACGAGGCCCCCGACTCCCTGCGCGCCGAGACAGGGCCCGCATCCGTCAATCAGGCTCAGCACCTCTACGACGATCTGTTCGCCAAGACCCCAGAGGAGCGCGAGAACATTCGGGCGAGCAGGGCCGCCAAGAACCCCACCCAGCGCGACTGAGGATGTTAAGCTCAGTAAAATCTCAGTAAAGGAAAGGTGCCACCCGCCAATGACCTTCGAAGCCCTACGCCACTACACTCTCATCGCCTCTGCCGCTCTCGCCTTCGTCGTCGCCGGAACCACCGCCGTCATCCTTGCTCTCACCCCGATCGATCGCCCAACACCCCGTCTTACCACGCCCTTCACCGACACTTTGCAGATCACGAGCCCCTATCTCGTACAGACCCCGGCCAGCTTCGAGCAGGGTCTGTACGGGATCGCGGGCACAGGCAAGTAGAAGTTCAATCCAATGCAAATTTGGGGACATCAGGTCCCACCACCAAATCAAATGCTTTCCCGAGTTGACGAGGAGTTGACAGTGAGCCGCATCGAACAGGTGAAGTTCTATGCCACCTACATCATTTCGGTGTCGATCATGGCTGGTGGAATCTATGGCCTGATCAGGCTCTTCTCATGAGGGTGATCGAGGAGCGCGAGACCTATGTCCACTTCGACAAGGATGTCGATGGAAAGAAGTCGTTCATCAAGGCTCTGCGGGGAGGTAGGCAGAATCACCTCACCCTGGACCCCACTTCTCTGGTCGTCAGGTGGAGGAAGCGTGATGGCGGATCTTGGGAATGCACTGACATCACCATCTACGGCAATCGGGTTACTGCCAGCGGAAAGCCCTACGGCAGCGAGTACCTAGGCATCTACTACGGCGGCGAGCGTAGTGACGCCAAGCCCATTGACGAACTGCCCGAATGGGCCGCAAAGATCGTGGCTCAAACCTTCCCCGGCATCACGGCGACCCTGACGTGAGCACGGCCGGATACCTGAGCTTCGGCGGAGGGTTCGAATTCACGCAGGAAGAGGTGACCGCCCTGGACGATTCCTTCCAGGCCTACGTCTCCTACGAGGCGCTGCACACCATCCTCGACCCCAAGGACCAAGTCCGTTACCTCGATGTCTGCGTGGAGTGCAGGTTCCGCCCGAATGACGTGAAGCACGAACACCTCGTCATGGCCGGGATCTTGCGAGGACAGGAGCACCGGGCCTGGTTCGACCCCAATGCCGTGGGGATGATCGGTAGCCCGATCGCTCTTCCCGACGAGATCTCGCCCGATCCCAACACCATCGCCTTCCCGCCCAGCTGCGGAGGTCTGTACTCCTCCTGGCACCAAGAGACCTGGAGCGACGGCCGGACCTTCATGAACCTGACCATCGACCGCAAGACCTACGTCTGGAAGCTGACCGACGAGATCGACCCCGTGACCGGAAGGGTGTTGGGACTATGGCCCGACTAGTCAAGCGCCTGCGCGCCAAGATCAACCAGATCGCCGACGACCTGATACCCACCCTGGTCACCCGCGCGATCGAGTCCTACCTGCGGTCGATGATCGCCAACATCCTGGCCGAGGAGATGCCCAAGTCGGAGCGCTACCTGATGGTGCAGGCCGAGTGCCGTGAACAGCTGCGCCGATGGCCCGCCCTGAAGAACGACGAGGCCATGTTCCAAGAGGTCACCCGCACCATCCTGAAGAGCTTCCAGCGATGATTCCTTCTCGCGTGGCCTACGGAACTTTCCTGCTGGGGGTGGTCGCCGGGACGTTGTTCGGTATGGGCCCGAACCACAACTGGTGGTTGCCCATCGTGTTCTTGGCCGTGGTGGTCCCGACCTGGGTGAGGATCAACAAGCGATGAACATCCTCGACATCACCGACGACCAGCTCCAGGCTCTGGTCGACCACGGAATGGGACTGGAGCACCTGCCCCCCGCGGTCAGAGACCTGACCGAGAACATGATCGAGCTGGCGCTGCGGCTGCGTGAGATCAAGGTGTTGGCCATCGAGCACGCCACCAAGGGCACCAAGATCCCAGCCGACCAGATCCTCACCATGCTCGACGGCACCCGAAGGAGACCACCACGATGACCGACTGTGTGTTCTGCCCAGACAACTGGGACAACCTCGACATCGTCAAGACCATTGGCTTGTCGGTGCACGAGCCACCACCGTTCGACTTCTACAAGATGGCCATCGTCAACCCGCTGGATCCCGTGACGCCCGGACACGTGTTGGTGATCGCAGACAAGCACAGCGACAACGCGTCTGCCGACACGTTGGTGTCGCGCGAGCTGATGTACATCGCGACAGGCTATGTGGCCGAGAGGCGCATCCAGGCCAACATCATCACCAGCATCGGCCCCCACGCCACCCAGACCGTGATGCACACCCACGTCCACATCGTTCCGCGGACCGAGGGCGATGGCCTGCCGCTGCCCTGGACACCACAGCATGAGGCCAAGCATCGGACCAATCAGGCAGCCGGAGAGAAGGCGAGGCATCTATGACCGACGTTGTCGACCTGATCATCGCGATCGAGAAGGGCGAGGTCCCCGACCTCGCCGAAGCCATCACCGAGCTCGAGGGTCACCTCACCGGTGAGCGCGAGCTGCACGTCACCCCTGCTCAGTACGACCAGCTGAGGAACTTCGGCCTGGATCAGCAGCGATTCCTGCTCGCCGTGCCCCTCAAGGCACTGGCCGAGATCAAGGTGGTGATCGACCGATGACCGACGAACACCCCTTCCCCGAGACTGCAGCCGAGATGCGGGCCGTCGCCGACCTGATCTGGGGAGATCACCCCGAACTGGCCACCATCGGCGACGTTCGCAAGGCCATGACCGAGAAGCTCAACGCCATGCGCCAGGAACAGGCCGACATCGTGGCGACCCAGAACCGCAACGGCGAGTTCTACGAGCGGGGGCGTAGACGCATGACGGATCCGGGGTATTACTGCCGGGCCTGTGAGAACCAGTTCGAGCCCACTTACTTCGGCCAGCAGTACTGCAGTACCACTTGCCAGGAGCACTACGACCACACCGAGGAGGATCATGTTCATTGACGTCGAAGGCGTCCCCGTGCGTGTCCCGAAGGCCTATGAGCGCTACCCCCAGGAGGCCAAGGACCTGGTGGACAAGGTGGTGGGCAATCTTCATTCGAAGACCAAGAACTTGACCATGGTCACCGTCACCCGCGTGGAGGCGGCCAACCATCCCCAGCGTCGCGTCATCTTCGAGTACACGACATCAAGGACACGATGATGGGCTTTCGCATGGACCCCAAGGTGCTCGCCGACGCCATGGAGCAGGCGGTGGGTCTGGGGGAATGCCAGGTCGTGCTGATCCGCGAGATCACCGACGTCGAGCTCGTCCATTCCCATCTCTGGTCGGGCTGGTCTTGGTGGCGCGTGTGGGACTGGGCCTTCGAACCGGTTTACGAGATCTTGGATGGCGACGATTATGACGATTATCCCTACGACAAGAGTCACCGGGTCGTCGGCCAGAAGCTGGCCCACAAGCCCCTGAACGAGCTGCTGCGGCCCACCAAGCGCGTCACCCGATGGGAGGAGGTCGGACTCTCGGAGAAGACGACAGGACGACGCAAGGGCCCCGGAACCATCGTCTTCGACGAGGTGAGCTTCGGCGGCAAGGGCAAGGAGCCGCTACCCACGGGCGTCTACATCGGCTGCCGACTCAAGGATGCCTCGGGTCTCGAGCTCGGAGTGATGAAGTTCCAGAGCCCCATCAAGCTCATAGCTGGTGAGGTCCTGCACACGACCAGCATGGGGCTTGAGATCTCATGACCGCCAGCCAACGCTCGCGCGACCAGACCCGGCGCTTCGTGAACGAGACCTGCGCCATGATCACCAAGCATTCCCCGGTCTACGTGCGTATCTACCCCTACGAACGCACTTTCTGGCGCATTCAGGTCGGCAAGGAGGGCACCTACGGCGAGAGCTTCGATCACACCACCTCCGAGCACGCGCTGTGCTTCCTGGATGGCCTGATCGAAGCCCTCAAGCTCACCGGCGATTGGAAGGAATCATGAGCGACACCCCCGCCGTCCCCATCAAGGTGACCTTGGTCAGGGCAGCAGAGCTCTGCCAGAAGATGGACCAGTTCATGCACCGCTATCCCGACGCCATGGGCCCGCCAGGACGCCACCCGATGAGCGTGGTCACGGGCCTGGAGCTGGCGATGCTGGTCCGGGACCTGGCCGCCTACGTCGACCAACACGGGCACCTGTGACCCTCAGTGATCTGGCCACCGAGCCGGAGATTCAGATCGCCCCCGAAACCCTCCAGAGGTTGCTCTTCAAGCCCCAGGACTACGTAGGGGTGGCCGAGGTCGCGCTCTCCGAGGACCACGATTACGACATTGGACACCCGCACAGCGCCTGCGGGCGGGGGTACCCTCCGTCGAGGGTGGGACACGTGTGCTTCTACCGCGCGATCCTCAAGATCCAGGTGCCCGATGCGGACACCGTCGTCTACCGGATCACCGCCTACGATCCGGAGAACAACACCTGGATCGCCTCCTGGCCGGACTGACCAAGGTATGCTGGAAGCTGACCCACAACATGAAGGAGACAACCCATGACCCAACCCGAGAAGCTGTTCACTGCAGGACAGGTCGCCGCCGAACTCGTCAAGATTGGCGAGACCCTGAATACGTCCGTTGGTGTTCTCTCAAACACCCTTCGCATCGCTCTCATCGAGAAGGTCCCCGAAAGTCGTGAAGCTCGAACCCTGCGCTACAAGCTCAAGACCGCCAACAAGGAGCTCGGCCGCGCCGGTCACCGGATCTATGACCTGCGTGCTCAGCTCGCCGAGGTCCGCGACATGATCTCGGGCCACCAGCGGTCCTCCTACCGGACCCTGCTGCAGCAGAACAGGGAGCTGCGTGAGATCGCCAACGGCCTGCGCACACAGCTCAACGACGCCGCGATCGGCTGGGTGCCCCGCAAGGCACTCGAGGAGGCCAACGGCGAGGCCGATGTAGCATCGCAGGCCTACGTGGATGCCGTCCGCGGACCCGGTGGTCTGACGCTCTGATGACGGTCAGTCCCCGACGGCAGGCCGAATGGCTCGCAAACTTCTTTGGCTTGCCGCTGACCGAGCAGATGAAGGCCGCGGCCTCGGTGCTCGAGGACGCCTCTCGCAGGGGCTTGGGACTGTGCTCGAGCGATCTGATCCCGTGGAGTCCGGAAAAGCTGCGCTCCATCGCCAAGGACTGGGAGGCCGAGGACAAGAAGGCCGAGCAGGTCACCGAGCTTCAGCAGTTCATCGATCTGACCTTCAACAGGGGAGCCTTCGCCCCTGCCGCCAAGGACCTGGCCAAGATGCTCGTCGACGCAGGGTGGACCAAGAATGCCTGACAGCCTGCGCCATCCTGACATCAACCTGCGCGACACCATTGCACTCAAGCTGCTGGTGATGGTCGGTGGTAGTTCTCAGGCTGCCGGTCAACTTCAGCTCGCTCGAGAGTTCGTCGATGACCTGGCTGAGTACATCAAGGGGTTGCCGTGAGCGCCGCTGCCTACCAGTTCCGGATCAAGGGGCTGCTGTTCCGGCTCTCTCCTGGCGTCCGGGTGCAGGCCAGGGCCCACACCGATGCCTGGATGGCTGGTGATCGCTACGGCGCAGTGACCAAGGTCGGTCGCAAGTGGCTGCACGTGCGCATGGACAGTGGCCGGGTGCGCAAGTTTCTGATCGAGGGTGATGACGACTCCAGCGCCCATGTGCCTGGCATCCAGTTGGTCTTCACATGACCCCGATCTTCGATCAGCTCGTCAGAGACATGGAGTTGTTCCTCTCTGCTGGTGAGGACCACCAAAAGGTCTCCAATCTGTTCGCTCACAGGGGCTGGTTCAACATGCCTCGCCCTTGGTATGTGGACGACTGATGCCCACCGTCTTCGAGGCTCGCTATCACGGCACGTGTGTGACGTGCTCTTGTCCGATCGTGCCCGGGGAGTTCGCCTACTTCACCGGCGAGGACGAGGTCGCGCACGCCGAGTGCCCACCCCCACCCCCGGAAGAAGACCCGGCCAAAGCCTGCCCGGACTGCTGGCTCATCCATCCCGACGGCGTCAAGGAGTGCGAATGAGGTTTCTGCTGTTCCCCGCGCTCTACTTCTGCACCGGGATGGCCGTCGCCCAGAGCGCGGGCTACACCACCGAAGGCTGGGTTCTAGCGGCTGCGGTGGTCGTGCTCCAGGCGACCTTCCTGGGCGCGTTGTTCGGGGTCTTCGGAGGGAGGGTGTCGTGAGAGGCCGCAACAGCAGCGAATGGGCCGACCTGGTTCACCGCCGCCGGATGGTTGCCCAGTTGGACGCCGCGGGCCATAGTGCGGCCTCCATCGCCCTCATGCTCAACGTTTGCCGCAAGACCATCGAGCGTGACAGGGCCTTCCTGGAGCTACGAGAGCCCAAGGCACCGCCGATCACCCCTGAGGAGCTCGCACGGGCCCGGGAAATGCTGGAGGAAGGCTGCAACTACGCCGAAGTGGGCCGCACTCTCAACCGCGCGTCGACGACCCTGCAGCGCCATCTGCCCGGCTACAAGCTGGATCGCTTCCAGGTCGCCGAGATCGCGGCCCATGGGCGATGGATGGCCCGCCTGGAGAGGACGGGCTGATGGTCTCCTACTGTCGGAGCTTCTCGTCGCGGCATTGGGAGAGCACCGGCGAACCCAAGCACTACGCCACCGGCTGCCGCGAGGTCGACGAGTACTACCCGGCACGCCACCGTAGGACCATGGTGTTTCCCGGCGAGCCCATCCAGTTGTTCTGGCATAGGAGCGGTTACTTCTACCGCGCCGGGAGCCCGTGGACCGAGGAGATGAGGGAGAAGCTCTATGTCTGACGACGACAAGGACCGCGGCCTGTACCCCAAGTACGAGGTCCGCAAGCTCATCCGTTACACCGACCAGCGCGGCGAGGAGAGCATGATTCCCAGCCCGACCCCGCTCGACGAGCCCTTCTTCGTGCTGCGCTACACCACCGACCCATCGGCCTGGACCGCACTGGCCGAGTACGCCAACAGCTGTGCGGCCGATTACCCCACATTGGCCGAGGATCTCTTCTCCGAAGTCCGCAAGTACGCCCCGGAGGGATTCTATGGCTGAGCCAGACAAGGCCGATCTTGCCGTGTGGATCGACGGCATGAAGCTAGCGACCGAGAACGCGCTCACTGGTGAGAAGAACACCTACCCGGTGCCCAGGTTCATCAAGAACAAGATGCGCGCCGCGGTGGGACTGCCGGAGGTCGAGAATGACTGAGCAGGTGCGGCGCTACGTCAAGCCGCGGCCCTACACCGACCCCGAGACCGGCACCGAGGGCACGCTCTACGAGGTCATGCAGCCCCACCCCAATCCTCCCAACCCCGACTACCGGATCGCCTGTTACGGCGACGAGGCGGCGGCCCAATCACACGCAGAGACCGGAAGGACACCGATCGGCTATGGCTGAGTCAATGAGCGAGACATGCAGGGAGTGCGTGAGCTTGGGCTTCTGCGTGTCGGGGTTCGACCCCTGCGTAGGCGTGGATCTACCCAAGGACCACACCATCGCTGCGCCGCAGAACCAGAGCCTGTTCACCTACGGCCAGAAACGCAAGGTCCGTCGGATCAAGACCGTCTTCTCCATTCCGGAATGGACCTACATGGTCACCAACCATCCCCTGGGGTCCATGAACTTCGACACCTGGCAGCAGGCCATGGACTATGCCAATTTTCCGGGTTGGCCGGTGAGCGAGGCTGACCTCGCCACGATGCAGGGAGCGGTCGCCAATCTGGTGCTCTACGGCGAGAGCACCGCGACCGTCACTTCGCTGGCCGACGGCCGCAACCAGGTGACCGTCCACGACCACCAGGTCGGCCCCTGATGCCCAAACCCGGCGAGACCATCACCGCCAACGGCATCTCCTACACCTTCCGCACCGCTGAACAGATCCGTGAGCTCATCACCAGGCGCGATGCGTTCTGGGCCGCCGGGCAGGACGAGGAGGGCAACGCGATCAAGGCCACCTTGAAGTACACCGCGCTATGTCCGCAGGACGACGACGTCAAGCCGTCCTAGCAGATATACTGGAATCCGTGCCCTACCCCACTGGCCAGCGACCACCGCGTCGCCGCAGGACGGGCCGCATCGAGCACGAGGAGCTCCAAGACATGCTGAAACGCCCGACCGTGATCTGCCCCGACTGCGGGTCGACGTACTGGAAGGGATACGAGCATGTCATCTGCACCCGCCAACCGAAGGGAGAGTTTCTGTGACCGGCCAACGCGTGGAGCACGTCGGCTTCCCCGGCCGTCAGGGTGAGATCTGGGTGCCCAAGTTTGCCAACGCGCACGTGGATTTCTGGCACGCCGCCAAGGCCCTCGGACTGACTGCGGATCCCGAGCCCGACGAGGCGCGCGAGTGGCACATGGTGGGCTGGGACAACCGGCCGGGTGTCGTCGAAGTGCGCTATCTCGAGGAACTGACCTTCCTGCCGCCAAAACCCGAGCCCACTCCGCCCACTGAGCGCGAGAAGCTGGTCACCGAGATCGAGCACGCGATGTGGCACGCTCTGCACACCGCTGAGGACGACAAGTGGGACGGTGCCTGCGTCATCCCCGGTGACGGATTGATCGACGGCCATCTCAGCCTGCGTCCGGCCGCTGAGGCTGCTCTGGACATCGTGCACAAGCACACCCTCGAGATCGTCGAGAAGTCGTGGTTCGGGGTCTCATGACTACCTTCAACGGCACCTACGTCGTCTACAGCCGGTGGCGGCCGGAGTTCTGCGCGACTGCCGAGGAAGCCTACAAGGCCGTCTACTTCATCAACGAGGCTGATCACAACTGGGTGGATAGGATTGAGCGTCCCCAAGGCATCACCAAAGAGGCATTCGACAAGGCGGCTGACGCCTGGGAGATCGAGTACGAACGCAAGCTGGCCGCTGAACGTGCCACCCCCGAGTATCAGAACCGCTACCCCAAGGCCACTCATCGGTTGAAGGTCGCCGATGAGCGCGGCTATTGGGAGACCCTCGACTGGTTCTACCCCCAGCACGATCAGGCTCATCGCGATGCTGCGGCCAAGGTCTGGATCGATGCCATCGGACCGGAACGCGTCAAGGTCGAAGACATCACGCCCAAGGCCGCATCCGCACAAGCATGGACGACCCACCTATGAAGACCAGACTCTTCGCGCTGTGGCTGGCGCTACTACGCAAGTTCGGACTAGGAGACCAATGACCAATCGATTCGATGGAGCTGACACCGTCGAGCAGCTGATCTATCAGGCTGTTGGAGCGGCTTCGGTCTTCGACGACAAGAAGGCCAGCGAGACCGCCGAAGAGGCATTGGCCCGACTCAAGGAGCTTCAGGCATGAGTACTACCGCTGGTCTCATCACCAAGGTCACCGAGAACCGCCTGCGCAGGGTGGCTTCTCGCCAGGGTTACGATCTGCACAAGTCCAGGGCCCGGGACCCGCGCCATCAGGTGTTCGGCAAGTACCGTCTGGTCGCCGATGTGTTCACCATGCGCCGCACCGGACACGACCCCAACCGCTGGCTGACCGCCGAGCAGGTCGCCGAGTTCCTGGGGGAGCGGCTCTGATGGCTGAGACCAAACTCGAGCTACCCACGATCCCGATCAAGACCGAGCATTACCGGGCGCTGGTCAATGACGCCGAGAAGCAGGGCACCAACCTGGCGACGCTGGTCGGGGAGTTCCTCACCAGGGAAGCCGAGGCCCTGTTGGAGTGGAAGGTCACTCCGATCGATGCTGGGTTCGGGGTTACCCACTACACGCTGAGTCGGGGGACTGAGAAGGCGATCATGCTGTGCCGTCCGCAGGAGAGCTTCTCGGTGGAGCTCCTCGATCGCACCCCTCGTACGCAGTACGAGTGGTACATGCTCAATCAGCGGGTGATCACTCTGGTGGAGGCTGCTCGCACAGATCAGCGGGCTGGTCACATCAACCCCACGGCATCGGCTCAATGCCACGCCTGCGGCGAGTTCGCCGAGACCTACGCTGCCTGGGGCACGCGGTGCACCCAACGGGGTTGCGGTGGCACGCTGTTCGCTCCAGGAACATTCCCCAACCCGAAGGAGACCTGATGTCCGTTCTCGGTGCCATTTTCATCATCGGCGGCATTTCCCTCACCGCGGGTATTGCGGGCGGCCTGGTCGCGATCTGGGCTCTGCGCCGCTCCATCCTGGATGACATCCGTGCCGAGAAGGCCGGTGATCTGGCCGAGTGAAGTCCGTCAAGCAGGCGTTGATCGGTCATCACAGTTCTGGGATGAGGCTCCAGCTTCCGCAGCCGCCGACACCCGGCCAGATCCTCGCCATGCATTTTCACGTGAAGCACCCCGACGGCCGCTGCGAGGGCCTCACGCGCCGCGGGACGCGCTGCCGGTTTTGGGCTTCCTTCATCCTCGTCCGCTATGCCAACGGTAAGCAGGAGGGCCAGCACAGCGCTTGCAAGGTCCACCTGGACACCGGGAGATGGTGGTGATGGCGTTCATCGTCTTCAGGTCCGGACACCGCTGTGACGTTCAGACACGTCGCGGTACCCGCTGTAAGCGCAGGGCCAGAGCTCGGATTACTGGATCCCTCTATCATCCCGAGCTCGTCGGTCGCCGTCAGTGCCGCCAGCACCTCGGCATCACCACTTATCGCCTGAGGTGGTGGTGATGACCAAGGGCAGGGCTCCGTGGCCGCATAGGCCCAAGCTCAAACTCCCCGACTACCTGTTGATTCCTGAGGATGCGGCTGCACTCATCGGGGTGTCCACGGCCACCTTGGGTGGTTACCGGCATCGTGGGGTAGGCCCGAAGTACTCCAAGGACCCTTGGGGTCGGGTGCGCTACCTGCGCGCCGACGTGGAGGCCTGGGTGAAGGACGAAGGAGCGCCCCGATGGTGACCGCGCCCTACACCGTCCAGGCCATCGTCGAGAGCGAATCGATCACTCACGTCGAGCTCACCCCGGAAGAAGTTGCCGGGGTCGTCAAGGTCTTCAACGCCGTCAACATGGCCGAGCACAAGTCCCAGACGTACGAGCCTCTGATGTGGCTCTGGAAGGGCCATCTGACTCATGAACAGATTCCGGTCGATGACTTCTCGTCCCTCGGTCCTGGGGTTTGGCCGGTCAACTACCAGTGGTATTACTACTACCGCACCCGAACGAAGGCGACCTGATGTACCAAGAACCACCACGACTGCACATCGGCGCACCCAGCCCCAAGGCCGACGGTCTGATCATGGTCTTCCGCAATGGGCTGTTGCTCGATCACCAGCCCCCGATGAACCCCGGCATGGGCGACTACTTCCTGTCCAAGGGCCGCAATGACATCCACTTCCAGCCCAACAGTCGACCTGACCGGGGAGACAAGATCACCGTGGTCTTCGAGAGCACCTCGGGCTGGCGCACCGAGGAGGCTGTGATCAAGTGACCGATCAGATGTGGCAGACAGCGCCCTTCCCGACCAATCTGGTCACCATCGTCAACGAGACCGTCTACCGGGACTGGTCGTTCAACGTCGACTTCTACGAGCGCGAGGTCGGCGGCGAGGGCCTGACGTTGCGCATCCGGCTGCCCGCACCCGACAGCCGTGAGCCAGAGGGTCCGGCCATCTTCTGGATCCATGACTTCGAGGTGCCAGCGCGCATCCTGGACGACGAATCCTGGACCAAGTGGGTGTTCGACGTCATCATGCTCGCCGAGCGCCACGAGGCCATGGAGGCCTTCCGGGTGAACGGTGTGCAGGTGTTCTTCCCGGCCCACGACTTCACCAGCGACATGTACGAGACCAAGCATGTCGTGCACCGAAGGAGCATCGGATGACCGAGACCGAGAAGTACTACCAGTGCCGCCTGCGCAAGGGGAGCACCGAGACCACCGGTTGGATCGAGGCCCGCGGTGCCCATGTGGGCAAGAGCGTGGAACTGCTGCCTTCCAAGGAGCTCTGGGGGGTCGTCGAGGTAGGCAACATGATGCCCAAGACCATGCTCAAGGAGCACCAGCTCATGCACCGCGGCAGCCTGCCGTCAGTCGAAGGAATGGGACGATGAAGCTGATCGATCGAGCACTCGGGGCCATCGGCCTGGAGCGCAAGAGTCAGAACCCGTTCGCCCACGTCAGCTTCGGG
>Ga0137415_10000510_pt1 | contig 37149 bp, 13 predicted proteins | sample CZODoug3_1_1_16f_FD_183082 | JGI IMG/M metagenome (GOLD analysis project Ga0137415, IMG submission 183082) | Vadose zone soil fungal communities from Angelo Coast Range Reserve, California, USA - CZODoug3_1_1_16fungal (Hybrid Assembly) | ecosystem: Environmental > Terrestrial > Soil > Vadose...
GCAGCCTGCTCGCCTTCTGCGTAGCGATCGGACACCACTCCCTCGCCGCCGACCACGAGGGCCGCACCCGAGCCAAGGTCCTCGTTCGCGCTGGCGATCTGATCCTCAACCGCACCCGCACGCGCGGTCAATAGTGCGGCTGTAAGCCCCCTGCCTCCTCAAAACGCGTGCCTGTGACCTGCCTGGTCGCGGGCACGTGGCACGTTTCGCTCGTATTCGGGTTCCACCCCGACCACGACCACCACGACTAAGTGGGGCCAGCATCCGCGCCGACAGCTGGGGCCAGATCACTTGACGAAACCCACGGGGGCGAGAAACGCACCGCAGCGCGATGCAGCGTGCCGGGGTAGCGGTATGAGGCCAGGGACTCGCGACTTGCTGGATTCGCAAGACGCTGGACCGACCTAGGTTGCGCAGCGACACAGCGAAGCACCACGCGGTCAGCAGCCCCCGAACGGGACCCCCACCCCCGGATCCACCTCACCCCATCCCCCGGCCCCACCCGGGCATCCGCTCTGGCCCCGTCCTCAGCGGCCCAGAAGATCACCGCGCTGGACAGGATGCTCGCCCAACTGACCGCATTGAGCAACGCGTAGGACAACGGCGGGGTAGGCGGCGCATTCTCGATCAGATGTCGTGCAAGCAGCCAACCCGAGCGACCTGGCGAGCCCAGCCTGGCCAGTGGCCGCAACTACAGCGGCGCCTCGACCCGCCCCGCCCATACCTCAGCCCGCCCCGCCCCCCACGATGCCCGCCCCGGCACCCCCGGCCGCCGCCCCGCACCTCCCAGCCCGGCGCCGGACCGAGGTCGCCCCACCGCCGGCGAGCGCCCCCGCTCAGCCGGTGCGCCAGCGAAAGGGACAGGGTGGGCGACCTCCGACTCGTCGCGCCGCCGAACGCGCCGTGGCAAGCCAGTTGACGAGCGGCCCGATCCCCGTTGCGGTCCACATTCCGCCGCAGCTCTACAACGACGTCAACAACGACCTGCTCGCCGGGCGAGTCTGGGCAGCGATCCTGGCTCGGTTACAGGCTCGGCCCAGCCAGGCATCCGCTGCCCGCGTGCCCGATAGCTCAGCTGCTCCACCGCCAGGTTCCACACAAACCGGGCATGCCCGCAATGCCCGAGCAGCAGCACCTCCTGCCCGACAGTCGGGTACAGCCGAAACCTCACCCACACGCCCTCGCAGGGGACACCGACAAAACCAGAGGCTCCCTCTCGGCCCTCAACGACCGGGCCTCCGCCCGTGATATTCGGTGAGGTCCTCGCGGGCGGGCACCTGGCACACCCTGGGACGATCGGCCAAGATCGTCGTGGGAATGCCGTCGAACTCGACGAGTCCGCGCCTACGAGTGCGGGGCATTCCGCCGGCTGAGGTGCGAGGCACCCTTGGGCGGCGAACGGAACGGGGGATGCTGATGTGGGTCAAGGCGGCGCGGCTGCGCGGCGCGGTGATTGTCGCGGCGGCACTGGCGGCGAGCGGGTGCGCCACGGCCAGCCCGGGGCTGCCCGTCCCGACCCGGGCCTTGGTTGTCTGGGCTGACAGCGCCTGCGCCGCTCTGTCGTCGTTGCAGCAGGAGAAGGACAGCTTTCAGTCTCGGCTGGGCCAGGTCGAGAACGGGGGCGACTCGCTGACCGGAGTGATCGCCGGGTCCTATTTGTCCGGAGCTCGTTCAGGCGTGGACTCGATCATTCAGCAGCTAGGGCAATTACAGCCGACCGGGATCGCCGGCGCCGACGCGCTGGTCGCTAGCTATCTGCGCGGTCTGGATGGCGTCCAGCCCGAGATCGCCACCCTGGTCGGCCCTGATCCATATGGACGCTCAGTTGGCTCAGGCGGTCAGCTGCATGCGGCCGCGTGCTCCCTTCCCGGGCAGCGCCACCTCGCGGGCGAGCGCGATGAGGGACAGCGTCAGTTGCTCCTCTCGGCGGATGAGTTCCCGGGCGAGGTCCGCTCGCCCGTAGGCGGTGCAGATGAGGCCTTCCAGGTAAGACTTGCGCGACGAACCCGCCCCATCGGCAACCTTCCGGTCGATGAGCCTGACCGCCTGGTTGGGGACGCGCATCTTCACCGGCTCCTTGTTGACCTCTGGCACGCCCTCCGGGCCGATCACGTCACCAAGACCCGCGCGCACCGGTGTGGTCGAGAGCCGAAGTTGCTCCCCGCGGCGGTCGAGCTCACGAGCAAGGTCCGGCTTGCCCAGTAGATGACACACCAAGTCGGCGAGGTATTGGCTCGTCGACGAGACCTCGAACGCCATCCTGTCCCGGCCCACGAGCGTCAGGATCACGTCTGGCACGTCAACGTTGACCTGCGTCCTCGGTCCTTTGTGCGGCTGGGCCATGCGTTCCCCCACCGGTGCGCGGTATCTGGTGCGGGTCAAGCCGCGGGCCGCGTACCTGATACCGCAGACACGCCGGTCCGTTCTCGCGAACTTGGTCGCGGCGAGGTTCGGGTCCGTCGGGCCGCCGGCCGGGGGAGTGGCGGCGATACCCCGCGTACCCCGTCCATTGCGAGAGCCTGCCCCGGCCTCATACCGTCCGAAGTAGGACAGGAGTCTGACGATCTGTCATGCTGTGGGTATGACGGTGCAGATAGCTGTGAAGCTCGACGACAGGTTGGCTGAGCAGGTCAAGGCCGCGGCGGCGGACGCGGGGACGAACTTGTCGGAGTGGGTGCGGTCGGCGCTGCAGCACCAGGCCGCGGTAGCCAAGGCGCGACGTGCTCGAGCCGAGGAAGACGCCCGCGGGGCCATCTATACCGCCGCGCAGGAGGCTGCGTTGATGACAGCTCGTCGCCGTCGAGCGATCGCCGCGCTTGACGAGCAGTGAGCGCACCCGGCGCACCGATCCAGTACGGCCAGGTGTGGGTATCCCGCGACGAGGTGATGGGGCCGATGAACTACCTCGTCGTGTCCTCGGATGCCTACAACGCCGCGTTCGGTGACCGGCGCGTGATCGCCGTTGAGGTCGACTCCCGTGCCGTCTACGAGGGAACGTATCGCGAGCCGATCGTCGACGCTGGTACCGCGATGCTGGACCGGCTGGTATGGGTGGCGCGCCCCATGCTGCACGAGCAGGTGGCTGAGCTTCATCCGGGCCGTCATGCGGCGGTCGCGGCGCAGATCCGCGAGCTGATCGGAGACTGACGGCCCCTTCCCCCCGACTGTGTCCAAGACCGGTCCGCCCACCTGCCACACTTGAACGCGACCAATCACCGTCGATTCAAAGGCCATGGGTTCGCTCCGTAGCACGTGGTCCGGGGTCAACGCGACACAACCTGTCGCGGCGGCGGTGGGTCCGCGCGCCACACTAGGAGGCCGCGCTCCCGCGGCCGCCGCCCGCCCGTCGCGGGAACCCTCACCCTGGAGCCCGCATGCCAAAGCCGCCACCGCGCGAGTTCAAGAAGAAGATTTGCGCGTTCTGCAAAGACAAGACGGAGATCAACTACAAAGACACCGGTCTGTTGCGTAAGTTTGTCTCCGATCGGGGCAAGATCCGGCCCCGCCGGGTCAATGGCAACTGCCGGCAGCACCAACGCGACGTGGCGGTTGCGGTGAAAAACGCTCGCGAGGTGGCGCTGCTGCCCTACACGTCCACCGGCGGCGAAAAGGCTGGTGGTCCTCGGGGCGCATCCCGGCCACGCGCATAGGGCCAGACCGCCGAGACGACAGCTGGGCTGCCCGGCACCGGTTTACTCCGCCAGGTCCGGCTGATCTGGATCGTTGCCCCGCGCCACCCAAGCGTCCACAGAGCAGCGGGGCAACGAACGTGGCGGCGCCGGGCTCAGAGAACTTTGACGTGCTCGGCTTGCGGCCCCTTCTGACCCTGCGTGACGTCGAACTCGACCCGCTGGTTCTCTTCCAACGAGCGATAGCCGCCGGCGTCGATGGACGAGTAGTGGACAAACACGTCCTTGTCGCCGCTGTCGGGCGTGATGAACCCGAATCCCTTCTCGCCGTTGAACCATTTCACAGTGCCTTGCGCCATCGAGCTGTCCTCCACTTACCAAGATGCATGGGCATTCCGTCCGGAAGATCGTGCCAGTAGCAGCCCAAAGCAACAACCCACCGCCTCCACCCGTGTGCGAACCGGCGGTGCTTACCGCGCTGGCAACCGTGCGTGCGAGCCGCCTCCAAGCGGAGCGGACTGATCTGCTCAGGTGTTGCCCCGTTACCCGAACAGCAAGGACGACCGCGGGCACATGGCACCGCACCGGAGACGACCAGCTCGAGCCGACGCCGACCGTCGGGACGCCAGAGACGAACACGGTTTCCTCGTCTCGCAGCACCCTCAAATGCCACCTTTCGCCGTGCCGGCCGGATCTGTCAACGGCTGAAGGCAGGTGGCCACGGCGTGCGCTCTTCCCGGTCAGTTCGGGCGTGGCCAGTCCGCGCGAGCACCGTGGCCACGCGCGGACGGTTGACCGTTCCGTGGCCACGATGGCCACGCACCTTCGTCTTGGCCGCGGTTTCCGTGGCCGTGGCCACCGTGGCCACCGGTCGCTGGCGGTTCCGAACGTCCGCCTCCTCCCGTGGTGTCCGGCGAGCTGGTCAGCGATCCACCGGGGGTGAGGGGGACTGGCTTCAGGTGCTTTCAGTCTCTCGTTGCCCGGTAAACAGTTGAACGCAACGTCGCTCCCAGCTACCCTAGTTCGAAGGTTGGCGAAAGCTGACCGAACGACTGGCCGCTTTGCCCGCATGTGGAGTCGAATATCTGGGCATAGCCTCTGCGTGAGTCGAACCGCGGATGGCAGGGCTGGTCGGCTCTGGGTGCCTGTAGCCCCGGAGCTAGCGCGATGGTTAGACCGCTCAAGAGCATGCCCTGGTAGTTCCCCCGGGTTGTCGTAGCCCCGGGCGGAACGCTGGATAGGCCGTCCCACTCTTGAGGTCAGCTCGCCAGCCCAACGGAGAGACCCTGTCGTGATTGCCTCTGTGGCTTCGGCCGGAGCACGGTGCGTGCGCGCCGTGGTGCCGGTCGTGTCCTGGGTGCTCTCGCGCGTCGGCTTGTCGTTCTCCCGTGTGCTGGGCGGCGCGGCGTTGGTGTGGTTGGTCGCGGCGTTCTTTGCCCCAGCGTCAGCCTCGACCGTCGGATCGGCTGTTGAGTCGCCGGCGGTGCTCACGGTGGCCGCGATTCGACTACTTCCGTCTACTGACCAGCGTCTTTCCGCTGTCGAGGATGGCTCGTCTGGATCCTGCGCGGACGGTTCGGGCACATCGTGTGGCTCAGAGCGGCGGGGCGCGTTCGTGGCTAAGGCGTCCGGTTCCGGTTCGCCGGGCGGCTCGGGCTCTGTGTCCTCGGGTTTTGTGTCCCCGGGTTTTGTGTCCCCGGGTTTCGTGTCCAAGTCCGGGACGCGCTCGGCGGACCGCTTGACCGCGCCGAGCTCCGGTGCTTCTTCGGCTAATTCCCGGGTGTCAGGTTCCCTGAAGCCGGGTTCGGGTGGTGCCTTGAGTGGTTCGCGGCTGTGGGGTTGGCTGCTGAACCTGGTCGGCGTCTCGGGCCGTTCGAGTTCTTCGGGTGGCTGGGGTGGCGGCTCCGGTGGGGGTATCGAGCACCCGATGCTCTACTCGGGATCGGGTCACTCGTCGGACGGTCAGGCCGTTGTGGTCGACCGGACGACCAAGGGCGACCTCACGGCCTTCGATCCTGCGGTGTCTGATCCCGCGTCCGGTTCCGCGGCCACAGGGGGTTCAGTGGCCACGGGTAGTTCCATGGCCACGAGTCCTCCGGTGGCCACGGGTCCAGGCCCCGTCTCGAGTGGCCAGACCGAGCGCGTGGCCAACGAAGTGAAGGCCACCGTGGCCACCTCCGCCCAGCAGTTGCGGGCCGGTGGCCAAAACACCGGTGGCCAGCCTGGGCAGCGCTCCGGGTTCGGAGTTGGCTCGGCCGGTGTTACTGGCTCGGCTTCCCCGAGTGCGTCAGGCTCGATACCGGCCGCGGTGTTGGGTCCGGGCGTGGATGGGTTGTTCTCCTCGGTGGTGGACCTGGTGTCCGGGGTGGTGTCCGCGATAGGTGGGCGCGACGCCGGGCAGCAGACCCGCCAGGTGTTGGCGGATGTGGCCGGTCAGGTAGAAACGGCGCTGGCCTCGGGCACGGCATTGAGCAAGAGCCTGGGTGCCACACGCCTGGGGATGGGCCTGACTGGCCGCCAGCTCGGTGTAACCGGCTCACGCTCGGTGCGTACCGCTGGTTCGACTGACCTCGACGACGGTAGCGGTGAGCGGGCCGGCGGCCGAGGCGACGGCGGCCAGGGTTCGGTGACCGGGCTGGTAGCGGCGTTGCTGGGCTCGGTGGCCGGCGGTTGTGGCTCCGCGACCACCACGGTGTGCATGGCCGATTCGGACCTGGCCAAGACAGCCGGGTACCTGGCCTCGGTAGCTGGTCGGGGTCCGCCAACCGAGCCGAGCACCAACACCACGCCAAATACGAACAACAACAACGGCAGCAGCGGCAATAGCGGCGATAACGGCACTGACAAAGCGGGCAATAGGCTGGCGGTCCTTGCAAGCCGGCTGGTCCAGGCCGCGGAGCGCAAGCTGATCGCGGCGGGTCAGGACATCACCAGCGGTCTCGAGCGCGACATCGAGAACCAGGTTGAGAACGCGTTGACGCGGATCTCCCCGGCGATCGCCTCTGCGCTCGACCAACTGAACAGTGTGGGGCAGCCCCTCGGCTCGGGCACCGCTGGTTCTGGCTCGGGCACTTCCGGCTCGGGCACAGGGTCGTCCAGTCTCGATTCTTCACTGGCCGGGGGTGACTCGAGCGCTAGTCATCTCGGCGGCGGGATTGTTCGGCTGGTCGCTGGCGTGCTGGAGGAGATCGGCCAGTTCCTCGGTCAGCTCGGCAGCCAACTCGACATCGCCGGATCGGGCCTCAACTCGAGCGGTAGTCAGGGCAACGCTGGTCAGGGCGGTAGCCACGGCGGCGGTAGCCAGACCACCGGCGGGGGGTCGGGTCCGACCGGGGTCGGTGGCGTGGACCAGCTGGCGCTGGGGATCACGCAGCTGATCGAGAGCTGGCTGGCCCAGAGCGGCCTGACCGGCTCGGCCACCGGCTCCGGTTCTGGGGCTGGTACCGGTAGCCCTGGCTCTGGCGCTTCGGATTCGCCGCTTGCCGATGGTGGTGTGTCGGCGAGCGAGTCGGGGGTCACGCCGGGGCAGCGGTCCTCCGGCCTGAACGAGAACCAGTCGGGCTCGCTCGAGGGCCAGTCGGCGAGCAACGTCGACCAGCTGGTTGCTCGGCGCCTGCCTGGAGCGGGTGTGGTTGGTCCCCGTCGCTCGGGTGCCGGTGTGTCAGGTTCGGTGCCGGCGTTGGGTCCGGGTGTGGATGGGTTGTTCTCCTCGCTGGTCGATGTGGCTTCCGGCGTGGTGTCCGCGGTGGGCGGGCGGAATGCCGGTCAGTGGACCCATCATGCGCTGACTGGTATGGCCGACCAGGTGAAAACGGCGTTGGCGACCGGCACGGCACTGCAACGCGGGTTAGGTGAGGCCGGCTCGACTGGTTCGAGCGGGCGCGTCGGCCAGCAGCTGGGTGTGCTGGATGCCCGGCTGGGTGGCGCGACCACGCGCGCCGGCGCCGACCGGGGCCAGGGCGGTGGCCGAGGGGACCGCGGCCGGGGCTCGCTGGATGGGGCGTTGACCTCTACGCCGGATACCTCGAACTGTGCCCTCGAGGTGGGGTCCGGGTGTGCGGGCCCGGACGTGACGGGATCGGGTGTGTTGGCGGCGCTGCGTGGTCGGGGTCCCCCGTCAGCGGCGGGCCTGAACAGTGGTAGCGATAGCAGAGTGCCGAGGCTTCCTCGTTCTGGTGATGCCTCGGCGGGTACCAGCTTGGGTCGCTCGGTACCGGTCGGCGACTCTGGCTCTGGGCACGGCGGCCAGTCCGGTTGGGGCGGCGGCGCTTCCCAGCCTTCCGGTCAGTCGGGGCAACGGTCCGGTTCGGCCGGGTTGAGTGGTGTGGATCAGCTGGCGGCGGGGATCACGCAGCTCGTGGAGAGCTGGTTGACGCAGAACGGCCTGGGTGGTGGCCCCGGCTCCGCTCATGGCTCGGCGGGAAGCTCGGGCTCCGGTTCGTCCGGGATGGCAGGCAGCGGCGGTTCGAGCTCGCGGCTGAGCCCGGAGGAGCAGCTGATCTCGTCGATCTTCGATTTGGTAGCGCGGATCGTGTCGGCGGTGGCGGGCCCGGCGGTGGGCCAGCAGATCGGCGCGGCCCTATCGCAATCGCTGTCCCAGGCGATGGCATCCCAAGGTGGCCAAGGTCAGCAGAGCGGCCAGGGCCTGCAGGGTGGGCAGAGCGGCCAGGGCCAGCAGGGACAGGGTGGCCAGCAGTGCGGTGTGGAATGTACCGCCGGCCAACCGAATTCGGCCGGGTTCTCCTCGTCGTTGGCGAAGCGTCCGCCCCCGCCTTTGTTGCCCAGCGGCAACTCCAGCGGCGGTGGCACGGATGATCGGTATGGGTTGGCGTCGTGGTGGGGTCCGCTGGATTCGCCGTCGGCGGCGAATCAGGCGTTGACCGATCGGTTGGCGGTGCTGAAGGGCCAGCAGACGCTGCGCGGTGACCGGGCGAAGGTCAAGTCGGGGGCGATGTCGCGGGCGGCCTACGACAAGGCCGCGGCGGCGCAGCAGACATTGTCGACCAAGGCCGACCGTGAAGCCTCGCAGCTTTCGCCCTACACCTCAGGGTTGATCAATGATGTGGTGACCGGCCAGCGGAAGCTGGCCACGAGCCAGACCGCGCTGACGAAAGAGAAGGCACAGCTTGCCGCCCGGAAGATCACTCAGACGGCCTATGACCAGGACGAGGCGTCATTCGAGGCGAACCAGCGGCAAGTGGATGCCCAGACCGCCGCGTTGGCCGAGGCGACAGGACACGATCCCACCACCGGTCTGCCTTCTGGGGGATCGGGTTCCTCCGCCGGGTGCGCCGCGAGCGGGGTGTTCACCAGTTGCGTGACCTCCGCGCCCGGCCCTGCCTCGAATACCGGCTCGAATACGCCGGCGTGGGATGGGTGGTCGTCCCAGGACGTGTGTCTGGGCTTGACCGGAGTGTCGGGCTGTAGCGCATCGTCGGGGTCGGGCAATACCGCCGCGTCCGCCTCGTGCGCGGTCAAGGGTGGGTGCCATACCGCGGTCAAGGACGGCAGACAATCGGCGTCGACCTCCTGCGGTGCCGGCGGCTGCAACACCAACTCCCAGGCCGATCTGTCCGAGGCGTCCACGTTGTGCCAGAGCGCGCGTGGCTGCCACGCCACCAGCACCACCCCAACCACCACCAACGGCAACGGTTCAACCGGCGGCGGTTCGGGTGGTAAGCCGGCCGCGTCGGACAAGTCGTCGGCGAGCGGGTCTTGTGACGGTAACTGTGCGATCGACACCGACACCAATCACTACCTCGCCTACGCGGGTTGCCAGACCGCCGCTGGTTCGTGTGACACCACCTCGACCGGCCACAACTCCACCGCCAACCCGACACGCGGCACGACTGGGGCGACCCCGGCGGCGGTTGGGCCGGCGAGTACCGGTGGGTTTGCCTCCGGCGCGGCGCACTGCGCGACAAAGACCGGTGGGTGCACCATCTCCTCCGGAGCGGACCCGACCGGACTTGCCCCGAGCGATGTCGACCCGTCCGATCGAGGCGACGGGTACAACCAGGGCGCCGATAACTCGTACCGCCAGGGCAGGGGTGAAACCTGGCGTGGCGGTTACCGGAGCTGGGATCGCAACGCCGACCAGGCGGACTCTGATCTCGCCGTTCACCGCTACTCCAACAACGGCACTGGCGGTACCGGCACCGGCGTGGGTGGTGCGCTGGCAGGTGCGGGGGAGGGCGGGCCGCGGGCGCAAGCCGTCGTGCAGTGCGCGGTGGATGCCACCGGCTGTACCGGAAGCGCGACCACCAATACCGGCGCGAATAGCGCCCACACCGCGACTCCCACTACTCCGACCCGCGCCACCCCAGCCACTGGTGCCGCGGCCGCCGCGCCGGCACGGGCGAGGACGACCGTGGTGAAGCGGGCCACGACAGGTCAGGCGTCGTGCGCGGTGACCGGTGGCGGCTGCCAGAGCCAGTCCGGTTCGCGGGCCACCAACCCGGACAACGCCACCCCCAGCGACACCGATATCCAGTGGGCCGGCCTCTTCGGTGACGGCCTGGGCGGTGCCGCGAGCGGCGGTGCTCAGAACACCGGCCAGAGCTCCGGCTCGAGCGGGGCGTCGGCGTTGGTGACCTGCCCGGCGGGCCAGGCCAGGTGTTCCGGGAACGGCTCGTCGAAGACCTCCTCGACCGGGTCCGGGGACGTGACCTTCGCCCCCACCCGAGGGGTGGCGTCAGCGGCACCGGTGAAGACCTCGACCGGCGCGTCCTTCTGCACCGCGACCGACGGGAACTGCCAGTCGCAGTCCAGCTCCGCGACTCGAGTGGTCTCGGCTGGTTTGGAGAGCGTGTCCGATGCCTCGGGCTCGGTGAATTGCGCGGCCGGCTCGACAATCTGCTCGGGTTCGGTGCGTTCCGAGGCGACCGGGGCGGACGCGGCGGTGCACCACGGCCGGGCGAAGTCCTCGACCGGCAGTGGTGACTGCCAGGTCAGCAAGGGTGGGTGTGACGCCTCGACCGACTCGCGGGCCTCGTCGGGTCCGGGTGTGACGCTGCCGGGTCAGACCCCGGCCGCCTCGGGTCCGTCGGCGGTTTCCAGCTCCACAGCACAGGTCGACTGCGCGGCTGGCGCGACCGGCTGCTCCGGCAAGGCCGACTCGTCGGCGACCAGCTATGACCCCGTGGCCGGCAAGCCGAGGACAACGACCGGTACCGCCTCGTGCAGCGGCGGTGGCGGCGCCTGCAACCCCCGGACCGTGTCGGTGGCCTCCACCGGGCCGGGTGCCACGACCTACCTGGCCGGCGGCCAGAAGACCGCTGGACGCTCCGGCTCCGGTCCGTCGGCGGCCTCGGCATCCGGTGCCGCGCTGACCTGCGATGCCGGGTCGACCTGTACCGGGACAGTTACCAGCTCGGCGACCGGGACCGATCCGGACGTCTCGGCTGACCCGCGCGGCTCGACCGGGACGGGGACCTGCCAGGGCGCCACGGGTGGTTGCCAGGCCGTGACCAACTCCGGCGCCTCCGCCGGCCCGGACGCCTCGAAGATCGCCCCGCTGCTCGACGCTCCCTCGACGCCCAACGCCACCACGACCTCGCAGAGCGTCGGCGACCAGCCCAGCCAAAGCGGGCGGGGCAAGACTCAGGTCTCCCAGGGCGGCTCGAACACCGGCGGCACCGGCGGGACCGGTACCGGTTCCGGCGGCCAGCAGCCGGCCACCCCGGCCGGATCCCCGGGCGCGGGCGCGAACGTGTCCCCGACTGTGCCCGGCGCGTCCAGCTGGTCCAACGCCTCGGCCACCCTGGGCTGCCAGGCCGGTTCCGGCGGATGCACGGGCAGCGTGCACTCCACCGCGATCGGCACGGACGGACCAAAGACGGTCAACGGTGGCACCGGAGCCCGTGGACCCCCGGCTGGTGTCTCGTCCTCCGCCGCTCATTGCTCCAGCACCCAGGGTGGCTGCCAGGGCACCACCAACTCGACCGCCGGGTCCGGGCAGGTCGTCGCCGACACCATCGCGATCGCCAATAAGACCGCCGCCGACCAGGCACAACAGCAAGCCCAACAGGCCGACCAGGCCGCCGCGCAGGCAGCTCAAACCGCCGCGGCGCCCGGCGCCACCGCCGCGGACAAGAAGGCCGCAACCCACGCGGCCGCCACCGCGAAGCAAGCCGACCAGTCCGCGACCCAGGCCGCTCACACCGCGGCCAAGCCGGTGAAGAACGCCCCGGCCACCCAGTCGCGGTCGAACGCTTCGGCGAGCTGCGCCTCCGCCGGCTGCACCGCCACCACCAGCGGCAACGGGAACACCTCGGCCGCGTTGGGTGATCAGCGGGACCCGGCGAACGCGAACAACGCGCACGGCTCGGCCACCTGCACCGCCGGCTCCGGTGGCTGCACTGTGTCGTCCGGTGCGTCGGCGACCACCGACACCAACAGCGGCCAGCCGGCCAGCGACGCCAAGAACGCCCCGATGCTGCCGGGCCGCACCGGCACCGTCCAGGCGAGCGGCTCGATCGACTGCCCGGCCAGCGACGGAGCCGGGTGCACCGGCTCGGTCACCGGGGACTCCGCCGCGGCGTCCTCGGCCAACGGCGGCGCGAACGCCGCGATCGTGGCCGCCACGAACGCCACCGCCACGAAGCGCAGGGCCGCGAAGAACCGGGCCGCGAAGAGTGACGTGGCCAAGGGATCGGCCGACCCGGACCCGACCAGCGTGTCCACCGCACACACCGAGGTGTCCTGCACCGGTCAGCGGAGCGGCTGCCAGGCCGGGATCACCGCGACGGCGGTCGTCGGCATCACCACCGGCTCGGACGGCTCGACCGGTTCGACCTCAGCCGCGGCGCAAGCCAGCTGCCGGGCCGGCGGCGTGGGGTGCCCAACCAGGACCACCAGCACCACGGTGGGCACCACCGCGCCCTCGACGATCACCGACTCGGCGCGGTCCGGTCAGGCCCCGATAACCGCCGGACAGACCCGGGCGGTGGCCACCAGCCGCTGCGCCTCCAGCCGTAGCGACGGCTGCACCTCGGGCACCGGGGGGCAGGTCGCCGCCGCCGGCGTCGACCAGGTCACCGCGCAGTGCGTTGGCGCCGGGTGCACCACCCGCCTGGCGGGTACCGCCGATGGCGGGGCCGCCCGGATGCCTACCGGGCCCGGCGCCGGCACCGGGTCGAACACCGCGACCAGCGGCGCGCGCTGCACCGGTGGGGCGAACGGGAACTGCTCGGCGAGCATCGGGGTAGGCGCCGCGGCGAAGGGCACCTATGCCTCGGCGTCGTGTACCCGCGGCGCCGGCGACACATGCTCGGATCACTACGCCGCTCGGTCGGTGTCGCACGCCGGCGGTGGCGGCGCCAGCGCCAGCGTGGACGCGCACTGCGGCGCGCGGGGTTCGGGGTGGTGTGGCACCACCGGGATGGCCAGCGCCACCGCCGGCTCGACGATGGTCGCCGCGCGGTGTCAGGGCAGCGCGCACTCCGGCTGCTCCTACCGCTTCTCCGCCCACTCGGGGGCGCAGGGTTCGGCCGGTGGCAACGACGCCAGCGCGGACTCGAGCTGCGGCCACAGCGGAGGCAGTGGCTCCGGGTGGTGCGGCACCAACGCGATGGCACACGCCGACGGCTCCTCGGCGACGGCCGCGGCGGGGTGCCAGGGCAGCACGAACTCCGGCTGCTCCTACAGCTACCGGGCCAGCAGCGGCGCCTCCGCGCCGGGGGCCACGGCCACCGCGAACGGCCACGGCGGCGGCACCACCGGCTCCGGCTGGGTGGCGACCTCGGCGTCGGCCCAGAGCAAGGGCGACGGTGCGGCGGCGTCCTCGTCGTGCATGGGGTCGGGGGGCACCACCTGCCATCACTACTACGAGGCCACCAAGTCCGCCTCGGCGAAGGATCTCAAGACCGGGTCGCACGCCGAGGCCTACGCGCACGGCTCGGGCGGCGGCGGCATGGGCGGCGGTGGCGTCTCGGTCGTCGCCTACGCCGCGGCCAAGGGCAACCACGCCGAGGCCTTCGCGTCCTGCTCCGGCGCGTCGAACTGTGTCTCGCCCTACTCGGCGACCGGAGTGGATCACGCCGTCGGCCCCAGCAATGACGGCAAGGGCAAGTGGGACGCCACCTACACGGCGACCTGCTCGGGCAGCAACGACGGCTGCGGGATCACCGCGCACGCGGTGCCCGGCGGCGTGTTCGGCCCGCCGCGCAGGGACCCGAAAACCCACAAGCCGATCCCGAACACGGCCACGCGCGACCCGAACAAACCCGGGTACTACGAGTGTTCGGACAACTGCTCGAACGTCAAGACCGGCGGCTCAGACAAGTACGTCGCCTTCACCACCCCGAAGTCGGGGGACCTGGCGCCGGGGCGGTCCACCGCGCCGCCGGGTTCGGCCGCGGCGAAGGCGGCAAACCCGGCGGCCGGTCAGAAGCCGCCGGTCCCGACGAAGACGACGACCGTCCCGACCAAACAGACCACCAAGAACACGGTGCTCGTAACCACCCCGGCCCACGGCAAGACACCCGCGGTGCCGAAGGGCAGCACCGTCAAGGACGTGAGCACCGGCACCATCACCGTCGCCACCTACGCCGACGGTTCCGTGCTGGCCACCGAGACCTTCAGCACCGTCCAGACGATCGCCGACCGGAGCGGCAAGGTGATCGACCGCCAGGAGTGGAAGCAGGACAACAAGAGAGCCGCGTTGGCCTCGGCCCCGCACGCCCCAGCCCCGAGCAACCAGACCCCGGGCGGCTGGGTGTTCACCGCGGATGGCACCCGGCGTGGCTCCAACTTCGGCGGCACCGTCCCGGGCGGGGCCACCGGGCTGCACAACGTGCCCAACGAGAACCTGATCTACCCCAACGGGTACGGCACCGGGAAACGCGGGACCCCGGCGGCCGACCACGCCGACGCCGAGGTGACCATCAGCATCCTCGCGTCCCCTCAACCGCGCCCGCTAGCTCCGAAGCCGCCCCCGCCGGACCCGAAGTCGGGCTCGACCCCCAAGTCGGGCTCGCCCCAGACCCCAACTCAGACCCCAACTCAGACCCCAACTCAGACCCCAACCGCGACCCCGACCCCCACTGTTCAGACGCCCACCTCGTCGCCGACCTCGCCCCAGACCCCCACCCAAGCGCCCCCGCAGGAACCCCCGCGGCCGCCGGCGAAGCTGGCTCCGAAGCCGGCTCCGGAGGATCCCAACGCGATCAAGGCCAAGTGGCTGCGGGCCGCCGGTAGCGCGCGCGAAATCCACTACTGGGATCCGCACACCAACAACGGCAACGTCGCCTACAACAACCTCACTGCGGCACAGAAGACCGAAGCCGATGCGGTGCTCTACCAGGGGAAGCTGACGGCCGCGATCGACGTGTACAACAAGCCGACCGCCAATCCCATCAACAAGGCAGTGACCGGCGGGAAGGGGTTCACCACAGCCCAAGCCGCCGCCACGAACGCCATCGCCGACCAGACGCACACCTCGGTCATCAACACGGTTTCCGCGTTGCTCGACGGTGACGCCATCGCGGTCCACACCGGCAACGACCCGAACGCGCCCGCGGTGGACAAAGCGATCGCGTACTGGAAAGCAAACCCCGACGACCGCAAGGCCAGCACGGGTCTCGACGTCGCGTTCGGCAAGGTCACCAAGGCAAAGGGCACGGTGCTCGCCGGGTGGGAACCGTCCTACGCCGGATCAGCGGACACCGCGCTGTCGATGAAGGCCGCGCAGAACTGGTGGGGCTATGTCGGCGACTGTTCCCCCATGGGAGTTTCCTACCGGAACCTGGCCAACGGCAGCGCCGCGGACAAGGATGAGTTGGCCAATATGGCCGCCGAAATGGACGCCGGGAAACGAGACGAGATCTACCAGGCGACTCATCACATCACCGCTAAGGAGCTCGGGGACCTCAACGCTCCCAACGCCAAGCGGTTGGTCAACGAGCTCTACAAGCTCGGCGGGAAGCTCGACGGTAAGAACCCGAACGTCGACGTCGTCCCGATGCTCTACTGGGATCCAGTGCAGAAGCAATGGGGCGAGCTCGATCTGTATCGCGTCAACAAAGGCACGGATAAGAAACCGAAATACAAGTTCGTCGCCCCCGACGGCTCGACCTACAACAACTTCCACGATTTCCAGAACCACAATGAGCTGCCCGATGACGGCAAGTTGATCGTAGCGAGGGACATTACCCAGGCCAACGGCAAGACGTCGGAGCTCGAGGACGTCCACGCCCACCACACCTCGACCCTCTCGAAGATCTGGGGTTGGGCCGGGCCGGCGCTGATGGTGCTCGGGACCATCGCGGCCCCGTTCACCGGGGGCTTGTCCGGCTACGCGGGCTACGCGGTAGCCGCGACAGTTCTCGCCGGCAGGGTGGCTTACGGCATCATGCTGTTCCAAGTCGGGCAAAACGTCTACGAGCGACGCCTACACAACCAGGACACCAGCCTCACCAACCCGGCAATGTTGAACGATCTGTTAATGATCGGTGGGATGGGGATCGGTGTCGGGGGCGCCGTCTTGAAGGCGGTGTCCAAGGTGGGGGTGCTCGGTACGAGGGTCACCTCCACCGCGCTCCGCCTGTCCAACATCGCCTCATCTAAGGCCGTCGAGCGGACGGTGCTGGGTGTCTTCGGCGCCCAGACCGCCGTCAACGCCGGGATGCTCGTCGCGAACTGGGACAAGATGAGTCCCGCCCAGCACGCCGAAGGCATCCAGAGCACGGTGACAAGTGCCGCCATGATGGCCTCCGCGGGTGTGAAGCACTTTGAGGCGCCCGGCAAAAACATGGCTCCCAAGTACGGCGCGAAGAACGGCCCCCCGCCCCCGCTGGACAACGCCGGGGACCCGATCGATCCGGTGAAACCTCCGCCCGCTCTAGCCGAGGAAAGGTCGGTCGGGGAGGTCGAAGCCAAGCCGGCGGAGCGGGTCGAGCCGCCGGAGCGGGTCGAGCCGGAGCGGCGGGTCGAGCCGGAGCGGCGGGTCGAGCCCGAGCAGCGGGCCGAGCCCGAGCAGCGGGCCGAGCAGCTGGAGCTCTTTGACGGAGAGGCGCTGCGGCAACAGGAAACGCAGCGGCAGGACGCGCAGCAGAGGTCGCGCAACGAGACGCAGCGGCCGGAGGTCGAGCGCGAGGAGCCGCCGCGGCCGGGCGAGCAGCTGGAGCTCTTTGACGGCGCCGCGCTGCGGGAGGCGGCGCAGCGGGGCGGGTCGCAGTCGGGCGAGTCGCGGTCGAACGCGACGCAGCGGGGCGAGTCGCGGTCGAACGGGACGCAGCGAAACGGTTCGGAGTCGAACGGATCGGAGTCGAACGAGACGCAGCGGGAGGCGCAGCCGAGGGCGGGTGAGCAGCTGGAGCTCGAGCTGGAACTGCCGGGGCAGCAGCTGGAGCTCGATCTCGACCTCGGCGGCGGAGCGCCGCGGGGAGCGGAGCCCGCGGCTGGTGGCGGTGCGCTGCAGGAGCCGGGGTCGCGGTCGACTCGCGGCGGTGCACGGCAGGAGTCGCCGGGTTCGGAGTCGGACGGGGCGCAACCGGGCGAGCGGCCGGCGCCGCGGCCGACTGAGCCCTCAGCCCCGCGGCCGGCCCCACAACCGACTCCCCGGCCGGCCCCGCGGCCGAACGAGACGCAGCCGAACGAGACGCGGCCGGCCCAGCCCTCGAACGAGACACAGCCCGGGCCTGGGTCGGAGGAGCCGGGGTCAGGTACGCCGAGAAACAACGGGAGCCCGAACAAGCCCAAGCCGAACGAGGAGGACAAGACCGAGGCAAACAACGGGTCGGACGGCTCGGGTGGCGGCGGCAAACCCAGCGGCGACACGGCCGGCAGCGGCCCAGACCTGAAGACCTCAGACGACTCCATGTCGCCCGAGCAGGTTCAGAACCCCGGTGCGAACAAGCCGTGGTGGTCGAGGATTCGGGGTCCACCGTGGCGCTGGTTCACCTCCGACACCGCCGCGACCACGGGTCACGGCGAGGCCGGCTCCGCGCCCACTACGCCGGGCGACGGGGAGCCGGGTAGCACCGGGGATCAGCCTGGTGCGACGTCACCTCGTACCTCGGGTGACGGTGACGGCTCGAAGACTTCGACGCCGGGGTATCCCACGCGGTCGCCGCGGTCCACGTTGGACGACCAGGACTCCGCGCGGATACGCCAGCAGATCGAAGACAACTACGACGGCACGTTCCAGGAGGGCGACAACAGGCAAGCCAAGCAGCGCATCCAGAAGGCGCCCAAGGTGTCCCGCTTTGTGTTGTGGACCTGGGAGGGCGCTGAGACGCGGTCCGACGGTGTGCCCCACTGGGTAGTCGGGGAGAACAACGCCGACGGGTCCGTGACCTATTACGACGGTGCCAAGCCCACAAACGAGGCACCGTCGAACATTCGCGTGATCGACGCCGACGCTATGACCGCCGCGGTCGACAAGGGATTCGAGTCGAGCGACCCCGTCTCGCCACCGAGCACGCGGGAGGGGCCGACGAAATCGGACACCGCGAAACGCCAGACGAAACTCTGGACGGTCAAGGGCGTGCTGCCCATCCTGGCGTTGCTGCACGGCTCTCCGGAGCTGGGCATGTTCGCCGCCGAGCTGAACGCCGCCCATGTCGCGCCGGCCGCCGAGGCCAGCGCTCCGGCGGGACGAAGCGCCCCCGACCTGACCAGCGGCAAGGTCACGATCGACGTGCCGCGCTCGTCGGGCTCTGATTCGGCGGCTGAGCAGGGCGACGACCCCGCCGACTCCGAGGTGGGTGGTGCCGGTTCCACGGGCGGTCCGACCGTGCTGTCGGTTGGTGCGGTTCCCGGAGCACCCTCGCCGCTCGGCTCGGACCTGTTCGACATGCCGGTCACCTTGTGGCGTGACCGGCTGATCCACGCACCCACCCTCAACCCCGACGAGATGATCGGCCGCTCGGTGCACTTCGACGCGTTCGGCCGCGCCAGCTCGGCCGCCGACCGGATGGCGGTGCCGGGCGTCGACGCGGCGACCTGGGCCAGCTACACCCCGGCGCGGAAGGCGGAGGCCTGGAACCGCTATGCCGACTCGCTGCCCGAGTTGGCCGCCGCCGCGCAGCTGAGGATCCAGCGGCTGCGCGGCGAGGCGGAGCTCAACCAGCCGCGCGAGGTCCCGGTCGATCGCTACGACCGCGCCGCGGCGGTGGCCCGGCAGTGGGCCCAGCTACACCGCGAGGTGGCCGAGCAGAGCCGCCATGGGCGGCGTCAACTCGCCCAGATAGCGAACTATCGCGCGCGCGGCACCAGCTCGACGCAGGTCGCCGAGCGAGCCACCGCCGCCCGGTCCATCCGCGTGTTGTCGGCCCGTGCAGTGCCGGCGGAGATGATCGACCAGCTGACCGGGTTGGCGCGGCGTCGGGGCGGCGGGCGCGAGCTGGCGGCCGTGCTGTCCTCCGGCCTTGCCCGTACCCCGGGTGAGGCCGCCTCGAACGCGGCCAAGACGGACGAACTGCTGGCCGCGGTCTCCCGACGTAACGGTTTCGGTTGGTCGCCTGAGCAGCGATCCGCGCTGAGCTCGGCTCTGCCCCGCACGATGAAGGCCTGGGTCAAGGACACCAGCACGCCGCGCAAGGCGGCCTGGGCCTCGAGGTTCGGATCCGGATCTGTCGAGCAGTCGCCGCCCGGCGGCACCGGCGTCAACCGCGCCGGGGCGCAAGGGTCCGGCGGCGGAGTGGCTGTCGGCGGATTGGACAGGAACGCGGAATGGGCGTTCACGGACGCCATGTCCGCGCTGCTGACCTTCGCCCGGGCCGAGGACGGGGACGTCCAGCTGCCGTTCGCCCGGGGCCCGCCGGTGGTCCTGCTCGACGCCGAGCTCGCCACGATGGTGTTGGGCGAGCGGTGGGCTGACCTCCCGCACAGGTTGATCGCGTTCGGATGGCACCACCCGGTGCACGCCCCCGGCGGCGTGGTCGTGATGTTCGTCGAGACCTGGAACGACCTGATCACGCTGACCCGCCAGGGCGCGGTGACGCGCGAGTGGTGGCTGCACCTGGCCGAGCACGAGGTCGGGTTCCACCTCGGACACCCCGAGCTGGTCGCCGGGCGAACCCACAACGGTGACGAGTCCGACCTGGTCGCCGGGCTGCCGTTGGCGGCCCGGATCAAGTTCGCCTTCGGCGCGAACCGCGGCGGGCGGGTCGGTGAGCTGGCCGAACAGCTGGGGGTGAGCACCGCCGAGATCGTCGCCGCGGTCGACTCCTGGTCCAGGCTGACCATCTCCGAGCGTGGTGTGGTCGCCGCCGCCCCGGCGGGCCAGTGGGCCCGGCCTCATGACCCGGCGGCCGGCGCGCCGACCTGGCGGTCGCTGCTGCGCGAGGCGACGGCCTTCCCCAACGAGGACCCGATCAGCCTGCCGCGCGAGGTAGCCGACGCCGACCGCGCCGGGGTGCGACCGGTCCAGGTCGGCACCCCCGAGGCGATGGCGCTGATGGCCGAGGGCGGCCCGCTCAACTGGGTCGTGCGTGGCGACGGCAGCCTGTGGATCGCCCGCCCGTTCGGCACCTGGCCGGACGGAGTGACCGTGGAGATCACCCACCCGGTCGTCGGCGGCGGCGGGGAGGCGCTCGGCGCCGGTGAGGTGTGGTTCCTGCCCGGCACCACCGACGGTGTCGGGCTCAACGTGCTCAGCGGGCACTACCACGCCAGCAACGACGCCGAGGACAACACCGACGCGCTGCGGATCGGCCGCGCCGCGTTCGCCCGCTACCGCATCGGGATCGCGTTCGACTTCGTCTTCGACACAGACACGAGCGTCTCTGGGCTCGGTCCAGCCGCGCCCGGTTCCTCTGGTGACACTGGCGGCGGTGGCCCGCTCGCGGTCGGTGGGATGGGTGACCAGGAGGTCCGGGACTTCCTGTCGGTCCTGCTGGTCCTGGCGACCCGTGGCCGCCCACTGGGCGCGGCGGAGCTGCCGTTCTCCGCCCGGGGTCCGCCGGTGCTCGTGCTCGATGCCGCGCGGGCCAGTCCGTTCCTGGCCGAGGCCGGCCTTGCCGACCTGCCGGGACGGTTGATCGCGTTCGGCTGGCGGCACCCGGTGTGGGCGCCCGAGGGCGTCGTGGTGATGTTCGACAGCCGGGTGCGCGAGCTCGCCGCGCTGGCCCCGGCACTGCCCGCCGGCTGGTGGCAGGGTGTGGTCGACCACGAGCTGGGGCACCTGGACGGCCGGTGGCACCAGCCCGGCACCGGCCATGGCGCCGACCGTGACGCCGGCCACGACCTCGACGCCGAGGTGCTGCTGGACGGGTGGCGGCAGGCCCTGTCGCGCTCGGCGGTCCCGGCGGCGCCGTCGGGTTACCGGCCGGCGACCCGGACCACGTTGGACCAGTGGCTCCCGGAGGAGCTCGACACGCTCGCCCGGCTCCCGCTGGCCGACGCGGTGATCGGTCCGGGCGAGAGCACCCTGGCCGACCCCCACCACCTGGTGCAGAACCGGACGGCGGTGTCCGTCGAGGTCGCCCCCACCCCGGCTCCGGGCAACCGCGGGCCCATGACCACGCTCGGGACGATCGGGCGGGCCGTGGGGCGGGCGCTGGGTTGGATGGCCAAGGCCGTCGGTGGCCTCGCGGTGGGCGTGGTGCTGATGGCCGCCTCACCGGGCTCGGCTCTGGCCGTGGCCGCCGGGCCGACGGGCGTGCCGGTGTCAGGCGTCGCTGGGTGGGTCTCTGCCCAGCTCGAGGTCGGGCCGAGCGCTACCGGACGGGAGTTCACCGCCGGCCGCCACGACACCGTCGGTGACCTGATGCGGGCGCTCGGGGTGAGCTTCGCCGACCTCAACGCGGCCAACGGTGGCCGGTTCAGCGGACCGGAGCAGCGGATCGGCGGGCAGCGGGTGGTCACGCCGCGCACCTGGTCGGGCGAATGGCGCGCGCTGCCGGGCGACTCGCTGTGGCGGATCTTCCTGGAGCGGTTCGGCGACCCCGCCGGCTACCGGCGGGCAGTGAGCGAGCGGACCCACCCGAACCTGCTGCACGTCGGCGAGCCCACCCGGGTCCAGCCGACACCAGCGCCCCGCACCCCTGGTCAGCCGGGTCAGCCGGGTCGACCGGGGCGCTCCAATCCCCACCAGCCGGGCACGGTCACGCCAGCGCCGACGACCAGTCCGGCGCCGACGACCACACCGCTTCCCACGACGAGCCCGGCCCCGACAACCAAGCCGGCGACGCCTCCGACGGCCCGGGGCCCGCCACCGTCGACCGGATCCTCCTTCGCCCAGCTGTTCGAGGCCGTCGGCGAGGTGTTCGCCGGGGCGGGCCTGCTGGTGTTGGGCGCGCGCACGGTGCGCGGGGCATGGCGTGGCCGGCGGGCGGCGGGCCGGGCGTTGGGCGCGCTGCCGGGCGCGCTGCGCGGGGCCCCGGGTCGGTTCGTCCGTGGCCTGCGCGGGCTGCCAGGCGCGCTGCGCGGCCTGCCCGGGCGGGTCGTCACGTTGGCGCGCGACCGCGGTTGGGACACCGCCATCCCCCAGGGGCCGAAGCGGACGGCGCTCGATGTGGTGGCCGTGGCGGGTATCGGGGTCGGGGTCGGGGTCGGCCTGCTCACGCTGGGCACGGTGCCCGGCGCGGTGGGTGGCGCATTGGTGCTCGGCGGCGCCCTGGTGCCGCGGGTCCGGGCCCACTGGTTGACCGCGCCCTCCCCGGGCGCCCCGGCGCGCGCGAGCCCCCGGCTACGTCAGGTGATGCGCACGGCAACCGGTCTGGCGACGCTGGCCGGGGGTGTCGCCCTGGGCGACGTGCTGCCGGTCTGGGTCGCGGCGGCCGGGGCATGGGCGGCGGCCAACCCGTCCACGATCCGGACCTTGGCGGCCGCGGTCGCGGTGACCGCCGTCATCAACTACCGGACGGTGTGGCTGCGGCGGACCACCAACGCCGCGGAGGGGCAGTTCACCCGACCGGTGTTCGACGCGTTGTGGTCCGCCGGGGGCGCGTTGCTGGTCAGCGTGTCGTTCACCCTGCTCAAGTCGATCCCGGCGGTCGCGGACCTGGCCCACGTGAACGTGTGGTTCGCCGCGGGAGTCGGGGCGGTGTCGGGGCTGCTGTCCTCGGCGATCCAGCGGCGGACCGCGGGCGGGCGGCGCACCTGGAGCGGTGTGTTGGCGGCGTTCAACGCGGTGCCCACCACCCTGGTGATGGCGGCGCTGTCCACCAGCTCGGTGCCCGCCTCGTGGAGTGCGTACCTCTCCGTCGGGGTCGCGGCGACGTTGCTGGTGGCGCCGAGCACGCTGATCACCGACTGGACGGTGTGGCGGGTGGGCCAGCTGCTGCGCTGGCTCAGCGCCAAACGACTGCGCAGGCTGGACAACAACGGCGAGCTGGCGGCGACCCGGAAGAACAATGCGCGGATCAAGAAGGAGAACGAGAGGGCGGCCGACCTGAAGCGGTGGGGACCGCCTGACTATCGGGCCGTGCTGCACAAGATGCCGGACTCGATGCTGGGCGCGCTGTTCACCTACCTGATCGTCCGCCCGCTGGTCGGTGTCCCGCAGACCTGGCCGGTGACGGCGGCACGGGTGGTCGTGGTGGTCGGTCTGCTCGCGGTGTCCTGGCGCAGGCGGGACGTCTGGGATGCCGCGGCCCAGCTGCTCGGCTACTCCAGCGACCGGACGCTGACCCCCCGGGGGCGCCCGCCGCTGCCGATCGCCCGGGTGCGCCAGCGGATCGGCCCGCTCGAGCGGGAGGCCCAGGCGATGCTCCACGCGTTGACCGGCGAGCAGCTCACCGCTGGGCACCCGCTGGACGACGCGGCCGCCGAGCGGATCGCCCAGGAGCTTGTCGCGGCGTTCGTGATCGAGCCCGCGGTCCCGACCAGCCTGTCGCGGGTGCTCGACGAGCTACACCGGCGGCAACTGGCCACGAAGACCATCCGCCAGTACCGCAAGCTCCACAAGTACCAGCAGAAGATCAACGGCCTCGTCCTGCTGCTGATGGCCAGCAACCGCCACACGTTCGTCGGCGCCGCGCAGCGCGCCGATGGGCAGGCGCGACGGGTGCTTGCCTTCCAGCGCCAGGTCCTCGACGCGGTGCTGCGCACGGACAACCTCCAGACGCTGCGGCTGCCCACCGACAGCGCCCAGCTGTTGCCCGGCAAGGTGGAGAACCTGCTGCTCAAGGCGCTGGCCAAGGACACCCAGAGGCGGGAAAACTACCTGATCAAGTACCTCATCCCGTCGCGCCGCGCCAGCCGGGACCGGTTCCTGCACCGGGCGGCCGACGACCAGGAACTGCTCAAGGCCCAGGAGCAGCTGTTGCACGCCGAGGGCCAACTACTGCGTCAGCAGCAGCGCACCATCGACCATCGGGGCCCGGTCGCCGCCCGGGATTACCTCACCGACCGCCGCCGCGGCATCCTCCGGGCGATCGGGCGGGAGCAGGCGGAGCTGCGCGCACTGCGGCGGGATCCCTCGGCCGACTCGGCGGCGATCGCGAAGCTCGAGGGGCTCATCGCCGGGCTGCGCCGGATCGACGCCGCGCTGCGCTACACGCTGGCCTCGGTCGCGCTGGCCGACGAGGTGCAGCTGCACCGCAACGAGCGGACGAAGTGGACCAGGGCGTTGCGCGCCGCGGTGTCGAGCGGAGCCGCGCTGGACCAGAGCTCCGCGCTCGGCCTGCTGCTCTACGTCAGTGGCCACGACGAACCGGTCAGTGAGGCCGACGCGGCGGCCTGGAGCGGCAGGCCGACAGATGTGGTGCGCACCGAGTTGGAGCAGCTGGTCGGCCTCGGCGCGCTGCGGCGCGACGGGGCCGGGTACCGCGCCGAGGACCGGCTGCGGCAGGCGTGGCGCCACACCGACCCGATGCTGCGACACGCGCTGCGGACCAACCCGACGGTCCTGCCGGTCGGCCGCGAGCTGGAGCCGCTCACCCACGCCGACCTGGACCTGGGCCGGACGCCCGAGGAGGCCCGGCTGGCCTACGCGCGACTGCTGGAGATCTTCTCCGGCCTCGAACGGGTCATGCTGCGCCGCCACTCGCTGGGCCTGGTCGACGACCTGATGCAGCGCTGGAACCGGCGCTGGACCGCCGACTACGAGGCGTCCCAACCGCTGGGCCGGGTCGGCGACACCGGTTCCACTCCGGCTCAGACGACCCTCGGGGCGGCGCCGGGGACGAGCCAGCGGGCGCGGAGCCGGGAGCTGCGTGACCAGCTGCGCGTGCTGATCGCCGAGGCCAGGGCGGCGGAGGCGGCGTCGCGACGCTCCGAGCCGGCCGCGCGGCGCCCGCGCGGCGGGGTCGACCTGGACTCCGCGCCCACCAACGGCCCCCCGCCCGGCCGGCTGGACCGAGAGTCCCACTCCCAGCGCGAGGCGCGACTGGAGCACTACGCCAAGCGGCGCGAGTGGGAGCAGGTGTTCCGCCGGCTGAAGGAGCTGGTCACTCGGATCCGTGAGCAGGACTATCCCGTCCCGGCCGCGCGACCGCCGATGATCAGCCGCGAACTGGCCAAGGCGGACCGGTTGCTGGCGCTCGGCCCGGGGACCGAAGGGCCCGGGGTTCCGGCCCAGGTCAAGATCGACTGGGCCTGGCGGGCGGTGCGCGACGCCGACCGTGCCCTGCTCGAGGCCAAGGTCCGGTTGGACACCAACCCGGACACCCCCGAGGCCCCCGGCCACTACGCCGACGCGCTGGCCCAGGCCAACGCGGCGCTGGCCATGGTCTACGACGCGGCGGTGGCGGCGACACAGGAACAGATCACCAACGTCTTCCTGGCCCGCCGGCACCTCGACAAGGCCCGCGAGGTGGCGGCCGTGTTGTGGCGGCGCGACCCGGGGCAGCTGCTCGCCGAACCCACCGGTGCACCGGCGGCGCAGCGTGGGACCCGGGTCGGTCGCGGCACCGCTGACCAACCCGCGAACGAAGCCGGTGTGGGGTCGGAGCCGTTTGCGCTGACGGCACCCGGACTCGGCCGTGCGGTGGCCGCCGGAATCAGTGACTCGGGCCAACGCCCGCAGGAGGACGGCGTCGAGGCGCACTACGACCCTGACCGCGGTGAGCTGACCGTCGTGCTCGGTGACGGGGTCGCCGGTTCGCACTCCAACCGAGCCTCCCGGGCCGCCGTGCGGGCGGCGATGGATCACCTGCTGGAGCTGTCCGTCGACGCCTCGCACAGCGGGTGTCGCGAGCTGGCACACACCCACGCGGTCGCGTGGGCCCGCCTCGCCGCCCTGCACGAGAGGATGACCGGCGTCTACTCCCAGCCCGCCACCACCATCCTGACCTTGTCGGTGACGCCCGGCGCGGAGCGCGACACAACCACCGTGACCGGTGCCGGACTGGGCGACACCGTGTTGTTCTGGCTACCCGAGCAGCGCACCGGCGACGCACCCCGGCGGCTCAACACCGGGCACCTGGACGCTCACAGACGGCTGACCGCCTGGCTGGGCGTGGACGGTCCGCACACCGCGGCGCAGACGTTCCAGGAGACGTTCGATACCCCGGGCATCCTGGTGGCGGCCACCGACGGCTTCTACACCCCCTTCGGCCCGACCAACGTCGACCCGGCCGACCAGCTGTGGTCGTTCACCCGGCGGTTCGACCGCGGCGACCCGGAGGCGCTGGCGCGACGGCTGGTGGGGGCGGCCAAGGCGCGCAGCGGCGAAGACAACATGACCGTGGTTGTGATCCCGGTGAACCCCCGGGCGAGTTCGACGAACCCGCGGCGGCACATGGCGGGTCTGCTGCGGCGTGCTCGGACAGTCCTGGCCGGTCTACGGCGGGGGTGGCGCGGTGGCAAGGGCCCGCGCGAACGCCCAACCGGACGCCCGAGGCGATCCTGACGCGGGCGGCCACCACGCTGGCCCGGTGATTGAGGGGGGCCGGATTCGACCGTCTGCCGGAGACGATGACTCGGGTCGGGCAGCTCGCGTGTGGCACGCCGAGCGAGTCAGTGGCGAACGTTTCGCGGTTCCGTTGCGGGAGCGTAGGGTCCCAGCTCGATGAAATGACCATGGGGGCGTCGGCGTCGCCAACATCATGCTGGTCTCGGTCACCGAACGAACCCGCGAGATCGGCATCGGCAAGGCCGTCGGCGCACCCCGACGCGCCATCCTGCGCCGGTTCCTCAGCGAAGCCGTGCTGCTCACCGGCCTCGCCGGCGGCTACCCCGCCAACCACGCCCGCCCGACTACGCCCCATCGAAGCCCTCCGCTTCGAGTAACCCGGGTCGGCGAGAAGGCCCTCAGTGGTGAATCCGAGCGATTAGCCGCAGCTTGCCCGCAGCGGTGTTGATTGGCCCACGAATGCCGTCGAACCAGCGGTGTGCAAAATGACCTCGGCTAGCCGTGCAGCCGCCGGTAGGCGGCGACGGCGCCCGGGTGCAGTGGGATGCCGGCGGTCACGATGAGGCTGCGCGGGTCGAGGAACTGGGTGCCCAACGCCTGCTGGGGTACCAGCCGCGCGGCCCCGGTGACCAGCACCCGGGCCACCGTGGCGGTGAGCGACGGGTCGGCGCCGGGGTGACAGACCAGCAGGTTGGCCACGCCGATGGTGGTGACCGGGCCGGCCGGGCCGTAGGCGTCCGCCGGCAACGGGGTCGGCTCGTAGACCGGGCCGTAGGCGGCGCGCAACGCCTGGATGACCCGCTCCAGCGGCAGCAGCCTGATCGGGCGGCGGGCGGCCAGCGCGGCCAGCGCCGGCGTCGGTACCCCGCCGGACCAGAGCAGCGCGTCGATCTGGCCTTCGGCCAGCGCGGCGACGGCGTCCGCGAGTTGTCGGTGCTGCACCCGCACCGGCGCGGCTGGCCCGGGTTCGAGGTCCGTGGCGCCTGGGCCGGTGGCGCCTTGGCCGGTGGCGTGCGGGCCGGTGGCGGCGGGCGGGCCGGCGGTGACCAGGCCGGCGGCGACCAGCAGGCGGTCGCCGGTCAGCTCGGCGCCGGAGCCCTGGGCGCCGAGTGACGCGGTGCGCCCGGCCAGGTCGGCCAGCTCCGTGATGCGGCTCTCGGCCGGCACGACCAGCTGCAGGTAGTTCTCGTACACCCGGCCGATGGCCAGCAGCGGCGAGCGGAGCCCGGCGGTGCTCTGGGCGGCGTCGGCCAGCGCCAGTGCCAGGTCGGCCCGGCCCTCGGCGAGCATCCGCAGGTTGTCCTGACTGCCCCCGGTGGACACCGGGACGGCCCGCAGCTTCGGCTCCTCGGCCTCGATCTCGGCGGCGAGCAGCTCGGCGAACTCTATGTAGAACCCACCCGGTTCCCCGGCCGCGATGGCCAGCGTACGAACCGGGCCGGCGTAGCCTCCGCCAGCGCAGCCGGACAGCCCGAGGGCGAGCGCGCCGCCCAGCCCAGCGCCCAGTACCGAGCGTCGGCTGACCGCCTGCCCAGCGCCGGGCGCGGTGGCGCTCACCGGCCGGGTTCCCCGTTGATGCCCGCCACGGGGTGGCGGGGCAGCTCGACGTGCACGGCCAGCCCCGCCGGTTGGGCCGGCAGCAGGCGCAAGGTGCCGGCGCGCGCGGTGACCAGCCGCTCGGCGATCGCCAGGCCGAGCCCGGTACCGCCGCCGTTGCTGTCCTTGGCGGCGCGCCAGAACCGCTGGGTGGCCCTGGCCCGGTCGGCGGCAGGGAGCCCGGGGCCGGAGTCCTCGACGACCAGCCGCACCCGGTTCGCCGCGGACTCCGCGTGCACCCGCACGGTGCTGCCCACCCCGGAGTAGCGGATGGCGTTGTCCAGCAGCACGTCCAGCACCTGAGCCAGCTCGGACTCTGAGCAGGCCGCCATTCCGACCACGCCCTGGCCCGCCGGGTCGGCCGTGTCCGCTTGGTCGGCCGCGTCCGCTGGCTCGGGTGCGTTCGCCAGGTCGGCGTTGTCCACCAGCCGCACCCCGGCCTCGCGGGCCGAGGGACGCCAGGCGGCCAGCCGGCCCTGCACAACCACGTCCGGCCAGCACCAGGCCAGATCGCCCGACTCGGGATGGGCGGCCACCTCGTCCGCCGCGGCCAGCGCGAGCAGCCCGTCCAGCAGCGACTCCAATCGCTCCACCTCGGCGGCCAGCGAGCGGTAGCCGGGCTGGGCTTGCTCGGCCACCTCCGGGGCCAGCGAGTCCACCCGCAGCCGCAGCGCGGTCATCGGGTTGCGCAGCTGATGGGAGGCGTCCGCGATGAGCTGCCGCTCCTTGTCGGCCGCCGCCACGACCGCGTCGGACATCCGGTTGAACGACGCGGCGAGGGCGCGCAGCTCCGGCGGGCCGCCGCCCCCGGATACATGGGTGCCCTGCCGGCCGGCGGTCACCGCCAGCAACCCGCGCTCCAAGCGGGCCAGCGGCCGCAGCACCCAGCGGGCCAGGAGCATCGCCAGCAGCACGAACCCCACGGCGGCGGCGAGCGCGCCGAGCAGGATCAGCGTCCAGCCGCGAGCCACGTCGGCGGCCGCGGCGGCCACCGAGACGCGTACCGCCACCACCCCGCTGATCTGCGTATCGGTGCCGATCGGCCGGGTCAGCACGACATGCCCCGCGGACCAGGGTCGCAGCTGGGGCAGCCGCTGACCGGGCTCGTTGCGCAGTGCCCCGTCGATCAGCGGCCGCAGCCCGGGGTCGTCCGGGTCGATATCCCCGGCAGCCACGATCGGGCGTCGACGCCGGTCGAGTATTAGCACGCCCTCGCCATAGAGCTCTGCGTACGCGGTGGCCTCGTCCGCCAGCGCGGTCGGCCCGCCGCCTCCGGCACCGTTCGGCCCGCCGCCTGCCGCACCAGTCGGCCCGCCGCCAGACGCACCGGTCGGACCGCCGGCGGTCGCACCGGTCGGCCCGCCGGCGGTGAAGCTCTGCTGGGCGAGCACGGCGAACCGGTCCAGCGCCGAGCCGCGGTCGATGAGCAGGCGCTGGGTTCGCTCGGCCGCCGTGCTGGTCAGCAGCGGCCAGGCGAACCCGGTGACCGCCACCGCCGCGAAACTCAGCAGCGCGATCAGCAGCCGGCGGCGCACACGGTCCTCACCGAGCCCTCACCCGAGCCGGTAGCCGTAGCCGCGGATGGTATGCAGCAGCTCCGGGCGGTCGAGCTTGGCGCGCAGCGTGGTCATGTGCACGTCCAGCGAGCGCGACACCGCCAGGTACGCATCGCCCCAGACCTGGTCCATGATCTGCTGCCGGCTGACCGCCGTACCTGCCTGACGGGCTAGCACGGCGAGCACGTCGAACTCCTTGGTGGTCAGTTCCACCGGCTCACCCGCCACCGCGACGGTGCGGGCGGCCAGGTCGATGGACAGGTCACCGGCCCGCACCACCGGCTCGGGCGGGGTGCCGCCGGCCGGCGCGCGCCGGCTCACCGCCTCGATCCGGGCCAGCAGCTCACGCAACCGGATCGGCTTGACCAGGTAGTCGTCCGCGCCGCCGCGCAGCCCGCGCACCACCGAGCGCTCGTCACCGCGCGCGGTCAGCACCAGCACCGGCACCGCGCTCACCCGGCGCAGCCGGCGCAGCACCTCCAGCCCGTCGATGTCCGGCAGCCCCAGGTCGAGCAGCACTACATCGGCGCCGCGGTGCGCGGTGAGCGCGTCGGCGCCCACCCGGCACCAGGTCGGCCGGTGTCCGTTGGCGCCGAGCACATCGATGAGCGCGTTCGCCACCGCGTCGTTGTCCTCGACGAGCAGAACTCGCATCAGTGCCCGATCACTCCAGCCCTGTCACTCCGGCCCTTCACTCCGGCGGGTTGGCGGCCCTGGAGGTCTGAGCGGTCGAGGCGCCGGACCCGGTCGGGGCGTCCAGCGGTGAGTTCCGGGAAGTTTCCCGCATCAGGCTGTAGACCTGCAACGAGACCAGCGCGCATCCGAGTTCTCGGAACCAAGGACGACGCGGCGGTGCTCGACATCTCCACCACCTGATATGTAGGAGTGTTTGTCAAAGGGCAGGGTGAAACGGCGTCCTTGACCATCTCCGGGGACGGCCGCTGGGAGGGCCGGTTATTCGAAGCGCAGGGCTTCGATGGGGCGTAGCCGGGCGGCTCGGTTCGCGGGGTAGCCGCCGGCGGCTATGCCGATGGCGAGGCTGACGGCGAAGGCGATCAGGACGGGGGTGGCGGTGAGGATCGGCACGGGTATCGACGGCGCGAATTTCGGGAGCAGGGCCGCGGCGGTGAGGGTGATACCGACGCCGAGAATGACGCCGATCAGCCCGCCCAGTCCGGTGAGCAGGACGGCTTCGCTGAGGAACTGGCGCAGGATCGCGCGCCGTGGCGCGCCGACGGCTTTGCGGATGCCGATCTCCCGGGTTCGTTCGGTGACCGAGACCAGCATGATGTTGGCCACCCCAACCCCGCCGACCAGCAGCGAGATCGCGGCGACCGCGACGATGAACATGGTCAGGAAGTTGATGAACTGGGTGCTTTGCCGGAGCAGTTCGGTAAAGGTGCGGACGTTGAAGTCGCGGTTGGTGGCCGAGCGAATCGAGTGCTGGGCATCCAGGATGCCGACGGCTTCGCCGGCGGCCTGCTCGACGGTGTCCACGCTGGTCGACTTGACGATGATCTGATCGACCGCGCCGCCGCTGTTGCCGACCAGGTAGGTGCGGGCCGCGCCGAAGGGCACGATCACCACGTTGTCGTCCTGCCCGTCATCAGAGAGCACCCCCAGGATTTTGAAATTGTTGCGGCTGAGCCGGATCGAGGTGCCGATCACCTGGGCGGGATCGGCGTCGGGCCCATAGAGCAGGTGCAGCGCCGACTGGCCCAGCACCACCACCCGGGCTCCGCCGCTGACCTGGGTGCCGGCGAACCAGCCGCCGGCCACGGTGTGCCGGTTGACCATCTCCAGATAGTTTTCGGTGGCGCCGACCATGCTGGCCTTGTCCTTGGCCTGTCCTGCGGTCACGGTCACGGTGCCGACCATCGCCGGGGACACCGCGGCGATGTCCGGGGCGCGTTGGGGGTTTTGCAGCGCGGTGACGTCTTGGTCGCTGAGATTGTGGGGCACCCCGCCGTCGGGGACCGCGCCCTTGGCCGGGGTGATGGTGATCTGGTTGGCCAGCTTGCTGAACTGGGCGTTGAAGTTGGATTTCATGCCGTTGCCCAACCCCACCAGCACGATCACCGCCGCGACACCCACCACGATCCCCACCGTGGTCAACAACGACCGCAACCGATTGTTCGACAAGCTGTGCAACGCCGCCAACAGCGCCTCGCGCATCTGCGACGCCCACGCCGCCCGGGTCACCACACCCAGCTCAACCACCACCACCGGCAGCGCCCGCCGCCCCCGCCGCCGGGCACCACCCTGATCATCGACCCCCGGAATCGGCGTGCCACGCAACACCGCCGCCGCATCCCGGCGCGCCAACGCCGCGGCTTCTCGGCGCCGGGTCTTCTCGGCCCGGTGGTCAACCGACCTGGCTCTCCCGTCGACGACCGACTCTCGCAACGCGCGGCTGGGCCACGCCACGATCGCTCGGCACACGTCCAACACGGACGCCCAGACCGCCAGCACCCGAGCCTCACCGCGCCGGGTCGCCTCGGTAGGTTCTGCACGCCGCTCAAAGCGGGGTGAGACCGGGGGAATCCCGTCGCGCTGCCCACGTGGGGCCCTCGCGCCTCCTGGCCCTCGATACCCCGCTGGTTCGGGCGGAGCGGCCCTCTCATCGGGTGGCGCGGCCACCGGCGGCACGGTGCCACGGGACGCGGGCGGCGCGGGAGGTGCTGGCACGGCGGGCGCCGCCACCGGGGACACCGCATGAGGTGTAGCGGGAGGCTGGGCAGCCGGCGGTCGGGCCCACATCCAGTCCGCCGACGGCGGCGCTGGTGGCAACACCGGCTGCGCGGTAGGCGGTGGGTCAGCCGGGCGGACAGCCAGTCCGACGTAGCCGCGTCTCGCCTCTCGCCGCGCTGACCCGAACCGCAGCCACCTCGGCAGCGGCGGCACCGACACGTGTAGACAGCGTGGGGGAGCGGCCCGGACGCCGCGGGCGGCAAACGGGCGAGTCCCCGACCGACGAAACCAGCGAGGCGCTGGCTCAGGGACCACACGGCGATACGGACCGTCCGGGTTCTCGTCTCGATTGCGCCGTGGGGCGCCCGCGGTCGGCACGGGTTGGATCGGCGTCGCGGACGGCCGACGTGTGGGGTCCACCTCGGTGAGCAGCGTTGACCGGGATCGAGCGTCCGCGGCCGCGGGGAACCGTGCCCCGTTGGTGACCGCGCCGCCGCCTGGCCCGGGCGCCGTGCCAGGGTGTGCCGGGCCAGCACGATTCCCGTGCCTACCGCCGGACCCCTGTGTCGGCTGGGGGCGATCTTGCGATGCGTCCGGAGGCGATGTCGGCGCGGCCGGCTGGGCGCGGCCTGCTCTCGTGCGTTTCCGGGGGCGGCGGGTGGATGTCATGACAGGACCACGCAGGCCAGCAGGGTCGCGCCGGACGCCGTCTTGGTCATGTCACCGGCCCCTGACCGCTCCACCAGTCCGCGTTCGCGTCGCTGCTCGTCGATACCCAGCGGTACGACCGGCGAAGTCCGGGATCGGTTGGGTCATCCCGCAACCTTGTCCTGGACTCTCGTGCGTGGGCTGGTTCGAGTCCTGGCTTGGGGCGGGCGGCCGCGCCGCTGCCAGCCGGCGGCGGCGGGCACAGGCTTGCGGTCGCACCGTGTTGTGAAGGTTCGCACAGACGCCCCTTGGGAAATGATTTGGCAGGTGATGGAAACGTGATCGCCGACATTTCTGAGGGTATTCGAACAGGTCGTATCGCCAAAGCGAGATGAATGATTCTTAATGTTCTGGATCCGCGGTTGTGCGGCTCCAGCCGCGGCGTGCACGTTTGTCGCGTGGTCGTCGAGCGCGGATCACCGTGGCGACCGCCACCTGTCGCTGCCCCAGCGTGAGCCGGGCGACCGCCATCACCGGCTCACCGCCGGCGGGTCCTGTCGCGGCGCTTGTCGAGATGGGCGGCAGGGACTGCTCGGCTGATCACGTGGTGTGCTGGGCCGAGGCCGTCCGCGCCATGCGAAAGGGGCCGAATAGGTTAGTTCTGATTTACCCGGAGAACTTGTCGGCGATCAATGCGCTGAGCTCGAGGAAGGCAAACTTGGTGTCGTCCTGCATGATTGCCAGATCGAGTCGCCCGCCCGTGGCCAGGTGCGGGTCGTAGGGGATCTCCACCACGCCGCGGCAGCGCTGCTCGAAATGGATGCGTACCCGCTCGCGGTCGATCTCCGGGCTTGACCGGTCGCAGCAGAGCACGACGATCGCGTCGGCGACCGCGTCCCCGTAGCCGTGGGCGGCGAGCCAGTCGAGGGTCTTCGATGCCCGCGACGCCCCGTCGACCGTCGGGGAGCCCACAACCACCAGCGAGTGCGCCAACGCCAACGTGCCCTCCATGGCCGAGTGCACCAGGCCCGTACCGGAGTCAGTGATGATGATGTTGTAGAAGCGGGCGAGCACCACGCAGATCTGCTCGTACTCCGAGCGGTTGAATGCCTCACTCATCGCTGGGTCTTGCTCACTGGCCAGGACCTGCAAGCGGCCGGCCAGGCTCGTGTAGTGCGACACCGAGGTCAGCGAATCGATGCTGGAGAGGTTCTCGAGCATGTCCCGGACGGTCACCCCGATCTCACCGGTCAAGCGGTCGGCCAAGGTGCCCGCGTCCGGGTTGGCGTCGACGGCGACGACGCGATCTCCGCGATGCTCGGCGAGGGTGAGGCCCAGCACCGCCGAGACCGTGGTCTTGCCGACGCCACCTTTCAGCGAGCTCACCGCGATCTGGTGCGACCCCGGGAGATGCCGACGAATCCGGCGCAGCAGCACATTGCGTGCGGCCTCGCCCTCGCTGATCCCAGGGTTGACCCGCCCGTTCGAGGCGGTGTAGATCGCGCCGCGCCAGCCGGTGGTCGGCCGGGTGGTCCGGCCCCGGACGATGGTCTCCTCCGACAGGTCCGCGGCGCTGCTCGGTGGCCTGATGCCGGAGTCCGCCGAGATGGCGCTCGGTGGCCTCGGGACCTGGTTCAGACCGGGAAACCCGGCCGGCTCAATCGAGTAACGGTGCGGCCACTGACTCTCGCGTTCAACGCGCGAATCGGAGTTATCCCGTGATTCGCGCTCTGCGTTCGGCCCTGTCACGGTCAACCTACGCGCCCCCCGTCCGATCCATTGAGATCTCCTGCCGCGCCAGGATTCTGGCCCGCGCGGTGTGTTTCTACCGGCGCGTGCCCGGCATGCCCATCCGCCTCCTGCCGGAGGTCTTCTGGTCGCCGAGGTAAGACAGCTGGTGTGGCCTGGGAGTGTATTCGACCGTGTGGGTCGAACACGACGGTCTGACAGATCCTTAAGGTCTCGCCGACGACGAGGTCACGCCGGCTAACCTGGCCACGCCGGCGCTGGCCTGCTGAGCCTAGCCAGCGCCGCTGGGTGGGTTTCGTTCCGCGGGACGGAGGTCAGCAACTGTTGGCAGGGTGTCTCGGGTCGAGTTTCAAGCTTCGATCGGGGGAGCGCATGCGAGCCGAGATTCGCCACCCGCACACACCTGACATCGATCCCGAGACCTATGTTCCGGACGACCCCGAGCGGTTCTGCTTCTTGGTCCAAACAGGCCTGACTTGAGGCGCGCCCTCGGCGAGCTCCATCGGACTGACCCGCCAGGGGGACTGGACGGGTTGACCGCCGACGCGTGCTGGAGACCGTGCGGCGGCGGGAGACGCACGCCGACGCTACTCGCCTGAGTCAGATTCACAGGTAGAGCGGGGGATTGCGAGGCGATCGCACACCGCGTCGGCCGCCTCCCGCCGTGCTCGCTCCCGCGTCCGCTGTTCGGCTTCATCCGTGACGCCATCCGTGCTGTCGTCGGCTGGATCGTCGCGGTTGCCCGACCCTGAGGTGGTGCTCCTCGGTGCCGGTGACACTCGTGCAGCGGCTGGGGGAGGCGATGTCCCGGCTCCTGATCCTGTCGAAGAATCAGCCCGCGTCGATTCGCCCGAGGAGGGGCTCGGCGGTGACGGTTGTGCCGGGACCTGGGCCGAGGGTGCCGTCACCGCCGACTCAGGCGATGTCAACGGCGGTGCTGGCGGGGCGGCGACACTGTGCGCCGCGGTAAGTCGGACAACGACCATAACCGCGCCGGCAAGGATGAGTGTCACAGCGACGGCGGCGACGGAGCGGATCAGCTTCACCCATTGTCCAACGAAGCACTCGCCCCAGCGAAATGGGGGCCGTGCGTTCCGCGGTCGGGGCTGCCAGCAGCGTATGCCCAATCCAGCCGCGCGGCGCCAGCGCGCCCGGAGCGAGGGATCAGCGGCCGTGTAGCAGCAGAAGCAACCGGTCGTAGGACACGCTGGACTGCGCGACCACGGCCACCGCGAAGGCGGTTGCCAGCGCCGGATGGCCGGATCCGTAGCTGGCCGCAATGGCGGCGAGGAACACCCCGGCCTCCACCAATAGGCGCACCGGGCCGGACACCATCACCGTCCCAGTGGAACCGCGGCCCACATCGGGGTCCGTGGCGAAAAGTCCCCAGACCACCGCACCGATCACCGGCAGCAGTACCGGCGGCCGGACCCGGCACGGCCGTTCGACCCGATGTGATCGATGTGATCGGCCCTGCCAGCGCGGGATAGGCACCGGGCTGGCTAGTTGGGCGCACCTTGGCGCGGGCCCAGCCCAGTCAGCGAGCTTCATTGTCTGCTGTGGCCGCGCGAGCCGCGCCGTGCCCCCTGAGTTCGAGTTCGTCGGCGGTGGCTGCTTTGGGTGGTTGGCCGGGTGTGTGGCGGTAGGCGGCGTGGGCGATTGGTCGCCGGTGGGTGGTGAAGGATTCGAGGGCTTCGGGGATGTGGAAGGCGTGTTCGCGGATGTGTTTGGCCAGGATGATTGCGTCTTCGATGGTTGAGGTGGCGCCGCGGCCGGTTGCTGGGGACATGGCGTGGGCGGCATCGCCGATGATGATCGTGTGGTCGCGGTGCCACGTGCCTTCTGGCGCGACCGCGTAGAGCGCGATCGGGCGGCTCACCCATGAGGAGTTGAGGACGGTGTGCACGGGGGTGGCCCGCAGTGGCGTGAGCGCTATGTGCTGGTCGACTACGTCGGTGGGGCTGTCGCTGTCGTGGCGGCTGAACCAGAAAGAACCGTCTCGGGAGTCCGCGACATAGCCAACGACGCCGTGGGGGTGGCGCCAGGCGTGGAAGACGTTGGTCGGTAGGTCGGGTACCGGGTGTGGGTGGTGCCCATAGCGAATGACCTGTCCGGTGTAGGCGGGTTCGGTGAGGTTGCCGACCGATCGCCGGGTTGCGGATCGGGCGCCGTCAGCGCCCACGATCAGATCGCCGTAAAGATCCGCGGCGGTCGGGGTGGTGGCGTAGTGACCCCGGACGCCGGTTGCTTCGAGCCGGTCGCGCAGGATGCGCAGCAGGTCACGGCGGTAGACGTGGGTGCTCGGCCAGCGGTGGCCGGGTTCGCGACGAGGAATTCCGGTGGTGTCACCGGTACGGGTGTCCACGCCGAGGGCGCTGAGCACCGGAAAACCGACCGCCGCGACATCGTCGGCGACACCGACCTGGTCAAGCCCGGTCATCGCGGCGGGACCGAGGGTGATCCACCCGGTGTGTTCCGCGGACCGGGACGTGGCTTCGTAGACCTCCACGTGGATACCGATTTCGGCGAGTGCGAG
>Ga0137415_10000512_pt1 | contig 37018 bp, 22 predicted proteins | sample CZODoug3_1_1_16f_FD_183082 | JGI IMG/M metagenome (GOLD analysis project Ga0137415, IMG submission 183082) | Vadose zone soil fungal communities from Angelo Coast Range Reserve, California, USA - CZODoug3_1_1_16fungal (Hybrid Assembly) | ecosystem: Environmental > Terrestrial > Soil > Vadose...
GCCGACGGAACTGCGTGTTATCGATGAGCTTGCCCAGCTGTACGAGAGTCAGAACCGGGTCGATGATGCGATCGCCGTGTATGAAGCCTCCTATCGGCAAGGTCCCCGGCCACGGGTTGCCCGGAACCTGGCCGCGCTGCTCGTCAGTTATAAGACCGATCGATCGAGTCTCGATCGGGCCAGGGATCTCACTACTCCTTTTGCTTCGTCGAGTGACGGCGCTCTGCTCGATGTCAATGGCTGGGTACGCTTCAAGCGCGGCGAGTTTGCCGAGGCGGTCTCCGTGCTCAGTCGGGCGGCCGAGCGGTCTCCTGCCTCGAAAGAAATCCGGTACCACCTCGGGATGGCCGAGCTGCGCGCGGGGCAGAACGATCGCGCGCGCGTCGATCTCGAAGCGGCAGTGGAGGGTTCGTCGAAGTATCTCGGCGCCGACGAGGCTCGTACGGCGTTGGCTTCGTTGAAGGCGCGCGCAGGCTGAAGCGTCGACGATGGCGTCACGCGCAGGCAACCCGGGTGCGGCACACCTGACGTTAGCATTCCAACAGGCTGTGGCCCTGCATCAGCAGGGCAGGCCATTTCAGGCTGATGCGCTGTGCTCGGAAGTTCTGCGCGCGGATCCCAAACACTATGGGGCGTGGCATCTGCGCGCACTGCTGGCGCTGGAAGCGGGTGATACCGGGCAGGGCATCCAATGGCTCGAGCGGTCCCTGAAAATCAACAACCGGCAGTTCGCCGGTCATTCCAACCTGGGCAACGCGCTGCTGTCGGTCGGGAAACCGCGGGAGGCGCTCGCGAGCCTCGATCAGGCGCTGCGACTCAAGCCCGACTATATGGTCGCGCTGTACAACCGTGCCAACGCATTGCGGGAGCTGAAGCGTTTTGCCGAGGCGCTCGAGAGTTACGAGCGCGTATTGCACGCGCAGCCGGGCGACGTACAGGCGCTGAATAACAAGGCCCTGGTTCTCATCGAATTGGGTCGCCTGCCCGAGGCACTCGACTGCCTGGAGAAATTGCTCCTCGCATCCCCGCAGGACTTCGATGCGTGGTGCGGGCGCGGCAACGTCCTGTTGGCGATGAAGCGGTACGAAGATGCCCTGCAGACTTACAATCGCACTCTCGCGATCCGTCCGGATCACGTTGGCTCATTGATCAACCGGGGACTCGTGCTGCGAACGCTGCACAGATACGCAGAGGCTCTGAGCGACTACGATGAGGCTCTCCGGCAGGCTCCTGATTCCGTGCTGGCGCTCAACAATCGCGGCAATGTGCTGCTCGCCATGGGACAAAACGAAGCGGCGCTGGCGCACTACGAGCAGGCGCTGAAGCGGGCGCCCGGATCGCCCGACTCCCTGTACAACCGGGGGGCTGCGCTTCGTGAGTTACATCGCTACAGCGAGTCGGCCCAAACGTTCGCAGCGCTGCTCGAGATCGATCCTCGCCATGCCTATGCGCTCGGCAATCTTTTCCATCTGCGAATGGACAGCTGTGACTGGTCCGACTACCCGGTACTCACGAGCCGGTTGCACGCGGCGCTGCAGGCCGATCATCGAGTCATCAATCCGCTCTCGTTGCTCCTTCTCGATGAGTCGCCCCGAGTCCAGCTGGAGTGCGCGCGTGCCTACGTGGAAGAAAAACATCCACAACAGAGGGTATCCACAGCCTTCTTGGAGCACGCGACGAAGATCCGGGTGGCGTATATCTCAGCCGACTTTCGCGAACATCCGGTTTCCTACCTGTTGGCGGGTACACTGGAACAGCACGATCGCGCCCATTTTGAAATCCTGGGCATCTCGCTGCGTGCAGCGGAAGATACCGAGTTGGGACGCCGCGTCCGCTCGGCGTGCGACCAGTTCATTGAAGTCACAGATCGCAGCGACCAGGATGTGGCCGCACTTCTGCGCGAAATGGAGGTGGACATCGCGGTCGACCTCATGGGGTTGACCCAGGGAATGCGCCTGGGAATCTTTGCCCAGCGCGCCGCTCCGGTGCAGGTGAGCTATCTCGGCTACGCCGGCACTCTCGGTGCTCCCTACATCGACTACGTGTTGGCAGACAGCGTGGTGATTCCCCCCGGCGAAGAGCGCTGGTACGCAGAGAAGGTCGTCCGACTTCCCCATTGTTACCTGCCGAATGACGACCGCCGCCAGATCGCCGCCGCGCCCACTCGCGAACAGGCGGGGTTGCCGGCCGAGGGTGTCGTGCTCTGCGCATTCACGAATGCCTACAAGATCAATCCACCGGTGTTTGATATCTGGATGCGATTGCTACAGGAGGTGCCACAGAGCGTATTGTGGTTGCGCACAGTGGGCCCGGAGGTGCGCGGCAATCTGCTCCGTGAGGCCGAATCGCGCGGCGTAGACCCGCGGCGTGTCGTATTCGCTCCGCACGTCGCAAGCATGGCGGAGCATCTCGGCCGCCATCAGCTGGCCGATCTGTACCTGGACACGCTGCCATACAACGCCCATTCGACGACCTGTGATGCGCTGTGGGCAGGTGTGCCCGTGATCACTTGTGCGGGTGGAAGCTTTGCAAGCAGGGTAGCGGCCAGTGCACTCGAAGCCGTCGGCTTGCCCGAGTTGATCGGCGCCAGCCTGGAGGAATACGGCCGACTGGCGCTCGAATTGGCCTTGAATACCCGCAAGCGGCAGGAACTGCGGGTCCGGCTGGCAGCCAACCGGACCACGCGGCCCCTCTTTGACACGGCGGGCTACACACGGGGGCTGGAATCGGCCTACCGGCTGATGCACCAACGCTCGCGGCAGGCGACGCCGCCAGAGGCCTTCGATGTTGCAGTCGATTGATGCCAAAGAGGAGGCGCGGGTCCTTCGCAAGCAAGGCAACTCGCTTGCGCAGAACAATCAGCCGGCGGCAGCGCTGGACTGTTTCGAACGCTCACTGCGGCTCTCTCCCGGCGATGCACTGACACTCAACGATCGCGGCAATGCATTGCAGGACCTGCAGCGGTTGGAAGAGGCCCTGAGCAGTTACGACCACGCCCTGAGCATTCAACCTGAATTTCCCGCCGCCCTCACCAATCGCAGCAATGTGTTCAGGACGATGCGGCGCCTCGATGAAGCGCTCCGTGACCTGGATGCCGCGCTGCGGGTCCGGCCGGCCTTTCCCGAAGCCCTCAACAATCGCGGCAATGTGTTACGGGACATGCGGCGATTGCGGGAGGCTCTGGCGAGCTTCGATGCGGCATTGGCCCTGAAGCCCGGGTTCATCGTGGCCCAGTGCAACCGCGGCAATACTCTGTTGGATCTGGGCCTGTATGCGCAGGCGCTCGCCTGTTTTGAGGCGGTGCTGGCGGTCGTTCCGCAGGAGGGCGAAGCCCTGTTCGGGCGGGCGCTGGCCTTGTTGAATCTGCGTCAGTTGTTGGAAGAGGCCGTCGCGGGTTTCGATCGGGCCGCGGCCTGCGGACTCGATCGGGTGGAATCGCTCGTGGGAAAATCGGCCGCCCTGGCGCAACTGCAGCGGCACGGCGAGGCGGCGGCGTGTCTGGCGCAAGTCCTGGCTTTGGCGCCGCACAGAGATTATGTGCTCGGGAGCCTGCTCTACTCCCGGCTGCAGGCAGTCGATTGGTCCGGTTATTTTCAGCTCGTGGAGACTCTGGTGGGTCGGGTGAGCGCGGGACAGAAGGCCACCTATCCGCTGTCTTTATTACCGGTAGTGGACTCTCCGGAATTGAGTCTGCGCAGCGCCCGCCTGCATGTTGAGCACCAGTACCCTCCCATTGACCTGCCGGCGCCCGTGAGGGTGCGGCGGGAGCGGATTTGCATCGCTTACCTGTCCTGCGATTTTCGGGATCACCCGGTTGCGCATCTGTTGGTCGGCGTTCTCGAGCACCATGACCGGCAGCGATTTGAGGTTCTCGGCGTAGCGTTACGCGCCGGCGATGGCAGCGAAATCGAGCGTCGCATAGTCGCGGCGTTCGATCGGCTGATTGATGTGGGCACGCGCAGCGATCGCGAGGTTGCGGAGCTGCTGCGCGAGCTCGAAGTGGATGTCGCCGTTGACCTGATGGGTTTCACGGAAGGTTGCCGCCCTGGCATTTTTGCCCACCGGGCGGCTCCGGTGCAGGTGAACTACCTGGGATACCCGGGTACCTCGGGTGCGCCCTACATGGACTATCTGTTGGCGGATGGCGTGGTGATCCCACCGGAGGCGGAACGCTGGTATACCGAGAAGGTGATCCGCCTGCCCGGGTGCGTTCTCCCGAATGACGATCGGCGGGCGATTGCCGCAGCGCCTTCCCGCTCTGCTGCCGGGCTGCCCGCGCAGGGATTCATGTTCTGTGCGTTCACCAACGCCTACAAGATCAATCCCCCGGTGTTTGATGTCTGGATGCGGCTGCTGCGGGAGATCCCGGATAGCGTGCTGTGGCTGCGAGCGACGGGACCCGAGGCAATCGAGAATCTGCTGCGCGAGGCGGCTTCGCGCGGTGTAGGTGAACAGCGCCTGGTGTTCGCGCCGCATGTGGCCAGCATGGCGGAACATCTCGGCCGGCATCAGTTGGCCGATCTGTACCTGGACACCTTTCCCTACAACGCGCATTCGACAGCCTGTGATGCCCTCTGGGCGGGAGTTCCGGTCTTGACCTGCCCCGGGCACACGTTCGCAGCACGCATGGCAGCGAGCGCGTTGACGACAGCGGGATTGCCGGAGTTGATCACAAAGGACCTGCAGGAATATGAGAGTCGGGCTCTCGAGCTGGCGCGTACGCCTGCACGGCTGCAGTCGCTCCGCCGGCGACTGACGCGGAGATCAGCCCTGTTCGACACGCGCGTCTATTGCCAACATCTGGAAAATGCCTACCACGGGATGCTTCATGAGAACCGTCGTCTGGATCGTCTCGTATCCTAAAAGCGGCAACACGTGGGTGCGCTTCCTGGTTTGCAACCTTGCGTTTGGATTGCAGGACTCGGCTGAGTCACTCAACCGGCTGGCGCCCGATCTCCACGAGCTGCCGCGGGTGCCCGATCCGCCTGCCGCGCCGGTGTTCATCAAAACCCACTTTCCCTATTCGGCGGAACTGCCGCTCGCGGCGCATACGGCAGCCGCACTCTACGTAGTGCGCGATCCGGCCGATGTCATGCTGTCTAACTATCACTACTCACGCCGGAGCGGCCCCGAGAGTGCGAACAACTCCCTGCAGCAGTACGTGGATCAATTTCTGGCCTCCCGGGGTGATCCCCGTTGGATCCGCTCGCGAATGGGCGCATGGGATGAGCATGTAGTCAGCTGGCTCGGCACGAAATATCCATTTCCGGTGCTGCCGCTGCGCTATGAGGACCTCCTCGCCGATACACACGGGGGCGCACGCCGCATCTGCTCATTCCTGGGACTGGAGCGGACCGACGACGAAATCGAGAAGGCGGTCGCAAACTCGTCTTTCAGCCGCATGCGCCAGATTGAGGAGGCTGACATCCGCAACCGGACTGTGGGGATCTTCTACAAGCCCTACCTGCAGTCATCCATTGACGCCGGACTGAGATTCATGCGCTCCGGCAAGGCAGGAGAGGCTGCGCTCGTACTGACACCCGAGCAACGGCAACGGGCCACGACCACCTTTGGCGCCATCAGGCGCGAGCTGGGGTACTGACGGACAGATCCGAGTAAGCGCTTTCCAGGTGTTGGCAGTAGGCACGGGTGTCGAACAACGTGCAGTGGTCGCGTTGGTCGACCAACCGCCGGCGCAGCTCCCGCAGCTTCCCGGGCTCGCGAGCCAACTGCAGCGCGCAGCTCGCATATTCCCGCAGGTCCTTCGTGATCAACTCGGGGAGCCCTGCCGCGGTCAACACACTCGTGGCAACCCGGGCAGCGAAAGTACGACCGGTGCACGTCAGGACCGGAACCCCGGCCCACAACGCATCGCAGGCCGTGGAGTGTGCGTTGTAGGGCAAAGTATCCAGGTACAGATCGGCCAACTGATGCCGGCCGAGATGCTCGGCTATGCTGGCGACATGCGGTGCAAACACCAGGCGTTGCGGGTCTACTGCACGTGAAGCCGCCTCGCGCAGGAGATTCTCTTTTGCCTCGGGTCCCATCGCTCGCAGCCACAGCACGCTATCCGGAATCTCCCGCAGCAGCCGCATCCAGATATCAAACACGGGCGGATTGATCTTGTAGGCGTTCGTAAACGCGCACAACACCAGGCCGTACGGCGGAAGTCCTGCTGCCTCGCGCGCAGGTGCCTGGCCGATGCTTCGCTGCGCATCGTTGGGCAGAAAACAATGGGGCAGCCGGATGACTTTCTCCGTGTACCAGCGCTCTTCCTCGGGCGGGATCACCACTGCATCGGCCAACAGGTAATCCATGCAGGGTGCACCCGACGTGCCTGCATAGCCCAGATAGCTCACCTGAACGGGCGCTGCCCGATGTGCAAAGATCCCGGGGCGAGCACCTATGGTGTGCCCGTTGAGATCCACTGCGATGTCTATTTGCAGTGTGCGCATCAGCTGCGCAACGTCGGAGTCCGACTGATTCGCGACGTCATGCCAGTGCTCTACCGACAGGCGGAGGCGCTCATCGGCACCGGGATTCAGTGCAATCGCATGAACTTCAAATCGCTCGCGGTCGTGATGCTCGAGCACGCCAACAATGAGGTGAGCCACCGGATGGTCCCGCAGATCCGATGACACATACGCCAGCCGAATTCTGCCTTCCCGGTGTTTTGGCGCGGCACGAGGTGCGCAGCTGAGCGCACGGCCCGAGGCGATGGTGAGCAGCTCAGCCGGTTCCTCGAACACACTCAGTGCCAGGAACGGGTGAATGGACTTCAGTCCCTGCGGCAATTGGCGTAACTGCTGGAGGCTACGGCTTGCAAGGGGCCAGTTGCAGGTCCGCACGCTGCAACTGAGTGTGCCCGCCAGTGAGCCGGTGTCATCGGGAGCCAGCGCCGCGGCGCGCTCGAAGCTCGCGAGCGCGTCTGAGAGTCTCTGTAAGCTCTCGAGCGCACGCCCCCGATCCCGCCAGACTTGCGCAAAATCCGGAATCAAAGTTAGCGACTGCTCGTAGTTTGCGAGTGCTGCACTCACTCGTCCGGCTCGATGTTCCTCCACCGCCTGCGCGTAGTACGCCTGCGCGAGGTTCTCCTGCATTTGAGGATGGGAACCGCCGATGGCGAGCGCAACTCGAAGATGCTCGATGGCCTCGGGATATTCGCCTCGCTGCCACAAGGCGGTGCCGAGGTTGGCGTGAGCGGCGAATTGTCGCGGATTGAGTTGCAGGACTTGTCGCCAGCGCTCGATTGCGGGTACGAGCTCTCCGTTCAGCGCGTGAGCGAGTCCGAGAAAGTAGACCGCGTCCGCGTTACGAGGCTCGTAGCGCAGCGCCTTGCGGCTCAGATCGGCGGCCTTGCGAGCATTTCCTTCCGACAGGGCCCGTTGCGCGCCCTGTAACAGGGAGGCCGTATTGGGAGCAGACATCTCATGATCATACGTCGTCCGGACAGACCGTCCAGCGTCATATCGCCGCCATGATTTGCGGGGATCATCACGCAAGATGTGGCGCCGGATGGAAATGAAGTTCAACGGGCGCCTGGCCGACAAATTCGCCTGGCGCCGGTACGCTCCGCGCGTTGTAACCGTCGCGCTTGCCGGACTGATGGCGTTGGATGTGACTCATACAGTCCGGGCACTGCGCGCGGCCTCAGGCGTACCGCAATTGTCGCAACCCGTCGCCGTTCCAAAACCTGAGCCGCAGTTGGATGCCCGTCAGATCGTCGATGCGCATCTGTTCGGCCAGTCCGCGGTTGCCATCGTTGCGGCAGATCCTGAACACGCACCGGACACGGATCTTCCGCTCACCCTCAGTGGGACAATCGCAACGGAAGACCCTTTCGGCGGTTTCGCGATTCTCGGGGCCGCTGACAAACCCAGTCACATGTACCGGACAGGCGCTGCTCTCGATGATGTCAGCGGCGGTCGACTGCAGCAGGTATTGATCGACAGGATCGTCCTGGATTTGAACGGCCAACTGCAAACGCTGCGGTTGCCGCGCAAGGGTCTGTTCGTGGGCGAGCCTTCATCCAAAGGCGAGACGTCAGTCGCTCAATCCGAGCTTCCGCCCACCCGCGTGGCAGATCCCGATGTGATAACGCCGGCGGAAGGCTGGTTCGCGCAATTGAATATTGAGCAGACCCACAGCGGCGAGACGAATGGCCTGGTGATGCATCCGGCCAAGCGATTCCAACGTGAATACGGTTTGAAAGACTCCGACATCCTCACAGCGGTCGACGGTGTCGAAATCACGGACCCGCAGACGCTCGCCGATACGCTCAGAACGAATGCCAAATCGCTATCTTTGACCTTCGTGCGCGATGGAGTCCCGCGCACGGTGAATCTTCCGATGACCAACTGACCGCGTGCGTTCAAATGTCATACACATGACCTACACGCGCGCGTGCGTCCAGTGGTTGCATTGATACATTAACTTCACGAGATCGTAACGGGCCTCCTTGACTCTATCCCCGCAATAGAACAAGGACGCTGCCCTCATCAGGGTTTCCTTGTGTGACTCGGGAAGTCGATTTTCAGTTCAAATTCATCGGGAGACTTTTTTCATGAAAACCTTGATTCGCTTCGCCGTGGCCGGCGCCCTGATGGCGGGCTTCGCCGCCACCGCCCAGGCACAAAACACGCCGTCCAGCGGCAACTCCGACCTCTGGGTGTTTGTGTCAGATGCAACTGCCAAAACGACCTTCGCTGTGGACAGCGGCCTGTCTTTGTCGAGCCTGCTGCCCACCAGCAGCCTCGTCTCGGGCGCCGTCCTCGACACCTCGATCTCGGCCAACTTCTCGGTAGCCGCAACGTCTGCGTTGTCCAGCTACATCGCAGCGGCCAACACCGCCGGCCACACCCTGCAATGGGCCGTCCTCGGCGCCCAATTTCCCGGCACGATCACCAGTCCCGGATTCCGCAAGCCAGGCGGATCCACGGTGATGTTTGACAACATCGGCAGCGTCGGCGGGAACATCTCGCAGGCTCTCCTGTCGCCCACTCTGCAGAGCATCGAATCGGGTATCGATGGCGACGAAATGTACATGAAGAACAACGGCTATGTGACCGGCGGCCGGTCCTACAGCTGGACTGACCCAGCCTCCTCAAACGTCGGTAACGTCTGGGGTGCTTCGACCGGCGGCAACGGCGGTTCCACCGATCTGTATGGCCAGGAGTTCGACCAGGCCGGTATCGCCCTCGGCACGACCAACACTCTGTACGCTTTGACGGGTAACAACTCCCCCGGCCAGGTGCAGTCTTACATCCTCGGCACCAACATCACCGTTACCGCCGATGGTACGTTGCAGATCGGCGGCACCCCCCCGACTGTTCCGCTGCCAGCCGCTGTGTGGCTCTTCGGTAGCGGCCTGCTTGGGCTGTTCGGTGTCGGCCGTCGCCGCGCTGCGGCTGTCTGAGATCTCGGACCAACCCCCTTCGAGACCTCTTCGAGACCCCAGTATCTACTGAAATCTAAAGGATTTTAACCATGAATCGTCAGTTTCCAATGATTGCCGCGGCTGTTGCGGCTGCGATGGTTTCGGGCTACGCCAATGCGGCGCCTCCAACACTCGCGGAAGCGAATGCTCCGGTGGCCAAGCTCGTGATCGCGGGCTCGTCCGCCGCGGCGGCTGGAATCACCGCCTCAATCCAGAAAAACCTGTGTGGCGGCGCTGCCAACACACTGAACCTGGTCTCGTCCGGTGGCAGCGGCAACTTCCTCGCGCTGTCCTGCCGCACCGCCATTGCCATCCCGAACCTGGCTGCCAACAGCCTCGTCACGTTTTACTATCGTACGGAAGGTGGCTCGGTCGTCGGTGTTCTGCCGATTGTCAGCAACAAGCCGATCAAGCGCTTGAACATCGCCGGCTGCACGGTTGGCCCCCCGATCGTCTGCATGGTAAACGTCACGACTCCAGTGACGCGTACCACCGACGCGTGGACCGGAGCTGTGGTCAACGACACCGTCCAGTTGGGCGTAACGGACGTCGAGCCCTCGATCCTGATCGGCAATGACTTCCCGTCGAACTATTCGGCCGCCGCCTTCGGCACCGCCACCCCGGCTCAGCTGAAAGCGCTGTCGACTGTCCGCCTGTACGACCAGGTCTTCGGCCTGGCTGTCAACGTTCAAAATCAGGGGTTCACCAGCGTCAACCTGACGCGTGAGTCGGCTGCCAACATCATCCTCGGCAACTACTCTGATTGGCATTCCGTCCCGGATGCCATCTCGGGCAACCCGATCTCCGCGGCTTCTTCCGAGATCACACGTGTCAACCGTGAGCCGGGCTCGGGCACGCGCACGTCCACGAACGTGTTCCTCCTCGGTTACCATTGCGGCCAGGCGACCAGCATGCCGAATCCGGCTCCGGGTGAAGTGCTGAACTTCTCGACGGGCGAAGAGCTGAATGCAGCCAACAGAACACCCGGCTCAGTGGCCTACACCGCCATCGACCAGATTCTGAACCCGGCCAATGGCACGAAGTTCACGAACCTGGTGCTGGCGTCAATCGACGGTGTTGCTCCGAGCAACCAGGCTGCCGCGACCGGTCGCTATGGCTGGTGGTTCGAAGCGGCTCTGGTTCCGGAGTCAGGCGTGACGGACGGCTCGCTCGCTCTGTCGCAGTACCTGCAGATGAACCTGCCGCGGCTGGCGATTATGCCTTCGATCCCGAGCGTTCTCGCGATCCCCGGCATGGCTGGCAACGTCCCGGCTATCCCGCTGAACACCAACGGCGGTACGGGCACGACGACGGTTTATGTCAACCCGTACTCACGTGGCCGCAACAGCTGCAACGTACCGGGCGAGCAGATCTAAGCGATTTGCTAACGGCTTTCCAAGAGTAAGAACGTCAGTGTCAACTGCCGGCCCCTCTCGCAAAGAGGGGCCGGCTTTTTCCGTTGGATGGGGTTGGCCTGGCCCGGCTTAACAGTTCCTAAACAATCGGGACGTATCGTTATCCGTTCGCCCATCGCCCGCGCAGGGCCGACAGTTTTGTTTATGAGAAACCTGTGAGAGTACGTCCGGCTGCTTGCCTGGCAATCCTGTTGATATTGAGCTTGTCGGCCTGGGCTGACGAAAAGCCCGTTGAGCAGCGGTTCGATGTTCACGAGTATCGCGTGCTGGGTAATGCCGTCATGACCAATCGAGACATCGAAGGGGTGCTGTATCCACTGCTCGGTGACGGCAAGACCCTCTCAGATGTAGACACTGCGCGTGGCACGCTCGAAAAGGCGTATCACGACGCCGGGTATGCGACTGTATTTGTTGACATTCCGCCGCAGGAAATCGCTGAGGGAATCGTGCGGCTGCGGGTTACGGAAGGAAAGACCCGGGTGCGCACGATCAGCGGTGCCCGCTATTTCTCTGAAGGGAAGATTCTGGACGCATTGCCGGCAGTCAAGCCGGGCACGGTCCCCAATATGAAGGAGCTGCAGACGCAGCTCGCAAACGTCAACGCGGAAACGTCCGATAAATCCGTCACCCCGGTTCTCAAGGCAGGACCGGTGCCCGGCACGATGGACGTGGCACTCAAAGTGGACGACCACTTGCCCCTGCACGGCGGAATCGATTTCAACAATCAATATTCGCCGGATACGGAGCCACTACGCGCCACCGCGTCGCTCAGCTACAACAATCTGTTCGGCGAGCTGGACAGCCTCTCCACCCAATACACCTTCACCCCGCAGAAGACGGGGCAGGTGAGTGTGGTCAATGCGAACTACGGCTTTCGTCCCATTGCGGGCGGGCTGCGCCCGAGTGTTAATTTCATCAATTCTTCGAGCACAGTGGCCACGGTCGGCTCAACGGGTGGCGCCTTGGGCGTGCTTGGCGATGGCCAGGTCTATGGTGCCCGCCTCGGGATTCCGCTCGTGTTTCTCCCGGGTGACATTCAAACCCTGACGCTCGGTCTCGATTACAAGCATTTCAAGAACACCATCAGCATCAATCCCATCGATGGCTCCACGTCCACGGGGCCAACCATACAACCGATTTCGTACGTTAACGCATCGTTGGGCTACCAGGGCTCGTGGCAGCTCCCCGCTCAGCTGTTTGCGTTCGATTTCACTGCCAATGCCGGACCCCGGGGCTTTGCCAATCACACATCCAATTTCGCCGACACGCGCTTCATGGCGCACGGCAACTACTTCTATCTGCGCTCGAACGCGTCCTTTACGCAGCGGCTGCCCGCCAACCTGCAGCTGATTCTGCGGGCCACCGCCCAGGAGGCGTTGGAGCCGCTGGTCGTCTACGAGCAGGCTTCGATCTCCGGAGCGGACGGCGTGCGCGGCTATCTCGAGGCGGAGATCCTGAGTGATAGCGCCTACAAGGGAACTATTCAGCTGGTCTCCATGCCGTGGGCACCGCATGGCTTCGTGGTCGGTGACGGATTCGTCTTCTTTGATGCGGGCCGGGCGCATCGCAATGATGCCCTCAAAGATGAGCCCACCGCCGAAACCCTGCGCAGCTGGGGCCTGGGATTGGACCTGTTCCCGGGGCACTTCATCAGCGGCACGCTGACGATCGCCGATCCCCTGAATGAGACCACGCGGACCCGGAAAAACCAGCCGCGCGTGTTGTTCGACCTGAAAGGCTCGTTTTAGAGAAACGATGATGAACCGGATGTCACTTTCTGTCTGGACGCTCGCGCTTCGCAGGTCCTCGATCATCGTTGCCGCAGCATTTCTTACTGTGGCTGCCACGTTGAGCGGCAAAGCGGTGGAGGCCGCTACGCTGCCCGTGCCTTGCGCACCGGGAGTTTGCGCACCTGCCTTCAAGACGCCGGGCATGCTTGTACCGCCGGCTGGGTTCGTGACATCGGGCGCGGCGACTGCCGTCTCGACCGGCAACACGATGACGGTCACGCAGACCACGGACCAGGCGATCTTGAACTGGCAGTCGTTCAACATCAGCGCCGACGGAAGAGTGGTATTTCAGCAGCCCAGATCCACGTCCATTGCGCTCAACAAGATCTACCAGGCCAGCCCGAGTGCCATTTTTGGCCAGTTGTCCGCGAACGGGCAGGTGTACCTGATCAATCCCAACGGCTTTGTTTTCGGGGCGACGTCCTCGGTCAACGTAGCCGGTTTGATTGCCTCATCGCTGGGCATGACCAATGGTGACGCCGAGCTGACCTCAGGGATCCTGGCGCCTGGTAAGCAAAACACGCCCGCCTCGGCGTTTTCTTCTGACGGCCGTACCTACATAACCGACTCTGCCGGCAACCCGATCCTGGACGCGAATGGCAAGCCGCAGCCGGTGCAGATCTCTGTCCAGCCGGGCGCCCAGATGACGGCAACCGGCAGCGGCAGAATCATGTTGGCCGCTCAGAACGTGACCAACGGCGGCAATCTGTCGGCCCCGGATGGCCAAGTCGTGCTGGCCGCGGGGCAATCACTTTACCTCGCGGGCAGCACCGATCCGTCGATGCGCGGTCTGATCGTCGAAGTCAGTGGCAACACACCCTGCAGCGGCAGTGATCCGTGCCTCAGCACCGGTACCACGACAAACCAGGCCGGCGCGACTCTGTCCGCACCGCGCGGCAACGTCTCGCTGGCCGGGCTGGCTGTCAATCAAAGCGGTCGCATCTCGGCTACCACCGCTGTGTCAGCCAACGGCTCGGTCATCCTGACAGCGGGTAACGGAGGCGGTACCAATTGCAGGAACGGGTCAATCTGTACCACCGAGGGTGGCACGCTCAAAATCGACTCGACCAGTGAGATCGACGTGCTTCCCGATCTGGCGGACCCGACAACTGCGGTGGTGGGGCAACCGCAGCTGCAGTCCACCATCAGCCTGACCGGTCAGCAGGTCGATATCGCCGGTCAGATTACCGCTCCCGGCGGCAAGCTCAGTGTGTTGGCCGCCGCCAATCCTGACGCGGGGTTGGTCACGAACGGCAACGGTGCGGCCCAGATCCGGGTCGCCGCCGGAACCAACATCGACCTGCACGGCAGTGATGCGACCCTGCCGATGGCGGCCAATCTGGTGACCATCCAGTTGCGCAGCAATGAGCTCGAAGACGATCCGCTGCAAAGAGGCGGCCCGCTCCAGGCCCAGACCGTGATTGTCGACGTCAGGAATGGCAAGCCCGCCATCATCAGCGAGGCCTCCTGGCAGTCCGCGTTGCAGGCCATCCCGGAAACGATTGCTCAGCGCACTTCGGTGGGCGGGACTGCGAGTTTCATGTCCGAAGGCGATGTCGTGGTCAACAAAGGCAGCACCATCGATGTCTCCGGTGGCAAGTGGACTTATGCGTCCGGGGTCTCGCAAACATCACAGCTCATCGGTGCCAACGGGAAGCTCTACGACATCAGCTCGGCCGACCCCAACACCCTTTACAAAGGCGTTCTCAATCCGACCTACACCGTGAACTACAACGGCTTTGGTGTGCAGATCACCAATCCGACACCGGGTCTGGGTCACCTCAGCCCGGGATACACGCAAGGCTTCTCCGCAGGCAGCGTCACATTCGCGGCTCCCGCCCTGTCCTTGCAGGGCGCTTTGGTCGGCAAAGCGGTGAACGGAATGTATCAACGGGATCCGACGAAAATTCCCGCGGAAAGCCTGATGGGATACCTGGCAAGCAAGGTTATCGGCGGCAACGGCATCGCCAAAGGCGGCACGCTGATCATCGGCGACTCCACGCCGGTGGCGAACAGCGCCGGCCTACCCGACTTTTTCGCTTCCGGCGTTACTTTTGCTAACAACATCTCGCCCGTCGTCGTTGCCGATGGCGCGCCGTTGCCTGCGCAGACTCTGGAGCTTTCGCCTTCTTACATTATCGACGGCGGTTTTTCCACGACGCAGATCTTCAGCAATTCAACAGTCACGCTGCCGGCCGGCATGTCGTTGAATCTCGGCGTCGGCGGCTCGTTGCAGGTCGAGGCCGCACGCATCGCAATCGGCTCCGACATCCAGGCACTCAGCGGTAACATCAGCCTTCTGAGCGCGGAGACGGCCACCTCCCAGCTTCCTGGCGCAGCGCGGTTGGGTATCGACATTGCCTCGGGCGTCACGCTCGATGTGCGCGGGCAATGGACGAATGATTCGCCTTTCGCGGCGGCCTCAGGACTCGCGCCGGCATATCAGAACGGCGGCTCCATTTCCTTGAGTCTCGCTCCAGCCAACTCACTCACCACATCCGGCGGCGAGCTGGTGATCGGCGACAACGTCAGCTTTAAGGCAAGCGGGGGCGCCTGGCTGCAGGCCAACAACACGCTCGTGGGCGGAAGCGGCGGATCGATTGCAATCGACGCCTCGCCCTATCAAACAGCGCTGCAGATAGGCAACAACGTTTCGCTCGATGCACTCGGGGTGCAGGGTGCGTTGGGAGGTACGTTCTCCCTTGCGGCGCCCCGCATCTCGGTCTCCCAAGCAGACAGCTGGGCATCCACTCAACGCATCGATGATCTGCCCGTAACCTCCTTGACGGACCCTGATGCCCCGGCAACGGCACCCGGTGGTGTTTTCGCAGTGGGCTCCGGGCTATTCTCAAATTACGGCTTTGCGAAGATCTCGCTCACCGCGACTGCCCCGCTCGCCGCCGACGCGGAGAATCGTGATGTCCTGACTGTAACTTCCGGGACAACCATCAATGCGCAGGCGCAGTCACTGATGGTGACGCCGGGGTATCTGACTCGCCGGGGCGGTGGCGTGGTGTCCGGATTTACCCAGGCGCAGCTGCTGCCTGCTTACAACCGTAAACCCATGTCGTTGACCTTTCAGGTCACAGCGCCACCCGGGGGGCCGCTGACGATTGATATCGGCGATCTCGATCTTCAGGCCGGCGCGAGCATCAACGCCGATCCGCTCTCGAACATCAAGCTGATCAGTCAGGGAAGTCTTTTCATCGACGGTATCGTACGGGCGGCTGGCGGAAGCATCGTCGCGCAGATCAACCCCCCGGGCACGTCTACCGACCCGGGATTCTTACCTGATCAACGCCTGGAGCTCGGTGCGCAAAGCGTCCTGGACGTCAGCGGGACGATCGTTTTTAAACCCAACACCCAGAATCTCAAGTTGGGCAATGTGCTGGCCGGCGGAAGCGTGAGCCTCCTTGCCAAACGCGGCGAGATCGTCGCGGATTCCGGGTCGATAATCGATGTTGCCGGCGCCAGCGGCGCGCTGGACGTCAGTGTGATTGGCGGAACGGGTGGCTACCGGAACACCGTCATCGGCAGCGCCGGCGGCTCAATACTCGCGCAGTCGGTCGAATCCATCTCGCTTTTGGGGACCCTGGAGGCTCACGCTGGAGCCAGCAATGTGGGCACACTCGCCGGCGGGTCACTGGAGGTCGACCTGAGCCCCCTGGCATTCAACCCCGTCGGTGATGGCGGTTTCGAAAATCCACCCTCCAAGGTGCCGGCGACCATCGAGTTGGTGTCAGGTTCGGTGGGGACGAGTCCCAGCGCATCCTACGGCAACCTCGCGCGCCTGAGCGTTTCACAGCTCGCCTCCTCGGGCATCGATTTTCTGAAGCTCCAGGCGGATAACACGATAGCGCTCAACAACACCACGCCGCTGTCGATGCGCGGCTCCATCAGCCTGGATGCCCCGAATATCGCCGTCGGCTTCGGCGTGAGCGCGGTGGTGAACGCGCCCTATGTAGCCATCACTGATACCAACACAGGTATCACGACACCTGCAGCAGCTCTGGGGGGCACGGGATCGCTGAATGTCAACGCGCAGCAGATTGCGCTGTCAGGCCTGGTGTCGTTGCAGGGAGTAGGCTCAGCCACCTTCACCAGTTCCGGCGACGTTGTATTCCAGCCCATCGTCACAATCTCACAGTCCGGCACTCTGTCGCTCGCCGGTGATCTCGCAATCAACGCGGAGCGCATTTTTCCGGCGACGCAGACTTCGTTCACCATCGCAGACTCCGCGGCAGAGGGTCACGTTGTCTTCGGGTCGACCCTGCCGGCAGGACAGACAGCAGCCTCGCTCGGAACGCCGTTCTCCGTCGCCGGCTCGTTGACGGTGAATGCGGCCAATATCTCCTCCAGCGGCACGATCATGGCGCCTTTCGGCATTGTGAGCTTCAACGCCACCGATTCACTCTCCCTGCTGGATGGCAGCGTCACCTCGGTGAGCGCCGATGGCGCAACGCTCCTGTACGGCAAGACGGTGTTGGGGCAGACGCAATGGGTCTACGCCGCGGGCATCAGCACGATTCCCGTAAACGGTGTCCCGACACGCGCGGTCAATCTCAACGCCCCGAACGTATCGTTCGCGAAGAACGCCACCATTGATGTCAGCGGCGGCGGTGAGCTATCCGCGTACGAGTGGGTTCCGGGGACCGGGGGAAGCGTCGATTCGCTCGGGCAGGCTGCAGCAACAGCCGCTGGGTTGTATGCCGTTCTTCCCTCAATGATGGGGCAGTACGCAGCCTTCGACGCCCAGGAATTTACAGGGTCGAACGTGAAGCCCGGTGCAAGCGTGTATCTGAGCGGAGCCCCGGGGCTGGCGGCCGGCACCTATGCGCTTTTGCCCGCACGATACGCATTGCTGCCCGGCGCCTTCCTCGTTCAGGTTGAGCCCGGGTTCCAGAGCCTCGTCCCCGGCACCATCGGCACACTGACAGACGGTTCTGCCGTCACGGCGGGATATCTGACCTTTGGCAACACCGGGTTGCAGAGCTCCGCCGGCTACAGCGGATTTTCCATCAGGCCCGGCTCTTACGCCCAGCAACTCGCCCAGTATCACCTGAGCACGGCCACGGACTTTTTCGGTGCGGCCGCAGCGGCCGCAGGGAAAACCAACGTAGTGTTGCCCGCCGACGCAGGCAGTCTCCTGTTCGCCGCCACCCACTCGCTGAATGCCCTCGGCAAGGTCAATTCGGCGGCCGGCAAGGATGGGACGGCCGCGACCATCGAGATCAGCTCCAGCGATCTGACCGTCACGGCTGCGGATGACCAGGTTGCCGCTACCGGCGTCTCAATCAGTGCGCCGGTGATCAGCAGCTGGAACGCCGGCAACCTGATTCTCGGGGGGCAGCTCTCGGCGGACGGCACCGAGCTGTTGGTCGCCGCGAACGAGGTGACTATCGGCAAGGGCGCGCAATTCAGCGCAGGCCAGGTGATTGCGGTTGCGGATCGGTCCATTGAGGTGCAATCGGGCGCTACGGTTGCTTCGACTTCCGGCGTCACGGGCATTGCACTCTCGACAGCGCCTAAGGAAACTGAGCTCACGTTGAAGACGGCGGACGGCAGCGCGATAGACTCGGGAGCTGCTTTGCTCGCCGTTTCCGACAGCAGTTTGCCCATTGCTGTGAGGTCGGCGACGGGAAGCAGCGGACCCGTAACAGGTGGCGCTACCGTCACTGTTGACAGTGGTGCTGCACTGAGCACGCGCGGTGCTGTTGCACTCGATGCTCCCGAGAGCGTGGTTGTGAATGGCACCATCAACGGGCCGGGAGCCAGCTGGTCGCTGGCTTCCAACACCATCGGATTTGTCGGGGACAACAGCACCTCGACCGACTCTCTGCAGATAAACTCCGGCCTGCTTGCGCAGATGCAGACGGCCGGCGCGCTGCGTTTGGCGAGCGCCGACACGATCAATCTGCAGACTGCGGTGTCATTGGGCGTAAACGGCTCCGGCGCTCCCACGATGGGATCGCTGCACCTGATCGGGAATTCAATCAACAATCTCAGCGGCGATTCTGCCGTCTTCGGGGCGCAGACGGTGACGCTCGAAGGTACGGGTACGGCTGCCGCGCCCGCACCGACTGGCGGCACGGGTACTTTGTCCTTTGTTGCCAACACAGTGAATGTCGGACCGGGCAACTTGAACATCAACGGCAACAGCAAGACCACGATGCAGGCCTCGACGGCGGTCGTGGGACAGGGCATAGGTGCGTTGGCGGTTGGCGGAGATCTGACCCTCTCGACACCGGTAGTGACTGCCGAAAGCCGCGCTGAAACGACAATCGGTGTACCCGATGGAACATTGACCGTGCAGCAGGTCGGCAGTGCGCCCGCTGCGTCCTCATTGACCGATTCGCTGGGTGGCCACCTCTCCTTGACGGCAAATCAGATCCAGGATTCCGGCTCCATTATCGTGCCGGGCGGCAGCATCTCGTTGACTGCGACCCCGGGAGTCGGTGGTACGCAGGCTGCGTCTTCTATCAACGTGGGATCGGGCGCCGTCATCGACGCCAGTGGAATTACGGTCAGTGCCGGTGACCAGGTCCGCGGGGCGGCCGGCGGCATCGTGAATCTTGCGGCCACGGGCGCTGTCACTGTGGCAGCCAACTCCTCGATCAACGTCTCGGGTGCTGGCGAGGCGCCTGGCGGATTCCTGTCGGTGCTGGGCGGGGGAACGGTCTCTCTGGATGGCAGCTTGGCGGGTAACGCGGCAGCCGATGCGATCGGCGGCAGCTTCTGGCTGACCGCGGGTCAGCTGACAGGCGGCCTTGCGCCACTCGCCGGGAAACTGACGACGGGCGGATTTACAAACCTCATCGATGTCCGCGTGCAAAGCGGTGATCTGAACGTCGCCGCCGGCAGCACGCTGACGGCCAATCAAATCAACCTGACGGCCGATACTGGCTTCATTGATGTGGCCGGAACCCTGAACGCGCCATCCGCCGGCCAGCGCGGCTCCATTGGTTTGTTCGCAGGCACCGGTCTGACTCTCGAGTCGGAAGGCTCACTGCAGGCGAATGGCGACGGTGCGGACGGCCGCGGCGGCCAGATTGAGCTGTCGACTGTCAGCGGTGTGATCAATCTCAACCGGGGCAGTGTGATCTCCGCCAGTGGTCAGGCGCAGAAGGGCTCGCTGCTGCTGCGGGCGCCGGCAGTCGTGAGCACGGGGGATGTCGGAATTGGTGCCTACGCATCGACTCTCACCGGCATAGGCCAGGTCATCGTCGAGCCAGTGTTGCCGACTTACCAGGACAGCGGTGATTTCACCCAGAACTTCGGTCAGATCCAGGCCGATGTGACGAATTTCCTGGCACTGGCCAACAGCACAATTGCCAATCGCCTGCACCTGCCGCTCACCGGGACCTTGCCGCTCCCAAACAACTACACTGGCCCGACTCTCCTCGTGGAGCCGGGTGTCGTAGTTCAGCAGAACGGCGATCTCTCCCTGTCCGGCGCGTTGGACTTGTATTCCCTGGCGCTCGGCGCGCCAATCGACCTCACTGTCCGTGCCAGCGGCAATCTCACCGTCGGCGGCACAATCTCTGACGGTGTGGCCACTGACAACACGCTCGCGGCGACCCCGTCGTCGTCGTTGCGTTTCGTAGCGGGTGCCGATCTGACGAGCGCCAATCCTCTGGCCACCAAGGCTGGCAGCGCGGGCGATCTGATTCTGACCGGCAATGCGCTCGTACGGACGGGGACCGGGGATATTGATCTCGTCGCATCACACGACGTTACGATCAACAGCGGCTCGTCGGCGTACACAACCGGCGTCGTCGGCGCGGATCCGCTCCAGATAGCGCTCGGCGGTGCCAACAGGCCGCTGGTCAATTTTCTCGAGGGTGGCGGCAACCTCGTGGTCAATGCGGGACACGATGTCATTGGCTTCGATCAGACCGATCCGCAGAGCCCATCGGCCTGGCAGGGGCGCGGCGTCAAGGGACAACTGGCCTTCTATGGGCTCAACATCGGCGCGTTTGACCAGGATCCCTGGAGCCTCGCTTCCTTCGGTGGCGGTGATGTCCTGATCTCGGCGGGTCAGGATGTCACGAATGTGTCTGCCGCGGCTTCCGACAGTCTCGCTCTCGTCGGCACCACGCAGACTCATTTCAACAGCGGCGGGCTCGAGATCAATGCGGGCCGCGACATCACGAGCGGTCAATTCTTCGTTGCCGACGGTATCGGCACATTCACAGCCGGGCGATCGTTTGCCGCGAATCTGAGCACGAGCGATGGCGCACCGGTGGGCTCGATGTTCGAGCTGTCCACGGCCCAGGTCTCCCTGTGGGCGCAAAGCGATATTCTCGTCGCGGGTATCATGAATTCAACCGAGTTGGTGCAGCCCGCAGCCAGGGTCAACACCACCGCCACGTTCTTCACCTACGGACCCGACTCAGCATTCAATGCGCAGAGCACAGCCGGAGACGTCACGGTAACGGCTGAGGGCGCGGCCGTCAGCACGCTGCTCGGCTCGGCTGTCGTGAATCTGGGATTCGGAGCCGGGTACTTTGCGGTCGATCCGGCCAGCCTCACGCTGAGCGCACTGACCGGAGATCTGGTCGCCCAGGCACTGCTGTTCCCCTCGGACACGGGCCAATTGCGGTTGTTCGCGGGTCGCGACATCAAGCCTACCGCCGCGAACGTGGCGATTTTCATGTCGGATGCACCGGATGCAGCGATACCCACCGTTACAAACGGGGGCAACGGCACTGCCGTCGCCGATCTCATCGATACCTCGCCGACGAGCGGCCTTTATGCCTTCAATGCCGATCGGCACGGCGACGATCCAACTCCGGTGTCGGTGGTCGCGGGCCGGGACATTCTCAATATGAGCTTCAGCTTTCCCAAAGCGGCGCGGATCGAAGCCGGTCGCGACATCGTGGACCTGACATATCGCGGTCAGAATCTGCACTCCACCGATCTCACCCTGATTTCCGCCGGACGCGATTCCATAGATCCGCCGCAGCTGACACCCTCCGGCTCCGTTGACACAAACGTGACCGCCCAGGTGGAAGTCGGAGGGTTGGGGAGACTCGATATGCTCGCGGGCCGGAATATCGACCTGGGGTTCTCGGGGGGCGTCACCACAATCGGTGGTTTGAAGAACCCGAATCTGCACGTCGACCAGGGCGCTGACATCACGATGCTCGCAGGCCTCGGACAGAACCCGGACTATGCGACGTTCCTGAACAGTATCATCGCGCCTTCCGCGGCGAACGAGCAGGAGCTCGTTGCATACGTGGAGCAAGTGACCCGGCAGAGCAATCTGTCTGTCGATGATGCGACCGCCGACTTCGCCGGTTTCAGCGCCGACCTGCAGCGGCCCCTGATCAACAAGGTATTTTTCAACGAGCTCGATGAGTCCGGCAAGGAAGCCAAGACTCCCGGTGGTCCGGGCTACAAGCGCGGTTACGCGGCCATCGATGCGCTGTTTCCCGGAAGCCGCAACGCTGAGCCCGGAAGCCCCACGGACCCCTACGAAGGCAATCTCAATCTGAGCTACAGTCAGATCTACAGCATTGCCGGCGGCAACATTACGCTGTTGGTTCCCGGGGGCTCGATGAATGTAGGCCTGGCGAGTCCGCCGGCCGGCGGGTCAGCGAAATCCCCGTCGAAGCTCGGCATCGTCGCCCAGGGAGTTGGCGATGTGAACATCTATTCAAAGAGTGATGTCAACGTCAACAGCTCGCGAATCTTTACCCTGGGAGGTGGCAACATCGTCGTCTGGTCGAACGAGGGTGACATCGATGCGGGCAATGGCGCCAAGACCTCCTTGTCGCTGCCACCCCCGACGTTTGCTGTGGATAGCAGCGGCAATACAGTGTTGGTGTTCAACGCCGCGGTTGCGGGCAGCGGTATCCGCACCATTCAAACTGGCCCGACCCAGCCGCTCGGCAACGTGAACCTGATAGCTCCTATCGGAGCGGTCGACGCAGGCGATGCCGGCATCGGCGCGGCGGGCAACATCAACATTTCTGCCGCGACCGTCATTGGCGCGAGCAACATCAACTTCGGCGGAACGGCTACCGGCGTCCCGCCGGCGGTCGGCAATATCACGGCCTCACTGTCCGGGGCGGTATCTGCAGCGAGCGCTTCCACCACCTCGGCATCGGCGCTGGACTCCTTGAACAACAAGGAGCAGCCCGCGCCATTGGCCGCATCGGCCCTGAGCTGGCTGGACGTGTTCGTCACCGGAATGGGTGAGGAAGACTGCAAACCCAGCGACGAAGAATGCATCAAGCGCCAGAAAAAATGACCGCCACGGCGCTTCGCCAGCGTGGCAACGAGCTCCTGGCGAGGGGCCTGTTCGCACAAGCCGAAAGCAGCTATCGCAGCTCGCTTGATCTGGAGCCGGACAGCGTGCGTGGCCACAACAACCTCGGCCAGGCACTGATGCGCCTGGGTCGGCACGCGGATGCCATGAACAGCTTTCAGCGGGCCCTCGAGATCGATCCCAACTACGCGATCGGTTACAACAACCTCGGCATCGCCCATTTTGAGCAGCGCGAGTATGAGAAGGCGGCTGCGTGCTATGAGCGCGCGTTGCAGCTCAACCCGTCGTTCCCCGAGGCGCACAACAACCGTGGCAACGTGCTTCTGAAATTAAATCGCGCGGGCGAGGCGTTGGCACACTACGAGCGCGCTATGGCCTCGAAGCCTGCGCTGGTGAGTCACGGAAATGCTCTCCAACAGCTGAAACTGTATGGCGCGGCTGTGGAGAGCTACGAGCGCGCGCTGACGGTTGAGCCCGACAATCCGGAAGCGTTGAGCAATTGCGCGAGCGCGCTGTTGTCGCTCAAACGGCCCGAGGAGGCCCTGCGGCTGTGTGAGCGCGCCCTGCAGCTGAAATCTGATTTCCCGGAAGGCTATAACAATCTGGGCGGAGCGCTGCGACGCCTCGGTCGCTTCGCGGAGGCCACAGCCGCGATTGAAGCCGCGTTGCGCCTCAGGCCCGACTACGCCGCCGCCTACAGCAATCTGGCCAATATCCTGTTGGGAAACCATCAGACCCGGGAGGCTGTAGAATACTGCGATAAAGCCATCGCGCTCGATCCGCAACTGGCCGAGGCGTACGAGCAGCGTGGCGGCGCGCTCAACAAGCTGGGTCGTCCGCAAGAGGCAGTTCCCTCACTCATTCGGCTGTTGGAGCTCGCGCCTGATTTCGACTTCGCCGTGGGCGCTCTGGCCAGTGCGCGCATGGCCAGCTGCGACTGGACGGAATACGAAGCCACTCGCGATCGGATCGTCGCCGGCGTCGAGGCCGGCAAAGCGGTGGTGCAACCCTTCACGCTGCTTGCGATGAACGACTCTCCCGAGTTGCATCTGAAGGGCGCCCGCATCCTCGCCGCCGACCGTATGCCGCCCAACTGCCGATTGTCCTGGAGCGGCCGGAAGTATCGCCACGATCGGATCCGGGTCGCGTATCTGTCCGCGGACTATCATCAGCACGCCACGGCACTGCTGATGGCGGGATTGTTTGAGGCGCACGACCGCAATCGATTTGAGGTCACCGCGATCTCGTTCGGTCCGCATGATGAAAGCCCCATGCGCAAGCGGCTGCAACGCGCGTTCGATCGGTTTGTGGACGTCCGCAACGAGAGCGACGCGCAGGTGGCCTCCCTGATGCAATCGCTGGAGATCGACATAGCGGTCGACCTCAAGGGATATACGGGCGACAGCCGGCCAGCGATCCTGTCCCGCCGGCCGGCGCCGATCCAGGTGAGTTACATCGGCTATCCCGGCACGATGGGTCTCGAGCAGATCGACTACCTCATTGCCGACCACATCGTGTTGCCGCCGGGGCTGCAGGCGCACTGCACGGAAGCAGTGGTGTACATGCCCGATTGTTATCAGGTCACCGACTCGAAGCGGGCCATCGCGGAAAATACGCCGACCCGCGCTGAAGCAGGTCTGCCTGAGTCGGGCTTCGTGTTCTGCTGCTTCAACAACAATTACAAGTTGACGCCCGCTACATTCACGATCTGGATGCAACTCTTGCAGCGGGTATCCGGAAGCGTCCTGTGGCTCCTGGGTGACAATCCGGCCGTCGTCAGCAATCTGCGCGCGCAAGCCGAGCGTCGCGGAGTGAGTGCAGACCGGCTGGTGTTCGCGCCGCGATTGGGATCGGAGGAGCATCTAGCGCGTCACAGGCTGGCGGATCTGTTTCTCGACACGCTTCCCTACAACGCACACACCACCAGTAGCGATGCCCTGTGGGCCGGCCTTCCAGTACTGACCTGTATTGGGCGGGCGTTTCCGGGCAGGGTGGCGGCCAGCATCCTCCACTCGGTCGGGCTTCCCGATCTGGTGACAAACAGCCTGGAAGAGTACGCGGAAAAAGCGTTCGAGCTGGCTACACACCCGGATCGACTGCGCGAGCTCCGCGACCGTCTGGCGCGCAACCGGACCCGTTATCCCCTGTTCGATACGGGACGTTTCTGCCGGCACCTGGAGTCGGCCTACACCACGATGTGGCATCGATATCAAGCGGGACTCGCACCTGAGACTTTCGCCGTGACGTCGTCATTTGTCACGGAACCGTAATCGCCTCATTGCAAGCTAACCGGCTTTCGTCCCAAGAGTCAGTCCGAAATGTCATTGCGAAATCACTGGGTATCCTGCGGTCTGGCCGCGCTCCTGGTGCTTGCACCCGCCGCGCAGGCGGTGGAGGGGACCGGGGAGAAGCAGTCCATCGAGGAGCTGCGTAACACTGTCATCAACCTGTTGAAGGCCCTGGTCGACAAGGGAATGCTGACGCGGGAGCAGGCGGAGCTCCTGGTCAAACAAGCGCAGGACAAGGCGGCCGCCGATACAGCGGCAGCCGCTGCAAAGAATGCCGAGCAGGCGAAAGAAGAACAGAACGCCGTACGCGTGCCGTACGTGCCGCAGATCGTCAAGGATGAGATCAGCAAGCAGGTGGCGGCGGAAGTCAAACCCGCAGTGGTCGCTGACGTCGTGAAGGAAGCGAAAGAAGAGAAGTGGGGCGTGCCTGCGGCGCTGCCCGAATGGCTGTCGCGTGTCAAAGTGTTCGGCGACGTAACACTGCGTGAGCAGAACGACTGGTATCCCCGCGACAATACGCCGAATGTTCTGCTCGACTACAACGCGATCAATCAGGCAGGCGGTTTTGCCCGCACAGCCTATCCATTCCTGAACACCACCCAGGATCGAAATCGCCTGCGTTTGCGCGCGCGCCTGGGAGCCGAGGCGGATATCAACCCGTATCTCACGGCTTATGTCCGGCTCGCATCCGGCTCACTCACTGATCCGGGCTCTGAGAGTCAGACGCTCGGCCAGTACGGTCAACGCTACACGGTCGGTTTCGATCAAGCCTATCTCGTGTGGAACACGAACACGCAGGATCAGCTTTCGATCTCTACCTTACAGGGCGGACGTATTGCGAACCCGTGGTTTGCACCGACGGAACTGGTGTACGCGCGCGACCTGTCGTTCGAGGGTGTTGCAGAGACACTGCGCTTTGGATGGGGCGACGGAAAATCCGATCGCTCGCACGTATTCGCAACGCTCGGCGTCTTCCCCGTCCTGGAGGTGCCACTCGTCAACCAGGAGAACAAGTGGTTGGTCGGCGGCCAGATCGGCACCAACCTGCGTTTCAATGACGGTGCCGACCACATCCGCTTCGCGGGCGCCTACTACGACTTCCTGCACGTCACCGGGAAGCTCAACGACCCCGATTCCACACTCCTGAACTACACGGCCCCGGCCTTCCTGCGCCAGGGCAACTCGGTATACGACATTTCGAACGTGCGCGATATCGATCCGACGGTGAATCTGTTCGCACTGGCGGCGCATTTCCGCCTCGTGGACCTGGCGGCGAACTACGAGCACAACTTTGGCGGCTATTCAGTGGCAGTGACCGGCGAAGGCGTGCGCAACATCGGATACAACCAGACTGAGGTCGAGGCACTGACGCAGCAGACTGTCTCCTCACCTCAGAACAAGGGCTATGTGGGCGAGGTCAGCTTCGGACGGCCTGTTGTCGACCGGTTCGGCGCCTGGCGCGTGGCGGTCGGTTATCGCTATGTCAAGGCTGATGCCGTGCTGGACGCGTGGACCGATGCGGACTTCCACGAGGGCGGCACGAATACTGAGGGCTATTACTTCTGGACTACGTTCGGCGTCGCGAAAAATACCTGGCTGCGGTTGCGCTACATGAGCGCCAACGAGATCGACGGAGTGGCGCGCTATGGCAACGACATTCTGCAACTCGATGTCAATGCCCGGTTCTGACCCTTGTTGGTCTGACATTGGCGTGTCACACGCCTGCCCGATAATCATGGCTCAAACTGGGGACCTGTCTTGACCGACCGTTTGCGAACCTGGCTATTGGTGGGGCTGGTTGCGTTCGGCACCGGCTGGGGCCATGAAGCGCGCGCCTGGTGGAACAACGACTGGGCCTTTCGCAAGGAGATCACGTTCGACCTGACTCCTGCGGGTGCCGACATCCCGGGGGCTCCCACGGACGTCCCGGTGCTCATCCGGTTGAGCCTCGGCAATTTTCAGTATTTTGCGGACTCGAAGCCGGACGGGTCGGATTTCCGCTTCGTGGCGGCGGACGACAAGACGCCCCTGAAATATCACATCGAGCGTTTCGACTCGCAGTCACAGCTGGCATTCGTCTGGGTGCGCGTACCGCGCCTGACGGGCGGCGCCAACACCGACAAGGTCTTCCTGTACTACGGCAACAAGAGCGCGCCGGCAGTAGCCGACGCCGCGGGTACATACGATACCAACGAGGCGTTGGTGTATCACTTTGGTGCCGCCAAGGGCACGCCGCAGGATGCCACCGGTTACAAAAGTGAGCCCAGCGCGTTCGATGCGGAAGTGAATCCAGCCGCGCTCATTGGCTCGGGCGCCAAGTTCGCCGGGGCACAGACGATCACAATCCCCGCCAATGGCGCCGTTCACTTGGCTGCCGGCAAGGGATTGACCGTGTCTGCCTGGGTTCGATTCGAGGCGGCGCAATCGCAGGCCTATATCGCCCAACTGGCCGATCAGGGCCGTGAGCTGGTGCTCGGTATCAACGGAGCGCAGGCTTTCGCGCGCTACACGGGCGGCGGCCAGCCGGTCACCGTCACGGGGACTGCGGCACTGACTCCGAGCGAGTGGCATCACCTGGCCGTGCGTATCGGCGATGGCAATCTGACTCTGTTCGTTGATGGAGCCGACGCGGGACACTCGAGCGCTGCCGTCGCGGAGTTGGGTGGCGCCTTCACTGTCGGTGGCTCGGCCGCGAAGGGCAATTTCTACAGTGGTGATCTCGACGAGCTCGAGGTTTCCAACGTCGCTCGTACGGGCGACTGGATCAAGGCGGCCGCGCGCAGCCAGGGGATGATCGCGCCGTTGGTGGTCTACGGCGGTGATGCTCAGAAGGACAGTGGCGGCGGTGAGTCGTACTTCGCTACCACGTTGCGCAATGTCACGGTCGACGGCTGGGTCATCATCGCCGTCCTGGGCGTCATGTTTGTGGCGTCGGTGCTGATCATGGCGTTCAAGACCGTCTATCTGAACCGGGTCCAGAGCGGGAATGCGAAGTTCCTGTTGGAATTTCACAAGCTGTCGGCGGATTTCTCGGCATTGGAGACCCGCGCGGCCGGCGGCGAGGACAACGATCCCTTTGCGGCCGGCGACGTGGAAGATTCCGACGAGTACGGCAACTCCATGCTGTGGCGCCTGTACCACCACGGCATGCGCGAGACACTCAAGCGCCTCGAGGGCCAGGGCGTGGGGGCCGATCGGGCCCGCATTCTGTCGGCGCAATCGATCGAAGCGATCCGGGCCACCATGGACGGCTCCATGACCCGAATGACCCAGCGACTCAACAGCCAGATGGTGTGGCTGACGATTTCCATCTCCGGCGGCCCCTTCCTGGGGCTGCTGGGCACGGTGGTGGGTGTCATGATCACCTTCGCGGCCATCGCCGCTTCGGGTGAAGTCAACATCAATGCAATCGCCCCCGGCACGGCTGCCGCACTGGTCGCAACCGTATTCGGTCTCGGCGTCGCCATTCCCTGCCTGTTCGGCTACAACTATCTCAACACCCGCGTCAAGGAAATTGGCGTGGACATGCGCGTGTTCGTGGACGAGTTCGTCACCCGCATCGCTGAAACTTACTCCTAGGAATCAGCGGAATGTCAGGCGGTGGCAGTGGCGATAAGGATGTCTATGACGAGATCAACGTCACGCCCATGCTCGATCTCGCCTATGTGCTGCTGATCATTTTCATCATTCTCTGCACGGCCACCGTGCAGGGCATCAAGGTGAATCTGCCCAAGGCCAGCGCGCAGCCCAGTCTCGCGGAAAACAAGACCAAGGCCATAACCATCACCGCCGACGGCACCATTTACCTGGACACCTTCCCGGTGACCATGCCGGAGTTGGAAAACATGCTGCGGCAGCTGAAGGGCGCCAATCCCAACCTGCCGGTCATCATCAAGGCCGACTCGACGATCCAGTATCAGCGGGTCGTGGACGTGCTGGACCTGATGGGGCGTCTCGAGATCACGCAGCTGGGGCTCGTGACACAGAAGATCGTCAAGTAGCACCTTGCCGGCAGCCCACCGGGTGAAAACAAACTCCCCCAGGAAGAAAAGCAACGGTCCGGTCATTGCTACCGTGCTCGGGGTGATCGTTTTCGGCGCCCTGGCCGTCTGGTTCATCAGGCACGTTGTGACCAGCAGCGTGCCGCAGGCAAAAAAAGTAGTTCAGGAAGTGCACCTCATCCGTCCGCCGCCACCGCCGCCCGATGAGCCGCCACCACCGCCACCGCCGCCGCAGGAGAAGGTCGACATTCCCGATCCGCAGGAAAAACCTGAGGATCCCACGCCGAGCAACGATCCTCCGCCGAGCGAGAATCTGGGCCTGGACACCGAAGGCGGGGCCGGCGGTGATGCGTTCGGCCTGGTTGGCAACAAAGGCGGTCGTGACCTGGTCGGCTCCGGGCCCGGTGGCAGCGTTTACCAGTGGTACGCCGGACTGTTGAAAAACGAGATCTCGGATCAGCTCGGTGCCAACAAGAAGGTGCGCAGCTCCAGTTTCAAGACCGCGTTGAAGATCTGGCTGCGGCGCGATGGCTCCGTTGAGCGGGTCGTCATTGCCCCGACCGGTGACAAGGAGCGTGACCACGTGATTGAGGCCGAGGTGCTGAAAATCCGGCTCAGCCAACCACCCCCGGCCGACATGCCCAACCCTGTCAACATCAGCATCGCCTCTCATAGTTGAGGAAGCCTTCAATGCGCGCGCATCGTCCACTCGTATTCATCGTTCTGGCGCTGGCGGTCGGGCCGCTCGCGCAGGCTCAGTCGGCTCGCTCCGGAGGCGGCGCCAGCGCGCAGCTGCTGCAACAGATGCAGCAGCTGGCCTCGGAGCGCACGAGCCTGCAGGCGCAGAACGCCAAGTTGAAAAAGGACCTGGAGGACCTGCGCAAGGAGCGCGACACGCTCGAGAACGGCCAGCAGGCGCTGGATAAGCGAGCGAAGGTATCGGAAGCCGCGGTGCGACAGCTCGAGGCTCGCCAGCAGCAGCGACAGGCGGACCCGGAGCTGGCGCAGACCAAGGAGAAGTTGCAACAGGTGGTCGCGAAGTTCCGGGAGACGCTGCAGACTCTGAAAGAGGTGGAGACGGCGCAGGCGAGTGCGAAGCAGACATTGGCGGCCCGCGACCAGGAGCTCAGAGTTTGTGTCGATCACAACAAGGCGCTCTACAAACTCGACGACGAGGTGCTGACCCACCTCGAGAAGCAGACGATGTGGACGCGTGTCGCCGCGACAGAGCCGTTTACGCGGATCAAGCGGACTCAGCTGGAGAATTACGTGGTCGAGTCGCGTACGAAGGCAGACGAGCACGTGGTTCCGGCGCCCTCGGACAGCACGGGAACTCAAAGCACGCCCCGTTGACGGCAGCGGGTTGCGCCGCGACGCGCGGCCGGTGTTTCGGGACTCGGGCGAGCCGCACTTGGCGGCTGCACATGTGCGTTTTGCTGCTGGCTTTCTCCGGCGTTGCGCAGGGTCTCACGGCGACCGATCTGGCCGTGATCATCAATTTGTCCGATCCGCTGAGCGCGGCAATCGGCAGCTACTACGTCGATGTGCGGCACATCCCGGCGGCGAATGTCCTGAGAGTTCGCTTCGACCCCAACCGGGACGACCTGCCTGAAGCTCAATTTGCAGCCGTCCGCAAAGCCCTGGAGCCGCAAATCCGGCCGGGCGTCCAGGGAATTGCCCTGACCTGGGCGCGCCCTTATCGCGTGGGCTGCATGTCGATCACCTCGGCATTCGCATTCGGATTCGAGCGCAGCTTCTGTGCCAGTGGCTGTAATCTCACCCGCCTCAACCCGTATTACGACTCGCCTGTAACACGGCCCTACGACCAACTCCACATTCGGCCGACGATGGCCATCGCGGCCGTCGACTTCGAACAGGCCAAGGCGCTCATCAATCGCGCCGTCCAGGCCGACCAATTGTTTCCCCGTGGGACTGCGTACTTCGTGTCGACCGACGACCGCGCACGGAACGTCCGCTCGCCTGAATATCCGCTCGCCGCGCGGGTCATCAACAAACGGATAGGTGTCGAGATCGTCCACGGCGCGGCCATACGAGATCGCCCGGATGTCCTTTTCTACTTCACCGGCTCGATGGCGGTGCCCGACCTGGCGACCAACCGGTTCGTCCCCGGGGCCATCGCAGATCACCTGACGTCCTTCGGCGGGATGCTGACGGACAGCAGTCAGATGAGCAGCCTGCGATGGCTGGAGGCCGGCGCGGCCGGCAGCTACGGCACGGTGGTGGAGCCCTGCGCCTTCCCGGCGAAATTTCCCGATGTCCGCGTGGTGACCACGCGGTACCTCACCGGCGAGACGTTGCTCGAGGCCTACTGGAAGAGCGTGTTGATGCCCGGCCAGGGCGTGTTTGTCGGCGATCCTCTCACGGCTCCCTTCCGGCCGTAGCCCAACACGAAGCCGCGCGCGCGGCCCGCCCGATAGCGACCTAAGTCCTTCATTTAACTACGACGATCGTCGTAGTCACGCTCCTTTAAACGTTCCCCGGACCACGGCTGGTACGCCGATTGCGTCGCAACCGGATCTGCATCGCAGCTCAGCTGTCGGACGCTCGCGCGGACAAATCCGGTGTGGCCGTCATCGAAGCGACAACTGACTGCAACACAGCCCACCTACTGTTAAGTGCATCGCAGACAACAGCGCACTTACAGGGTGGGTACAAAGTGGTCGAAAGTCGAAAACAGGCCGTTTCGATACGCATGAACGCGGCCGATGTACGCAAGGTGAAGAAGCTTGCGACGCGCCTGGGTGTGCGGGATTCGGACGTCATCCGCTTCGCGGTCAAAAACATGTTGGCGCGGCTGGGGCCGCTCTACGACGGCGAGGTCCACGGCCGCAACCTGGTACCGGTGTTTGTCGAATCCGGCGCCGAGCTGTTGCGCTTCTTCGACATCGACGCCACCCGCCTCGAGGCCATCATCAACAACGGAGTTGATGTTGAGCGGCGCGTGGATCGTGACGACATCGCGCTGCTGGCGCTGACCGGCACGCAGGAGCCGTATGCGGCCCTGAAGTTGAGCGAGCTCGACCGCACCGAGCGCCGCCGCCAGACGGCCGCCGAATTGTCCGAGTCGCTGCGCCAATACCTGTACGCGAAATACGTGTACCGCCCGTCCCCCGAAGCCGAGGCGGTCCGCGAACGCGAGCCCGTGCACCTCGCCGTTTCCAACGATCAACCTGAGCTATTGAAAGGAGAACATCGATGAAGAGCCGCTGTTTGAAATTCCTGCCGCGGGCCGGACTGCTCGCCCTGGTAGCGGCCCTCGGAATGGCCCACATCCCGCAGGCACATGCAGACATGATGCTGCTGGCCGACACGACGATGGTGACCGGCACGCAGTCGGCGGTGTTCTCGTTCACCGCGCCCGCCGATGGCTATGTGACGGCCAACCTGCAGAACCTGAACTGGCAGAAACCGCTGAGCTCATTGAGCTTCCAGGCAACCTCCGGAACCAGCATCATGTCTTCGTGGTCAGGGGCTGACTCGAAGTCGGAGACCTTCCAGGTCACCGCCGGCAACTACTTCGCACACATCGTGGCGACGACGGCGGATAACCTGGATGTAGGCCTGTACTCGCTCAACCTGTCGTTCACACCAACCGTGCCGCTGCCCGCCAGCAGCCTGCTGTTGCTCACCGGTATCTTCGGGATGTTCCTGGTATCGCGCGCCCGGCGCTCGTTCGGGTTCTGAGACTTCGCGTCCCGACGAAACGAAAGCGTCATCTGCGACGCTTAGTATGACAAGTGTCTAACACTGGCGCGCCCACCCGCGCGCCAGACTCCATTCGCACCCAGCGTGAAAGTCGAAAACGAAAATGAGCTCATTGAGGGTCTGCTTCGTATTGTTGCTGCTGTCCGTGGCTCGTCTGAGCCTCGCGGAGCCGGCCACCGCTCCCGTCCTGCCGGCGTATCGCCTGCAGCCCGGCGATGTCGTCGATGTATCGGTCTGGAAGGAGACCGATCTGCAGAAGGAAGTGCTGGTCCGTCCGGACGGCGGCCTGAGCTTTCCGCTCGCGGGAGAAGTGGATGCCCGCGGCAAGTCGGTCGACGAAGTACGGGCCATCCTCGCTGAGCGCCTGCAGAAATACATTCCTAATCCGGTCGTGACGGTGGCGCTCAAGCAGATCGGCGGCAACCGGATCTATGTACTGGGCCGGGTCAATCACGCAGGCGAGTTTCCTTTCGCGAACTCCTTGGATGTCATGCAGGCGATCAGCCTCGCCGGTGGCGCCACTCCCTATGCCGCCCTCAACGAGATCGTCATCCTGCGACGTCAGAATGGCCGCCAGCAATCATTCAGCTTCCGGTACCTCGACGTGGCTCATGGTCATAGCCTGCAGCAGAACATTGTCCTCGAAAGCGGCGACACCGTGGTTGTGCCGTGAGCCGTGAGATTTTTCACAGCAGGTTGGCATCTAATGAGACAGATTGCATATCCCGCCGCGCTGGGCAGCTGCTGTGCGCTCGGCGCAGGGATTGCACCGGTGCGGGCGGCGGAGTGGCTGCTCACACCGACCTACAGTGCTTCCGCGGACTACGTCAACAATCGCCGGCTCGTGTTGACTCACGACAGCAGCGAATCCGCAGTCGTCGCCGTGGACCTGAAATTTGAGAAGGCACTGGAAGACATGCAGTTCTTTCTCGAGCCGCGCTATTCCTTCCGTCGTTTCAGCGATCGCACGCTGGGCAACGGCGATGACCGCAGCGTGAGCGGCGGCATCACCTGGACAGGTGAAAAGTCGCTCCTCAACCTGACGGCGAACTATTGGGACCAGAGCACTTTATTCACGGAAGTGCTGGAGAGCGGCATCATCACGGGCGATACCCATCGGCGCATGGAGCAGGCCGCCGCCAACTACATTTTCGGTCAGACCGAGTTGCGCAGCCTGATCGCCCAGGTCAGCTACCAGGGTGTCAAATACTATGGTGAAGGCGCGGAGTTTCTGCCGGGATACCGGTACGAATCCGGCAGCCTCGGCGAACGGTTCACACTCAATGAACGTGGCAGTGTGGCCGTCAGCGCTTACGGCAGCTTGCTGCAATCGGACGCGAAAGGGGGCTCCAGTCATTCGATCGGCCTGCAGGCCGAGCTGATCTATCAGCTCACCGAGCGGATCAACCTGGATGCATCGCTCGGCGAGAGCTCGCGCGTACTGTCGGGAGAGAGCAGTAGCGGCACCGACGCCTCGATCACGCTCAGTCGCCAGATGCTGTTGGGAAGGATGAGCGTCGCTTATACACGCAGCCTCGTTCCCTATGGATCCGGATTCCTCGTGGCGCGGCAACAATACACCGCCTCATTTACGCACGCGCTGACGCCCACCATCGATACGACGCTCTCGGTCCTTCGTTTTCAGAATAACGAGACCGCCGTGTTGCTGCGCATCGATCGGCGCAGTCTCAACAGCGCATCCTGGGCGCTCAGCTGGCACCCGACCGAGACCTGGCAGGCCGGGTGGCGGATCGAGGGAATTCAAAGCCAACTGCCAACGCTGGAGGGTCAGCGCGTGACGGCCTGGAACACCTCGGTATCGCTCGTGTGGACACCCCGGCCCAAGCCCCGTTCCTGGTGAACGAACATGAATGCTTCGATTGAAAACCCCCCGGCGTACCTGGAATACCTCACGGCAGCCCGCCATCATCGCCCTTGGCTGATCGGCGCTTTCGTGCTGGGCCTGACGGTGACGGTGCTGCTGTTTCTGTTCCTGCCACCGCACTTCCGTTCGACCGGCACGATTCTGATCGAGCAGCAGGAGATGCCCCAGGAGTTGGTTCGCTCGACCGTGACATCCTATGCGGACGAGCGCGTGCAGGTCATCAGCAAGCGCGTGATGACGACGGAAACGCTGCTGGGAATCATTCGCCGCTACGACCTTTATCCTGATGAGCGCCAGACACAGACTCGCGAGGCGCTGCTGAAGCAGATGCGCAAGGACATCGGCCTCAAGATGATCAGCGCGGATGTCATGGATCCGCGCAGCGGGCATCCGACTTCGGCCACCATCGCGTTTGAAGTTTCCTACACCAGCCGAAGCGCGGATCTGGCGGCCAAGGTCGCCAATGAGCTCACCACATTGTATCTGAACGAGAATCTCAACAACCGCACGCAGCTGGCGCGGGACGCGGCCACCTTCCTGGAGTCCGAAGGCGACCTGCTGAGCAAACGCATCGCCGAGCTCGAAGTGCAGATGGCGAAATTCAAGGACCAGCATTTCAACCAGCTGCCCGAGCTGACCCAGTTCAACATGCAGACCCTGGATCGCACGGAGGAGGAGTTGCGAGGCCAGGAGTCGCGCAAGGCCTCGCTCGAGCAGCAGCGTGTGTACCTGGAAGCGCAGCTGGTGCAGTTGAAGCCGAATTCGGTCGTCTTCTCCGACACCGGCGAGCGGATCGTGTCTACCGCGGACCGCCTGAAGTTGGCCCGCTCGCAGTTGGATAGTGCGCGGGCAACGTACGGAGCCGATCACCCGGATGTCGTACGTCTCGAGCGGCAGGTGGACGGGTTGGGAAAACAGGTGGGCAGCACTGCTAATACGGATAATTCAACAGCGGCGGCGGACGCCAAAAACGACCTGCGTCGCAAGTTGGAAAACACGCAGGCTCTGCTTGCGGACGCGAGCGGTCGCTACAGTCCGGAACATCCGGACCGTATCCGTCTGCAGCGCGAGGTCGACGCACTGCAGGCTCAACTCGCCGCCGCGCCGGCACCTGCAGCTGCTCCCACGTCGGCAATGCCCGTACCGAAGGAGGCCGATAACCCGGCCTACATCCAGATCCAGGCACAGCTCGCTGCAACCATCAATGATCTGCACGCGCTGGATGGGGAAACGGAAAAACTGCGCGCACGGCAGCGCGAGTATGAGAAAAACCTCAGGCTCTCGCCGCAGGTGGAGCAACAGTACCGGGAGCTGGCGCGTGACTACGACAACACGCGCCTGAAATACCAGGAGGTCCGCTCCAAGCAGTCCGAGGCCAAGACCGCTCAGAACCTGGAAGCCGATCGCAAAGGCGAGCGCTTCACCCTGATCGATCCTCCGCTGCCGCCCGAGGAGCCCATCAGCCCCAATCGCAAGGTCGTTGTGCTGGGAGGATTCTTTCTGAGCGCGGTCATGGCGTTTGGCCTTCTGTGGCTGCTGGAAAAAATCGACAGCAGCGTTCGCGGCCGCTTTGATCTTCTGTCTCTGACGGGGGTCGCTCCGCTCGCCCTGGTGCCTCACATTGTGACCGAGTCGGAACGACGGGCCGGCCGCCGCCGTCGGCGGCTCGCGGTCGGAAGCGCGATGGCCACCGTCGTGGGGGCGATGGCCCTGACCCACTTCTTCTACCAGCCGCTCGATGTTCTTTGGTTCACTTTCGCCCGACGCTTTGGCTTATAGGTGGGTATTCGCACATGGACCGGATTCAACGAGCACTCGATCTGGCCAAGGCCCAACGGCCGGTCAGCTCTGCGCAGCCGCAGCCCCAACCGCTGGAGGACGCGCGGCTCGAGCGGGCTACTCTCTACCGTGAGTTTGGTATCGCGCCCGTTGAGTTTGCCGCGCGCCTGCCTCTGGATTGGGCGGCGTTGCGCGAGCGTCGGGTTGTCTCGCCCGAGGATCGCCAGCCCGCGGGTCACGCCTACCGGATGTTGCGCACCCAGGTATTGCATCGCGCCCGCGCCCACGGTCTGAGCACGGTAGGCGTGGTCAGTGCCGCCAACGGTGAAGGCAAGACACTCACCGCCGTCAACCTGGCACTGAGCCTGGCGGCCGAGCCGAACCAGACGGCGATGTTGGTTGACCTCGATCTGCGCCGGCCCGAG
>Ga0137415_10000513_pt1 | contig 37014 bp, 38 predicted proteins | sample CZODoug3_1_1_16f_FD_183082 | JGI IMG/M metagenome (GOLD analysis project Ga0137415, IMG submission 183082) | Vadose zone soil fungal communities from Angelo Coast Range Reserve, California, USA - CZODoug3_1_1_16fungal (Hybrid Assembly) | ecosystem: Environmental > Terrestrial > Soil > Vadose...
CGCAAGTTTTCTTCCGGGCGTTTCAAGTTCGAACCCAACGGATCGTCGCAGACGAATGATCTGGGCGAATATCGTATCGGTGGCTTGCTCGCCGGGAAATACTACGTTTCAGCAAGTCCCCTGCCTAACTTTCAGAGCCTTGTGCCCGCACAGAAAAGTTCCGAGGACCGGGCGACGATCCAGCCAGACATGGCTTACGTCACCACCTACCACCCGGACACGCCGGACCGAACTCAGGCGGCCGCCCTCGAACTGCACGCGGGCGACGCCCTGCCACTGGATTTTTCTCTGGCCCGCATCCACGCTGTGCGAATCCGCGGCTCGGTTGCGGGCCTGGCCGCAGGGACGAAAGCGGTCGTCCCGTTGCGGGGCCGTGACTCGAACTCGATCTACGAGCCTTCCGAGGTCGACCAGGAGGGCAAGTTCGAAATCCAGCATGTCGCTCCGGGGGGCTTATACCGTGATCGCCATGACCGTGATGGCCGATCGGCCGCAACTCGCCCGCTCGACGGTCGAAGTCAAGGATGCGGATGTGGATGGCCTCCGCCGCGCGCCGCTCGCGGGTGCAACCGTTCGCGGGAAAGTGCGGCTCGCAGGCAATGTGGGAGAGGCCGACGCTTCGCTGCTGTTCGTGTATTTGCGCCGCGCCGAGGGTGAGGACGACGTCTCCGAAGGAGCCGCATTCCCCGACGACGGCACGGTGGCCTCCCCTGGCACGGGCCGGGTGAATGCCGACAGCAGCTTCGAATTGAAGAATGTGCCGCCGGGACTGTACCAAGTCGAGGTGTCGGGCGATTCCCAGGGGATGAGCGACTGCTTCGTGGAATCGGTGGTGGCGGGCACGAACGACGTTGCCACCTCCGGTCACAACGTTGCGGGCGGCACGATCTCGGTCGGGGTGACGCTCAGCTGCGGGGCAGGCGTAGTTGAAGGCATGGTCGCTGACGACAGGAACGAACCGATCGCGAACGCCGTGGTGGTCGCGGTTCCTGAGGCAAAGTACCGAAAACGGCGAAGTCACGATGAGAAGGTCGCGACCGACCAGCACGGACATTTCACCATGCGCGGCTTGCGCCCTGGCGAGTACACGCTTTTCGCGCGGGAGACTCTCGAGGGCGACGATTATTTCGATCCGGAATACCTGAAAAAATACCCGGGTCGGGAAACCGCAATTCGCCTGGACAAAGGCGGGCGCCAAAACACCTCCCTGAAGCTCATTCCCGCCCCCGCAGACCCACCGCAGGCTTCATCGCTACATCCGATGCCGGCCTCAGAGGGTGAATCCGCTTCAGGTAGAATGAAGGCCTTACGAAGGTCTTGCGGAAACATCCGTACCGGAGCTCTCGCTGAACGACGCTCTCATTTCGTGCCTGGCAGCCGTCCTCTCGGCTCCGAAGGGGATTGGTCCCTACATCCGCCAGCACTTTCTCGACAAAACTTTCCAAGGTCTCTACCACGCCAATGCGTTTGATATTGCGCTGCTGGTTCCTTATTTCATTGTCTTGGTTCTGCTGGCGTCGTACGGCATGCATCGCTACGCCCTGGTTTATCTCTACTACAAGAACCGACGGAAGCGCACGACCGAGCCAGGCGCTCACTTTGAAGACCTGCCGCGCGTCACCGTGCAGCTGCCGATGTTCAATGAGCGTTACGTCGCAGAGCGGCTGATCGACTGCATCTGCAAGTTGAAGTATCCTCCGGAAAAGCTTGATATACAGGTGCTTGACGACTCCACCGATGAGACCGTGGAAGTCGTCAGAGACCTGGTCGAGCGCTATGCCGCGCTGGGCCATCCCATCTCCTACCATCACCGCAACAACCGGGAAGGTTTCAAAGCCGGCGCGCTTCAGGAAGGCATGAAGACAGCAAAGGGCGAATTGATTGCGATCTTCGACGCCGACTTCACCCCGCCGGAAGATTTCCTGCTGAAGACCATTCATCACTTTACCGACCCGAAGATCGGCATGGTGCAGACGCGGTGGACGCACATCAACCGCAACTATTCGTTCTTGACTGAGGTGGAGGCGATCCTGCTCGATGGACACTTTGTGCTGGAACACTCCGGACGCGCATCGAGCGGGGTCTTCTTCAACTTCAACGGCACGGCCGGCGTGTGGCGCACGCGCGCCATCGAAGATGCCGGTGGCTGGCAGCACGACACGCTGACCGAGGATACCGACCTTTCCTACCGGGCTCAACTCAAGGGATGGAAATTCGTCTATCTGCAGGATGTGGAGTGCCCCGCCGAACTGCCGGTGGAGATGACGGCTTTCAAGACACAGCAGGCCCGCTGGGCGAAGGGTCTGATCCAGACCGGGAAGAAGATTTTGCCTCGCGTGCTCAACAGCGACGCTCCCCGGCACACCAAGATTGAGGCTTGGTATCACTTGACTGCGAACTTGAGCTATCCACTCATGATCGTGCTCTCCGTGCTCCTCCTGCCGGCGATGATCATTCGCTTCTACCAGGGCTGGTTCCAGATGATGTACATCGACCTGCCGCTGTTTATGGCGTCGACGTTTTCGATTTCCAGCTTCTACCTGGTGTCGCAGCGGGAGCTTTTTCCCAAGACCTGGCCGCGGGCGCTGCTCTACCTGCCGTTCCTGATGGCACTTGGAATCGGCCTGACCCTCACCAACACACTGGCGGTGATCGAGGCCCTGGTCGGCAAGCAGAGTGCCTTCGCGCGGACTCCGAAATACCGGGTTGAGAACAAGCAAGACAAGATTGGCCGAACCCAGTATCGGCGCCGGCTGGGATGGATTCCCTGGGTCGAGTTGCTGATCGGCAGCTACTTCGCCACCACCGTGTACTACGCGCTCCAAAACGAGAACTACATTACCGTGCCTTTCCTGCTGCTGTTCGTTGTCGGCTACTGGTTCACGGGGCTGATGTCTCTGCTCGAGGGCCGCTTCACCGGCATCGCGCTCAGCCCCGAGACGCACACCAAGCCGTTCCCGGTGGGTGTCTAGAGCCCTGGCGGGGCGGTGGGTTTTTTGAGAGAGGCCCTTTCCAAAAAATATCACCCCCAACCGGCAATCACCGCTACCCTGCCGAGCCAGTTCTGGCAGAGCCACCCAAGGCAAAGCACATCCCCAGAGAACACCCTTGCAGTGCGAAGTCTGAGTCCCCTGCCTGCCACAGCCCCAGCCGTCTTTACGTCCGAGACTTCCATCCGTTTCCTTCAATGTCCCAACCGGACCTGAGGCTCCGGCGACCCGGCGTCCCCCCGCCTTTCCTTTACCGGTTCCCTCGTTTAGAATCCGACTCGCCCGTCGCTTCCGTTCAGTGCAGGCCATATTCACTGATCGACAGGAGGCTTCCCATGCTGCATCCACCGAGGCTGTTCTCCCCGTTCTCTCTCTCGCTTCTCCTGATCGCGACCGTAGCTTGCGGGTCCCGCCACGACTCCGACGAAAACTACTACCTGGTCGGCGCCAACATCAAACTTCCTTACTGGGAAACTGCCGGCGCAGGGCTCTCCACGGCGGCATCGCAATTAAGGGTTCGGGCTGCGTTCATCGGACCGGATAGCTACGATGCCAAGGCCGAAAAGCAAGCGTTCGACGAAGCAGTCCAGAAGAAGCCGGCCGGGATTCTGGTCTCGGCCGCGGACCCCTCGGTCATGAAGGATTCGATCGACCGGGCCATCGCCGCCGGAATTCCGGTCATCACGGTCGATTCTGACGCTCCGACCAGTAAGCGGCTCTTCTTTGTTGGCACCAACAACCATCAAGCCGGGTTCATGGGCGGCAAACGCCTGGCGCAGGAACTGAAAAGCAAAGGCAATGTGGTCGTGTTTACCATGCCGGAGCAAGCCAATCTGGCGGAGCGACTGCAAGGGTACCGCGACGCTTTGGGCAGTTCTCCCCAAGTCAAGATCGTGCGCGTGGTCGACATCAAGGGTGACCCTCGCATCGCGTTTGATACCACCACCGAGGTGCTCGGCAAAGACCGCGACAAGGTCGATGCCTTCGTGTGCCTCGAGGCCCAGTCTGGCCAGGAAGTGGCCACGGTGCTCAATAACTACAACATCCGCAACAAAGTTGTGATCGCGATGGATACCGACGCCAACACGCTGGAGTGGGTCCAGAAGGGAGTGATCGCGGCCACCATCGGCCAGAAACCATTTACCATGACCCTGGTCGGCCTCCACATGCTGGACGACTATTACCACAACAAGATTCCGAACATGGACGCCGATTGGACCCACGACAGTTTTGCACCGGTTCCGGCGTTCGTGGACACCGGCTCCGTGTTGATCGACAAAACGAACGTCGAGTCGTTCCAGCAGACCAAGAAAACCATGACGGGGGCCTCCAAGTAAAACCACCTCTTGCGTAGGAAAGGTACCGGATACGGAATGAAGGGATCCCTGATCTTTTTTGTGTTTGCGCTACTCGTCTCCACCGCCTTCGGCCTCGATCGCCAGGCAAATGCCGACTACCATGCACGCCGCGAGGCCTTGTCGAAGAAGACCGACGGAGGAGCGGTGCTGCTGTTTGCGCCCCTGGAGGCCGACGGCCCGAACGCCCTCTATGGCTTTCGCCAGGACGACAATTTTTTCTACCTTTCTGGCTGGGCCGAGCCGGGCGCGGCCCTGTTGATTGCGCCGGCCACGGCGGCTTCCGATAAAACGCCGGCCAGGCCCTATACCGAGACCCTGTTTCTGCCCGCGAACAACCAGATACAAGAAAAGTGGACGGGCCCGCAATTGAGCCCGCAGAATCCGGAAGCATCGAAGATCACCGGCTTCGACCACGTGGAGGTCATCGACAAACTCCGCGATGAGCTGGTGCGCTTGTTGCCGGCGGAGCGATCCACCCTTTACAGCGATCTGCCCGGTTATCGCCAAACGTCCCCTTCTACGAACGGCCTCGACTGGCTCAGGCGCGCCAACGGGTTTATCGGATTCGCTTCCTTCCGGGACGTAAAACCGCTGCTCTCTTCCCTGCGCACCTACAAAGACAGCGGCGAAATTGAGCGGATCCGCAAAGCCACCGATGCCTCGATCGCCGCACAACTGGCGGCCATGCGCGCCATGAAGCCGGGAGTCACCGAACGCGAGATCTCGGCGCTGCTCGAATACGAATGGGGCAAACGCGGTTGTGAACGTCCGTCGTACTCACCGATCGTCGGGTCTGGATTCAATTCCACGGTGCTTCACTATTCCGATGACTCGAGCACCGTACAGGCGGGAGATGTTGTGGTCATCGACGCGGCCGGCGAATATTCCATGTACGCCTCCGACATCACTCGCACGCTGCCCGCGAACGGAAAATTCACGGCCCGTCAGCGCGAAATCTACGACATCGTGCTGGGCGCCGCGGAAGCCGCCATCGGCGCCTTCCAGTCTGGCAAGTCAACCCTGAAGCGGGATTCCCCCAACTCGCTCTTCCAAGTGGCTTACGACTACATCAACACCCACGGGAAAGACCTGCACGGCGAACCCCTGGGCAAGTACTTCATCCACGGCCTGGGTCACTACGTCGGCCTCGCCGTGCATGACGTTAACGACGACTCCGTCGCGCTCGGGCCCGGGGTGGTCTTCACCATCGAGCCGGGAGTCTATATTCCGGAAGAGAAACTGGGCGTGCGCATCGAGGACCTGCTGTACGTGGACAGCGCCGGTAAACTGATCAACCTTACCGCGCCTCTGCCCCATACCGCCGAAGACGTGGAGCGTACCATGTCGGGAAAGTAGACCAAGCGCGAACCCCTTATGGTCGGCGCTTTCAATATCCTTTTGATATCCTAGGTCATCGTGCGGATGACGTGGTGGTTCATCACCCTGGGTTTTAGCGCGCTGGTGGTGGTGTGCGTGGCAATCGCCATCTATCTCAGGATACGCCGGCACTTGAAAGTACCAGCAACGACCGGCAGGGAGGGTCGAGACGGCATTGATCACGAGACGGTCGATCACATCTGACTCATCTCGAGTCTTGAAAAGAGGCACTCATGGGGAAGCTGGCAGTTGGAATTCTTCATCTCCCGCAGGACCGGGCGATCGATTGGGCGAAACAGGCTGCGCTGGTGGTGGGCGCCAGCTTGTTTGTGGCCTTGTGCGCGCGGGTTACAGTGCCTTTGCCGTTCACTCCGGTCCCTCTGACGCTGCAGAATTTTGGCGTGCTGGTGGTTGGCCTGATTTTAGGGCCGCGTCGAGCGTTTGCAGCGCTCCTGCTTTATCTGGCGGAAGGCGGGGCCGGGTTGCCGGTGTTCAATCCCACCGGCTTGGGGGGAATCGCCCAGCTCGAGGGCCCGACCGGCGGCTACTTGATGGCGTATCCCCTGGTCGCCGCGCTCGCCGGATTTCTGATGGAGCGTGGCCGGAAAACCTTCGCTCATGCGGCGGCGGCGGCTTTCGCGGCCGACGTCCTGTTGTTCGCGATCGGGTTGGCTTGGCTGGCCCTCTTGACGGGATCGGTGGCGCGAGCGATTCAGTGGGGGCTGTATTGGTTCCTGTTCGCCGAGGTAATCAAGGTTCTGCTGGCCGCTTCGGTCGCGGTCCGTTTGAAGGGTACGCCGAAGGAGCAGGCATGACACTCGCCAGCCCCTCAGAAAAACTATCCGCCCCTCGGTCTAACGACCCAGCGCAGGCCCGGGAGATCACCGTCGCGCACAGCCCGGACTCCGATGACGCGTTCATGTTTTACGCACTGGCGACGAACAAGGTCCGCGTCCCTGGCCTGCGCTTCACACACACGCTCTGCGATATCGAGACGCTCAACCGCAAAGCGATGGAAGGCGTGTATGACGTAACCGCGATTTCCTTTCATGCGTTCCCTTACATCCAGGATCGCTACGCGCTCTTGCCCAGCGGTGGCAGCGTCGGCGACGGCTACGGCCCCGTGATTGTGGCCACGCGTGCCTTCACGCAGAGTGAGATCAAGAAGAAGCGGATCGCGGTCCCGGGGAAACTGACGACCGCTTACCTCGCCCTCAAACTCTTCGCTCCCGGAATTGAAGTGGAGGTCGTGCCCTTCGATCAGATTATTCCCCAGATACTGGACGGCAAGCATGAGGCCGGACTGATCATCCACGAAGGCCAGCTGACCTATTCCAAAGCCGGGCTCAACCGCATCGTCGACCTCGGCAAATGGTGGTTGAAGGTGACGGGACTTCCCTTGCCGTTGGGCGGAAATGCGATTCGGCGCGCTCTGGGACCGGAACTGATGGCGAGCGTGAGCGCCGCCTTGCGCGACAGCATTCAATACGCGCTCGATCATCGCGACCAGGCCCTCGCCTACGCGATGCAGTTCGCCCGCGAGCTCGACTCACAATTGGCTGACAAGTTTGTCGGGATGTACGTGAACCAGCGCACCCTGGATTACGGTCCAGACGGCCGGGAGGCCGTGCGCCGCCTGCTCGACATGGGGCACAAGGCAGGCATTATCCCGCACGCCTCAAAGTTGGACTTCGTGGCCTAGCGGCCTACGTGGTTCTTCTACTTCAGGTCGCGCTGGAACGAAAACACCGGGTCGACGTCGACCGGGATGTCAGACGTCTTCTTCTCGAGCGCCAGCTTCAGGTCTCCGGGCATCCTGCCGTAGGTTTGGAACCAGTTCTCCGCCCGCCGGCGATCGCCGGTGGCTTCGATCTCGAGTAACTCCTTGGCGAGATCCGCGACGGCCTGGGGCATCTTGTCGTACTCGATCACGTAACGTCCGGAAGTCTCGCGCTTCACGGCCCCGCGTTCGCTGAGATAGTTGAACTCCATCATTTCGGCCTGCCCATGCGCTTCGGCCACGCCGAAACGTACCGTGCGGAACATCCCGCCTACGTAAGAAGCGTAAAACTCCTCCAGCTTTTCCTTAGGCAGCGCTCCGTGATCGACCAGCCACTTGAGTCCGAACATGCCCGTGACGTCGGCCTTGGCCTCCTCCAACCCGCCGAAAATGGGACCGATCGATTCTCGGATGCTCATCTTGCCCGACGACGTCCGGACAAACGAGGGGCCCAATCCGTGCGCGATCTCGTGCATGATCGTACCCAGCAGGTAGCCTTCGCCGGAAACCTTGGCCGCCTGATCCGACCGTAACATGTGGCGCGCGACCGGGATGATCACGTGGTTCACACGGGCATCCATGAAATTCTTGAAGAAGAGCTTCTTGCTGCCCTTCTGCTCATGGACCCGCGGATCGTTCGGCAGGTTGTCGGCCACCGCCTGATATCCGTGGGTGAGATCGCCGGCGCGGAAGGGTGCGTCCATCACCTCCATGGGCGTTTCAAGCCCTTGCTTCGAAGGACGATCTTCGGGTCCGAGCGGCAGAGCATCCTGAATCTGCGCAACATATTGCTGGAACATCTCCAGCTTGCGGCTTTCGGTCTCGTTGCGGATCAGAACCGCAGCGCCATAGGAGCCCTTCACGCCCAGCAAGTCGTCCGAATAGGTTTCGTAGGGCGCGAAGATGATGTCGAACTTGGGGTTCTTCAGGTCGAGCCAGGCGAGGTCGCTCGAAAAGTAGTCGTCCGTGAGCAGCGCGTCAGCACGAAGCAGCAGGAAATTCGCGAAAGCGGGATCCGCGCTCAGCTTTGCCGCCTCCCGCAGCGCTCGGGCGGCGGGTTCGAGCAGCGACCGGTAGGCAATGTGATAGGGCAACCCCTCCAACTGCCCCGCATTCCAGCGCACCACGGTGGTCTGGCTGTAGAGGTCGGCTTTTTTCTCAGGGTGCTCCGACACATATTTCTCAATCTGCGCGCGCGTCAGGCCCTGGGGATAGAACCCGCGCCCCGGAGGCACCGGATCCTGGCCGACAAAGGGCTTGTTCTCGTCGATCAAATCGAAGCGCGAGGCGTTGATCCAGAGATAACGGCGCAATTGAATGTCGCGCGGGTTCGTGCTGCCTGCCAGGGATTGATAGAGCGCCAGCGCCTCGGGATCCATCTGCCGCCAGAAGATGCCCTCGAGGTAGTGGCAGGCTTCCACCAGCTGGTCGACCATTTTGCGCTCGTTGGCCGTCAGTTGCGTGCTGCGCACAGGCATTTCGACAGAGCGGAATTTGGTCAGGCGTTTGGCCAAGTCGGGAGTGACCTTCACGGCCACGGGCTGCGCCGGCTTGGCCGCCGAGCCAGTCATGATCTTGGATTTCCCCTGCGACGCTGCCATCGGCATAAGAGCGCAGAGAAGTATGGAGAGGATGAGATAGCGATTTCGGGCCGCCATGAAATATTTCGATTTTAGCAGAGCCGCGCTGGTCACATTCTGCCGGGGCGCTCGCGAATTTGAGCAGCGAACCGTTATCATGAAGCAGAATGGCAAGTCAGGTGAATGCAAACGGCGCTCAAACCTTGCTCATCGATGCGGATGACACGCTCTGGGAGAACAACATCTATTTCGAGCGTGCCATTCGGCATTTCGTCTCCTTCCTGAAGCACCACGAGTACTCGCCCGAGCAGGTGCGGGAAGTCCTCAATGACGTCGAACGGGAATGCGTCGTCAAGCACGGCTACGGTTTGCACAGCTTCGCCCACGCGCTGGTGGAAACCTTTGCGCGTCTCTCTGTCGAGCCGGTCACCCCGGAACTCGATGCCACCATCCACAGCTTCGCCCACACGGTCGCCGATCACCCCGTTGAAATCCTCCCCCATGTGCCAGCCACGCTCGACCACCTGGCGGGCAGGCATCGTCTGATCCTGATGACCAAGGGCGCCATCGCCGAACAGTCCGGCAAAATCGAACGTTCCGGCCTGAAGCAATATTTTGCCGCGGTGGAAATTGTGGCGGAAAAAGATGCGCCCATCTATCGTTCGGTGGTCGCCAAATACGGGCTCTCCAACCGCACGACCTGGATGATCGGCAACAGCCCCAAATCGGACATCAACCCCGCCCTTTCCGCTGGTCTTAACGCCGTGTTTGTTCCCCACGGCAATACCTGGATCCTCGAGCACGAGGAGGTTGCGGAACCGACACCGCCCAGCCGCCTACTGACGGTGGAAACCTTCGGCAACCTGCGGGAGCATTTCTAGGAACCTGATGGACGCACAAGCCAGACACCAGATGCGGGGAGCGAAAAGCCGGCTTTCCCAGCACCAAACTAACCAACAGAGTCCTCTGCCCCGCGTTTTTTGCGCATGGTACTCTCATTCTGCTCTGGCTTTCGCTGCCTGAACCATTGGCAGTGTCGAAAAACAATTTCCGGCGGCTGTTGCGTACGCTGGAGGCACTCTCCGACCTGGGCCCTGAACTGACGGCGGAGCGCGACTTTCCTCAAACGGCGCAACTGATGCTCGCCTCCCTGATGGAGGCGGCAGGCGCGCGCGAGGGTGCCCTATTCACCTTCAGCGACCGGCCGTCGCTGCTGACCTCTGCTGCCGCGCAGGGTTTTGCTCTACTGCCCGATCCCGCCGTGGTGCCGCTTCTGCCGAAGCACGTCCATGCTCTGACCGCCGCGCGTGGGCCGGTCGTGCTGAACCAAACCACTTACGACGTCTTCTTCAGCTCGAACGGCAACGTCGCGCCCGAGTTGTTCAAGTGCATCGCACCACTGCGGGCGGCCGGCAAACTCGCCGGCCTGCTCGCGCTCGGACGCCGCGAGGGCGATGCGCTCTATGAAGAGGACGAACTCGATGCCCTTGCACTCCTCAGCAGCTACGTGGCGCTCGCGGTGCAGAACCACAATCTGGCCCAGACCCTGACGCACCGGGTCTCGGAAAATCTTCGTTTGCTGGCCTCATTGCATGGCTTCTACGATAACGCACTGGAAGCCTTCGCCACTGCGATTGACGTCAAACACGTCAACATTCACGGGCATTCGCTGCGCGTCGCCCGCTACGCATCCGCGATTGGAGAAGCCATGGGCCTCGACTCAGCCGAGGTAGCCGCCCTCCGCTCGGCCGGCTATCTGCACGACATCGGCAAAGTCGCCGTCGACAAGCACCTCTTCGGCAAGACCAGTGCGCTCGACCCGGAGGAATTTCGAGCCATGGCGGACCACACCATCGTCGGTCACCAGATCGTCAGCGGAATCCAGTTCCCGTGGCCCAAGATTCCCGACGTGGTGCGCTGGCATCACGAGCGCGGCGACGGTTCTGGATATCCCGACGGCTTGCTCATGGACGAAGTCCCCTTGTCGGCGCGGATCATTGGACTTGCCGATACCTTCGACGCCATGACCAGCGCGCGTCCCTATCGGGAGCCTATGTCGGTGGGAGGGACCCTCAGCGAGCTGGTGCGACTGGCTCCTCAGAAGTACGACCCGAGCGCCGTCCAGGCTCTGCTGATCCAGGTACGCCGCGAGGCGGTCGGCAGCAGTCGGGCCCCGCTGCTCGATGACCGGATCGCCCTCAACATCGCCCCTACCGACATCGACCAACTGGCCGCGAGCTTGCAGCACAGGATAAGCCGCGGGCGCACCTTTCTGACCTTACCTCCATCGTAATCTGTTGATTCTTAGGACACTCAGACGCTGCCATCCCAGCAACTTTTCCTCCCCGCGGGGTTCATAATCACTAGACCAAGGGTTCGGCCTGTGGGAAGGGACCCATGCCATTCGAACGCAGACGTCTGCTGCTCGTTACCGCCTTCCTGACGCTCGGGTCAATCGGTTTCACCGGGCTGGCTAGGGCGGGGAAAAAGAAGGCCCCGGTCGCCACCCACATGGACGAACGCAAGCGAGCGTCGCATGCGCTCGAGCGCTTGACGTTTGGTCCGAGGTCAGGAGACTTAGATCGCGTTCTAGCCCTGGGCGTCGACAAATGGATTGACCTCGAACTCGATCCGGACAAGATTGACGACCGCGCGCTCGACGCTCGCCTCGCTCCTTTCCGTACCCTGCGCATGGATACGCAGGAGATCGTCGAGAGCTTCCCTCCGCCGCAGGTGATCAAGGCTGTGATGGAAGGAAAGCGGCCGATGCCGTCCGATCCGGTCAAACGCGCCGTCTACCAGGCGCAGATCGAGCGGATCGAGGAGAAAAACGGGCGCAAGCAGGACGCGGCCTCCCCGAACACGGCTCCAGCGGCCAGTCACACCAGTGCGGACCAGAGCGCGGGCGAGGGGGCGAGGCCGGCGAGCGACGCGGCCTCCCCGCGCAAGAGCACGCTGACCGAGCAGCAATTGGCACAACGGCGTGAAGATCGCCTGTACGCCGATTTGAAAGCGCAGGAACTGCTGGACAAGCCTGCCGACCAGCGCATGAAGGAAGTTCTCGAAATGTCCCCGGAGGAGCAGCGGGCGCTCTCGACTTCCCTCAAAGGCCAGAAGGCGGACGAGTTCATGGAAGGCATGAATCCGAAACAGAAAGAAGCGCTCATCGCGCTGAACAATCCGGAGCGGGTGGCCGGCGACGAGTTGATGCAAGCCAAGCTCCTGCGCGCAATCTATAGCGACCGGCAATTTGAAGAGGTGATGACCGATTTCTGGTTCAACCACTTCAATGTCTTTATTGGAAAAGGCGCCGACCGTTACTTGGTCACCGGCTACGAGCGCGACGTGATTCGCCCGCACGCATTGGGCAAGTTCGAAGATTTGCTGGTCGCCACCGCCAAGAGTCCCGCCATGATGTTCTACCTGGATAACTGGCTGAGCGTCGGCCCGGAGTCAGACATCGCACAGGGCATCCGACGGAATCCGCACCCCGGACGCGGTCGACGCTTTCCGCCCCATCCCAACCAAGCCAAGGGCAAAGGCAAGCGTAACGGCGGCCTCAATGAGAACTACGGCCGCGAACTGATGGAGCTTCACACCTTGGGAGTGAATGGAGGGTACACCCAGAAAGATGTCACCGAAGTCGCGCGGGTGCTGACGGGCTGGACCATCGATCCGCCGCAGAAAGGCGGCGGGTTTAAGTTTGAAGAGCGGATGCATGAGCCGGGCAGCAAGATCGTTCTGGGGCACAAGATCAAGCAGCACGGCGAGAAAGAGGGTATGGAGGTGCTGCGCCTGCTGGCACGCCATCCCTCGACCGCACACTTTATTTGCAGCAAGCTGGCTATGCGTTTTGTCTCGGACGACCCGCCGCCCGCGCTGGTCGACCGCATGGCAGAAACTTTCCGGAAAAAAGATGGCAAGATTCGCGAGGTATTGAAGACCATGTTCAACTCGCCCGAGTTCTGGAGCGACGATGCCTATCGCGCCAAGGTAAAGACCCCGCTGGAATTCGTAGTCTCTGCGGTGCGCGCCACCGCGGCCGAGGTCACCGACGCGCTGCCCCTCGCACGCCAATTGAATACACTCGGGATGCCACTGTACGGCATGCAACCGCCCACCGGCTACTCCATGAAATCGGATGCCTGGGTGAACTCGTCCGCACTCTTGGGCCGGATGAACTTCTCCATGGCGCTCGTGTCGGGGAGAATCAAAGGAGTCGAGCTAGACTCAAATCGCCTGACCGGCGGAACCACGGCCGCAGCGGATTCAGAGCGGACGTTGGCCATCCTGGAGAGTTCCCTGCTGGCCGGAGATGTTTCCCGGCAAACCCACGACGCGATCACGAAGCAGCTGGAGAACCCGCAGCCGGCTCCGCGCAAAGCGGACAAGTCGTCGCCGACCTCCAATGTGGGCATGATCGCCGGGTTGATTCTGGGGTCCCCGGAGTTTCAGAGGAGGTAGCCGGGAGCGGTCAGGCATCCGCGGCGAGCCAGTCGGTCGTGCCTCCCGCCGCTGAGTAGGCAAAACTGAGAACCGAGAATCGGGAACTGAGAACTGGAGTCGTCATGTCCATCACCCGTCGCGTATTCCTTCGCAACAGCGCACTGGCCGTCGTCGGCACCGCCGCCATCCCAAGTTTCCTGACTCGGGCTGCTTGCGGCTCCATCGAGCCCGGCGGCAAAGCTAAGCGCCTGGTCGTGATCTTCCAGCGGGGCGCGGCGGACGGATTGAACATCGTCGTTCCGCACGGCGAGCGGGCGTACTATGCGATGCGCCCCAGCATCAACATTCCGCGCAACCAGGTGCTCGAGCTCGACGGATTCTTCGGACTGCATCCGGCCATGTCGCCGTTCCAGCCGTTGTGGAGCCAGCGTCACCTGGCGATCGTGCATGCGGCCGGTTCTCCCCATCCAACACGTTCGCACTTCGACGCACAGGACTTCATGGAGTCCGGCACGCCCGGCCTGAAAGCAACCACGGACGGCTGGCTGAACCGAACGCTCGATTCCCTGCCGGCGTCCACCGACAAATCGCCTTTCCGGGCCATCGCGCTCGGCCCCGCTCTCCCGCGCATTCTGACGGGTGCCGAGCCCGCGGTCGCGGTAAACAACATCAACGACTTCGGAGTGGGCGGCCGGAACCCACGTGCCACCCCAATCGCCAGCACCTTCGAAGCCATGTATGACGAGTCGGCCGATACGATTCTGCACGGCACCGGGCGCGAGACCTTCGAGGCGGTGAAGATGCTGAAGGCCGCCGATCCCGCGATGTACAAACCCGCTCCTGGGGCGGACTATCCGCGGGGCCGCTTCGGTGACAGCCTCAGGCAACTGGCTCAGCTGATCAAAGCGGACTTGGGCGTCCAGGTTGCATTCGCGGATATTGGCGGCTGGGATCACCACGTCAACGAAGGCAGCACGCAGGGGCAGATTGCCAACATCCTGCGCGACTTCTCGCAATCGCTGTCCGCTTTCTGGATCGATCTGGGGAACCTCGCGAACGACACCGTGATCGTGACCATGTCGGAGTTCGGCCGCACCGCCCGCGAAAACGGCAACCGCGGTACCGACCATGGCCATGCCAACGTGATGTTCGTGATGGGCGGCCCGGTGAAGGGAGGTCGAGTCTACGGCCCTTGGCCAGGTCTCGATCCATCTCAACTGTATGAGGGCCGCGACCTCGCGGTAACGACGGACTTCCGCCGCGTTCTTGGAGAAGCCGTGTCACGACACTTGGGCAACCAGAGGGTCGATCAGGTATTCCCTGGCTTCGAAAATCAGCCGGGAAAGTTCCTGAGATACCTGGGATAGATCTCTGCGGGTACGCCTGATGGGGAAGAGTTCTGGGCAAGCGCTCAAATCTCGATCAGCACTTCCCCGTTTTCAATCTTCAGCCGATAAACTGCTAGCCTCGCCGCATTGTGCGCAGCCTGCCCGGTCTGCGGATCCCAAACCCAGCCGTGCCACGGGCAAACCACTTTTCCCTTTTCGATGACGCCCTGCCCCAGCGGTCCACCGCGGTGCAGACAGACGTTATCCATCGCAGTGATCGTTCCGTTCACATTGGCCACGCAGACCATCTTGTCAAGGCAGGCAAATTCCTTCACCTCGTTGTTTGGAGGTAGCTCAGCTTGGGTTGTGAGTTTGATGAAGTTGGGCATTCAAGAGGTACCACTTAAGCTCCAGCTCGAGACCGAATGCGGTCGCTGAGAACTGACGACTGAAAGCTGACAGGCGAAAGCGCCTTCGCTCCGCACCAGGATAACCGCAGCCAGCTCCCGTCGCGCTCACGGCCGCTAGACGCGGTCACTTCGGCTGCAGCGTTTGCGCAATCATGACCTGCTTCTTGAAGCTCTCGACCATGTTGTCTTCGAGCCGCACCTCGGTGGGCTTTTTGGCGAGAGTCATGGTGTCGATTTTGTCCTGCAGCTTGAGGAGCGCGTAAAAGAGATTTTCCGGGCGCGGTGGGCAACCGATCACATACACATCGACCGGCACAATCTTGTCGACACCCTGCAGCACTGCATAGGTATTGAACGGCCCACCCACCGACGAACAGGCCCCCATTGAAATCACCCACTTCGGCTCGGGCATCTGATCATAGATGCGCTTCACGACCGGCGCCATCTTCAAGGTCACCGTCCCGGAAACGATCATCAGGTCGGCCTGACGGGGGCTGGGCCGGAAGACCTCTGATCCGAAGCGCGCGATGTCGAAACGCGCGGTTGACGACGCAATCATCTCGATCGCACAACAAGCCAGTCCGAACGTCATGGGCCACACAGCGGACTTCCGCGCCCAGTTGAAGACGTAATCCACCGTGGTAATCAGGAAGTTCTTTTCGAACCTGTTCTGTAGCCAGCTCATGCGTCCTCTATCGTGCCTGGGAAGAAGCTGCCAGGATGGGCAGCCGGCAACCACTGACTGGCGCGATTCCAGCCCGGCCAGGCGGCCTGGCTCCCAGTCTAGGGCCCGTCCGAACCGGGTGTCAATCGGGCAAGGGGAACCAAAATCAGGACCTTAACTCTCAATACCCGTCAATGAGGCGAAAAGAGTCGAGAACAGACATCTGAGTAAGTCTGTCAAGAGTTTTTTAATCTGCTTTCGCGATCCTGTTCACAGGGTATCCACAAAAATCTCACAGGGTTGTCGCAACGACGACTGCATCGAGCGGTGAGTTTCGTTTGGCGAGCGCCGCCAGATATCTGCTCTCGTCTCTCGTCATAAGCCACCCGATCTTTCAGAGCAACGGAAAACGATGCGAATCCATTTGAAGGCCAACCCTCGCACCGCCGCGTGGTGCCCCTTGCCCCGCTCCCGCTGCTGTTGATAGTAACTTCGCGCCCACAGCGAGTGGGCGATGGAATGACCGGCCCATTCGTGAGGGCTCTGGCGCAGAACCTTCGGACAGGCCCAGCGAAAATGTACCCACTTCCTTTTTTTACTCCGTTTCGTCACCGGCGCGATCCCACTGTAGGTTCGCACTTCCTCGGCGTTGGCGTAACGCTCCCGCTGCGAGCCAAACGCCGCCAACAAGCGTGGCGCCAGCACCGCCCCCGCTCCCGGGAGCGACTCAAAGATGAAAAAATCCGGATGCGCTGCCCCGCATGGAGGAACCGGCCCCGGCTGTCCTGCAGGCGACCAACTGAGAATTGCTGGTTGACACCCTACCCAGCGCCCGTTCGCACGCATGCGCCCGCCCAGCGGCCCCGGCTCAGGTCGATTTACTAGTTGGTTATTATGGAGGACGGACTTGGAACGCTCTACCTCCTATCCCGTCAATCGGCAAGAGCCAGATCGGGCAAGGACCAGAACATCGCCAACCCGTATCCTCTTCTATTGAAGGTGCTGCCCCGCCACAACACCTGCCCAATCATCCGGTTTCGCCCTAGCCGTTTGGGCGATGCGCCGACGTCTGCCGGAGGTCATTCTAAGACTGCGTTCGGCGACCCGACTCGCCGGTGCCATGGGAGAAGAAAATGGCGTCATCTGTACTGGAAACACTATCGAACGAATTCGCGGCCGGGGCGGAAGCCGTTGGCGGCTCCGTGGTCGCCATCTATGGACGGCGCTGGATGCCCTCCAGCGGCATCCAATGGCGCGAGGGAGTCATCGTGACCGCAAACCACACCATCCGGCGCGAAGAAGACATCACCGTCCTGTCCGAGGGTGGCAAATCTATAAAGGCGAACCTCGCAGGTCGCGACCCAAGCACCGACCTAGCCGTCTTGAAGGTGCCCGAAGGCGCCGGGTTCTCGCTTCCACAATTTGCTGGGGACGTAAAACTTGGGCATTTCGTCCTGGCCCTGGGGCGTTCCCGCGGCTCAAGTCTGGTGGCCAGCGCCGGAATCGTCGGCGGGCTCAGCGGGGAATGGCAGCCCCGGCGAGGTGGACGTCTGGATCAGCACATCCGGCTCGACCTCGAACTCTACCCGGGATTCTCTGGTGGCCCCTTGGTCAATGCGCAAGGGAAGGTGGTCGGCATCAACACACGGGGTCTGGCGCGCGGACGAGGCGTCACGATCCCGAACGCTACGGTGAATCGGGTTGTGGACGAACTGCTCGAGAAAGGCCACATTGCGCGGCCTTATCTTGGCCTCGCGATGCAGCCGGTCACTGTTCCCGAAACATTGCGCGCAAAGCTCGCGTCCTCGGTGAACAGCGCCTTGCTGGTCGTCCACGTCGAGGCCTCGGGTCCCGCCGAAAAGGCCGGGGTCCAGCTGGGCGACCTGGTCGTCGAATTACATGGGAAACAAGTCGAGGACACAGGAGACATCCAGGACCTGCTGTCCTTTGCGAAGGTGGGTGACACGGTCGGTGCAACCATTCTGCGCGGCGGCGCGCCCGTCAAGCTCTCCGTCAAGCTGGAAGACCGGCCAACGAGGTAGGCGTAGATGTCGAACAAGAACGGGGGTGGTGCGATCCGCGTAGTCGTGGCCGCCACCTCCGCCGTTCGCCGGGGAGGACTGGAAGCGATGGTTCGGGCTGATTCTTCCTTCCAGCTTTCCGGATCTGCACTCAGCCTCTTGGGACTGGACGCGCGGGCGCGAGAAATTCAGCCGGACGTGGTTGTGGCCGACCTTGCTCATCCGGATCCTCAATTTGCATCCACCGTGGCGTTGCTGGAGGAGGCTAGCATCGCGGTCGTGGCTCTGATCGACGAGCCGGATCCTGGTTGGGCCTCTCGTGCACTGCGCGCAGGGCTGCATGCAATTCTTCCGCGAGAATCCTCAGCCAGCGAGATTCTCTCCGCAATCCGCGTGGCCAGTAGCGGCCTTGTCCTGCTCGACCCCGAAGTCGCTCGAGAGGTGGCAAACCAGACCCGCAGCAACAGCGCTGCATCGGCCCCCGAAACCCTAGAGGAGCTAACTCCTCGCGAAGTCGAGGTCTTGCGGTTAATGGCGGAAGGTTTTGGGAACAAGGAAATCGCTTCCCGCCTTGGCATCTCGGACCACACCGTGAAGTTCCACATCAGCTCGATCCTGGGCAAGCTGGGAGCCGCCAGCCGTACCGAAGCGGTCACGCTCGGTATCCGGATGGGCATGATTCTGCTCTAGCTTGACCGGTTTTCCAACTCACCAAATCCATGGCGTTTCGTCTAACCCTCCATCAAGGAGGGCTTATGAGGCAGCTTCGCCGACGCGCTACCTGGCTGGGTGCCATTCTTGGCGGCCTTTCGGCAGTACTGATTCTCACCCTGCATGCTCGGGCCTCCGACTGGGAAGGGTCTGTGACCGAGGAATTTCACCAGACCTACGATCTGTCCGCAAACGGCCGGGTCGAGCTCGAGAACATCAACGGGCCCGTTCACATCTCCGCCTGGGATCGCAACCAAGTCAAGGTGGATGCGATTAAGCGGGCCTGGAGCAAGGATCGTTTGCAGGAAGCGAAGATCGAGATTGACTCGCGCAAGGATTCCCTCTCGATCCGCACCGAATACCCCAACCACGAGCGCACTTTCTGGAACGATAACCACCATGATCAGCCGGCCAGTGTGGAATATACGCTGACCGTTCCCCGCAACGTTCAGCTCGATGAAATCAAGCTGGTGAACGGCAACCTGGACGTGGAGGGAGTGAACGGCGAGGTTCGAGTCTCCTGCGTCAATGGCCGGTTGACCGCACAGAAGCTGGGTGGACGCGCCGAGCTCTCAACCGTAAATGGGAAGCTGGAGGCGAATGTGGACCGGCTGGTATCTCCCCTGGAAATGTCGTCGGTAAACGCCAGTGTCCTGGTGACGCTCCCCTCGGACACGAAAGCGGATCTGGAAGCGAGCACCGTCTCCGGATCGATCTCGAATGATTTCGGCATCCCGGTCTCGAATCATCACTGGGTAGGCCACGAGTTGCGCGGAGAGCTAGGCGGAGGCGGCCCGCACGTCCGTGTGAGCAACGTAAACGGCAGGATCGATATTCGCCATGCCAATGACAATCGCCCCTTGAGCCCCGCCAAGAACCTGAATCACGACCGGGACGACAAAGACGATGACGACGACAGAATCTAAGGGAAGTCAAACGCAGGCTAGAGACGCGGGCTGCCGCGTGTGTTTTCGTTCCTAGTAAACGGTGTAGCCCGGCCCGGGCGTACGGAAATCCGGCTTCGACGCCATCAACAGGAGCGCCCCCGTCTTCTTGAACGCCTTCAGATCGTCCAGGCTGTGGAACGATTTCGTCACATAGTCATCGGGCGTCGGCGTGTCGTCGGGAATCTGGAGATATTCGACGTTCTCAAACATGTGCCTCGTCAGCAAATCAGCATATTCCGCCGCGGAACGGACGTGGACCGGTACCTTCAGCGTATCCACCCAGTGCAATGAATAGGGATTGTCCTTGTAAAGATTGATCAGGATGAACAGCCGCCCTTTGGGGGCCATCACGCGAAATAACTCCGCCAGCGCCCGCTCCTGATCCGGATAATAGTAGAACGACTCCACCGACAGCATCTTGTCAAAGAAGTTCTCTTCCCACGGGATGTGCGTGGCCGATCCCCAGACGTACATCATGTTCTCAAAATCCTTCGAGGCGGCGCGCGCCAGGCGAATCATTTCATCGGAAACATCTACTCCCACAACCTGTCCGAAGCCCTCAGGCCCGTCCGCGACTAGCCTGGCCAGTAACCTGGTGGCCCAACCGGACCCACAACCCAGGTCCAGCACTCGCTCGCCCGGTCGAAGATTCATCAGCCCGATGGTCTTCTCGGTGATGTAGAGATGGTGGTTCTCCATCTTGGGACCCTCGCCCGCCTTGGCCCAGCGGTTGAATTCCTCTTGGAGCTTCTCGTCGGGAGTTTGTGGTTTCTCGGTCATGGATTTGTCGGAACTCCTGCTCAGCGGGAGCGACATCCGCGGGCGCTCGCACGCGACGCCGGCCGCATTCCTATGCTACATTTGCCATCCTCATGGCACCAGGCCCGCAGGCGGCGCCGCAGCCGGACCCTCAACCCTCCGCTCTCTACTGTCCACGGTGCAGCCAGGAGGTCACCGATCCGCTCACGTGTGGCGATTGTTCTGCAGTCATCTGCCGGCGTTGTGGCACGCCCCTTGAATCCGCGGACGAACTCGGCATCGGATAACCATGGAATCTCCCACCGTCGCACCGGAAGCCTCGGATACCGTCTCAGAGGCAAAACCAAGTTTGATACGCGGTCTGTCCCTGCTCGACTCGATCTTGCTGCTGGCGGGCGGCATTATCGGTTCTTCGATCTTCCTCACTGCGAAAGATATTGCCGGCCCGCTGCCTCATCCCGCGCTCTTTTTGCTGGTGTGGGTCATGGGCGCACTGATCTCCATGTGCGCCGCGTTTGCTTTCGCTGAACTCGGCTCGATGTTCCCTGACTCCGGCGGTCAATATGTCTACCTGCGCGAAGCGTTCGGCGACCTGATCGCCTTCCTTTATGGGTGGATGCTGTTTGCAGTCGCCAACGGCGGCTCCATCGCCGCGCTGTCGGTGGCTTCCGCCGCATATCTGGGCAGAATCTTCCCGATTATGTCCCAGGAGCACGTGGTTCTCACCTCTGCCGGCATCACGCTGACCCGCGCTCACGTGGTGGGACTGCTTTCCATTGTCATCGTCACCTGGATCAACATCATCGGGTTGCGGCGTGGCGCCCTGCTTCAGAACGTCGCTACCTGGGCAAAGTTCGTTGCCATGGCCGCCTTTGTAATTCTTGGATTTGCCGTCGGCAAGGGCAGTTGGGGGCACTTCGCCGAACATGCAGGTAGCGCTGGCATCGCCATCGGCATGAGCCCCAGCCAGTTGCTCTCTGCGATGGGGGTCGGACTGATTGCCGTTTTCTGGGCGTATGACGGCTGGGTGTATATCACCTGGGTCGCAGGCGAAGTCAAAGATCCACGCCGCAACGTGCCCCGCGCGATGGTGCTTGGAATCATCGTCGTGGCGGTTGTGTACATCGCGATGAACATGACTTACGTCTACGCGATGCCTCTGAGCGAAGTGGCCAAACACGAGACCATCGCACACGCCGCCGCAGAGGCGCTGTTTTCAGCAAGGGCCGCGAACTGGCTGTCGGCAGTAATTGCGCTCTCCTGTTTCGGCGCGATGGCCAGCTGCACGCTATCGGGTGCGCGCGTCTATTTCGCCATGGCGCGCGACGGTGTTTTCTTCAAACGCATGGCGGAAGTCCATCCCAAGTGGCGGACGCCCGCACTCAGCCTCCTGGGACAGGGTCTGTGGGCGTGCCTCCTCACGGTCAGTGGACGCTACGATCAGCTGTATACGTATGTGATTTACGGAATGGTGTTGTCGTACACGCTGACCGTAGTTGGCCTGTTCGTACTGCGCTGGAAGCGCCCCGCTGTGCCTCGTCCCTACCGCTGCACCGGCTACCCATGGCTGCCGGCGATCTACATCCTGCTCGGGACATGGTGGACGATCAACACCATCTGGGAGCGTCCCAAAGAGGCGCTGGCGGGGACCATCATCGTGCTGATCGGTGTGCCCGGCTACCTCTACTGGAAGCGAGCGAGCCGCAAGGCAGCTGCTTAACGCTGCAGCGTTTTTGTTTGCTACTGAGGTAACCCGCCGCTTCCGACGCGGACCCGCAATCTTACAGTCCCGATCTCGCGTCCTGCGGATTCCGCGCGGCATGCTACCTCACCGACCTGGTCGGATTTCTTGGCAGGCGTCGTCAGCTCGACCTCGAAGAAGTAGACGTCTCCCGGCCCCAGCCGGTAATGCGGAAGCGTACCCTTGACGGCCCATCCCTCCGGCAAGCTCGTGGACAGAACGACCTCGACCGGATCGTTGCCATCATTGCGAAGAATCAAGGGCACCTGCAAGGTCGTGCCCGCCGCCACCGAGATCTCTGGAACCTCAGCCCTTGGCATTTGTGTGAGGTCGTGAGCCCGCCGAAAATCTTCGTAAAAGCGCCACGGTCCGCCGATCCCGATCGAAACTCCTGCATGTGGCAGTGGCCCGGGCGCGGAAGGCCGAACGAAAGCGATCGGCCCGGGCGCGATTCCTTCCAGCACGTCGCCGGTGACCGTGCCCGATACCAACGACTTGCCGAAAATCAACTGCACGGGACCGGACCACCCGCCCTGATCCGCGCCTGCCAGCTTGGTCAGCTGCTCTTCATTCAGGGATCCCAGTTTCTCGATGTAAGAGCGGTACTGAGTCAGGTGAAAGCGGAACTCTTCCATCGCGACTCGCCAGTAAGGCAGATGCCGTGTCGGCGAAACCGCCGTCGTGGGATATTCGGGTCCCTTTCCTTTGAACTGTTTGTCGTCATTGGCATCGGAAAAGAAATAGAGTTTCTGGGGCTGCCATGGCGCCAAACCTTCAAGCAGGGTTTCATTCACTTTTCGGGGCTGCGCGATTTGTGCCGGAAACACCGACGGATCTCCCGCACAATCGAACGCTTCCACCGCAAGCACGCCTGACGCCTGGTGGTCGCCGTGGTTCTCGCCCATGAAGAACCCGGGCAGCCAGGTAATCATGACAGAAGGGCGGGTGAGCCTGACCATGCGCACCACTTCTTCCAAGTTGGCGCCGTGATGCCAGTTGGCCAGCGACTGCAGCACGTCTTGGCTCGGCGTATCCTTCCCGTCGAGAAACCACACGTTCCGCACGCCCAGCTGAGCCATCGCAGCTCGTAGTTCCATCTCGCGCACCGCGCCCAGCGAGGGCCCGCGTTCCCGCCCCATGTTGTTGTGGCCAGCCTCGCCATGCGTCAAATAGACTGCAGCCACGCGCTTACCCTGATCCAACAGTTGTGCGAGGTATGCCGAAACTCCGGTCTCATCGTCCGGGTGGGCAACGATAAGAAGCACGTCAGCTTTGAATCGATCGTCCGGCTTGGGAGCCGTCTGAACACTGTCACCTTGCGCTCCTGCCCTGAGAGACAACATGAGGCAAAGCGCGAGAACGCGCCGTCGGTTCATCATTTCTCCACTACAGATTGAACTGATTGGTATTGGACGGCGAAGAACTAAAACAGTTTACAGGTACCCAGGGTTGCGGGACCAAACCGCGCGGGAGGGGACCACCGGCCATATGCGGTTGGCGGGCTAGCGCGCATCACGATCCTATTTATGCCAATTCCACACCGGTTTTCCCTTGTCGTCGCGGAGTACGAGCGTGTCCGTCCCCTTCACGACTTCACGGGCCAGGATCAGATCGGCACCGTCCTGTTTGACCTTCGAGCCTGTGAGGCTGACCTCATCGCCTTTAGCCAAAGACGATCCCATATCGTCCAGAAACGATTTAGGGCAGAGGTACACGTCCAAGGTGTTGTCACCACTCTTCAGAGTAAAGCGGGCGCCCTCCTTCTCGCTTCCCTTCTCCGGCAACTTCAACTCCTGCACCGTGCCCTTCATTTTGGTCTCAGTGGTCAAGTCGTACTTGGGAAGATTGACTTGGCCGGTTGCCCGGGGAATACAAACAACCCCCAGCGCCAAGGATATTACCGTGACTTCGGACGCGCGACGCAACCAGAGCGACATGGCTCCTCCTGCGGACAAACCTCGCCATGAGTGCAATGCAGCCTATAAAGAAGCAACCATCGCGGGAATGCAAATTTCCGAAGAAGAGAGGAATAAGACCACTAGGAGACAGCAGCTATTGTACGCCTGCTTCGGTACGAGTGGCCATGGAAATACCCCGCAGCGCAGGTCCGGCCAGGGGACGCACGTTACCGGCGACTTGCAGAGTGAGTCCTTCTACTCGAGCGAGATACCGTGATCCAGGTCATTTCAGTCCGCGGCCATCCCCTGGGGCTCCTCCGCAAGCTGCTCGCGAAGCTGCCGTTCCAAATCTGGCAACTGCGCGCCTCAATGTCCTGTCCCGCCTTGCGCTTCTGGATGACTTCCTCGCGATAGCGCCGCAGGAAGTAGTCGATCGTTTCCACCCGGATCTTGATCGAGCCCGACGGCTTGTTTTCGTCAAGATCCTTAGAAGCAGAAATATGGGGTGCCGGATTGCTCGATGATGCCTTCGATCACCCCATAAATGGGCGCATCGTGCCCGCACTTGAAGCTGGAAATCTCAAGAGCAACAAGATTGGGATGCCGGGCCGTGAACTTCGCAGCCCACACTTTGTGGTTCGTGCTGCAGGAGTAGGAATTCTTCCAGGCATCGGAGATATCGAGCGGGTGGCTGATGACACCAGCCCGGACTTCGTCCCCAAACAGCCGCTCCAACATGTCTTCATCGAGAGGCAGGGTGTTCTGGGAGAAGATCGGGTAGCCCAGGTTCTGGAACTCCTCCCCTCCATGATCTCGTGATTCAAACCGGGATCGTGGTGGTAGGGACGGCCCAGCATCACGATGCCGATGCGATCCTCGCGCTCGAGCTGGTCCAAAACCTCGCGGGCTCGCCGGCGGATGCTGGCTTCGTATTCCGTCAGCGCCTGGTAGCCGGCTTCGACCGCGCAATCGTTTTCTTCCCGCGACAGTCCGAGAATCGGCCGCCATGCCTCGAGCACTTGACGCGCGAACAGCTTGCGGTCGGCGAAGTTCAACACGGGGGCGATGTACTTTACGTTGTATTCGGCGAAGACGTCGTTCTCTTTCGTGAACGCAGCTTTCACAGTTTCAGGCGTGGCGGTAACCGTCGGGCACGCATTGGCGCCGTGAAAAACCGGGATTCGTTCGAGATCGAAGAGCGCGCCCCCGTCTGGAGGTGTTGCGCAGAATTTTGTTGCTCTTGAACTTCGGTTTTGCCGTCTTCGCAGAGTCCGTCCACAACCTCGCGGAACACGCGGTCGGTTGGCTATCGCAAGATCCGTCTTGTCACCAAGCAGAAGAATCTGGTGCTACAAGCACGAGATGGATACTACGCCGAGCGTTAAAGGCGTTGACGGACCAACCAGGCCGCGCTCTCTCCTGCGAGAAATAGCGAATCGTTTGCGGACGGCCATCTTCCTCGAGGGTGAAGTCGTCCCGGGTCAAGTTACGTACGACTTGACCGTGCTTGTCCCGAACCGCGGCAAGCACATTGACCACTTTGACGTCGACCGAGATCGTGGGTTCCTGGCTGCGCAGCGGCTGGCTTACAAGAAGCAAGGCAACCGTCAATGCCTGAACGGCGCCCACACGGTGATCCATTCAGGGTATGATTGCGCCGGACGTGCAACAGTTGCCCGCACACGGTTGATCCTCCGGCTGCATCCTGCCGGTTTCAGTTCAGACTTCGAGGATCCTGGACCGGCACGGTTAAGAGCACTCGAAGGCCTTCCCGACCGCGATATCTAGAATGCCAGGAGAGAGCAGCGATGTCTTCTTCATCCCCGAAAAAACACGCGGGCACGCGCGCCGCGAGTGACCAGCCCGTGGTCCCCGAGCCTTCGTTCGCCGAGCGGGCACACACTTTGCTCTACCTGGGACGTATCGGAAGTCTTTCAACCTGGTCGCGCAAGCAGCCGGGCTTCCCCTTCGGGTCCGTGATGCCCTACGGGTTGGACGAGCCCGGGCGTCCTATCTTTCTCATCAGCACGATGGCGATGCACACTCAAAACCTGCAGGCGGATCCCCGTGCCAGCCTGCTGGTCACTCAGCCGGACGCGAGCGACGATCCGCTGGGCGCTTCCCGCGTCACGTTAATCGGCAATGCCTTGCCAATCCCGAAATCGGAGGTGCCGGAGGCACGTCGGCTTTATCTGGCGCGTTATGCCAACAGCCAGTACTGGGTGGACTTTGACGATTTTTCCTTCTACCGCATGGACGTGCTGGACGTTTACTTCGTGGGCGGCTTCGGAGTGATGGGCTGGGTGCCTGACGCAGACTATCAGCACACACAACCAGACCCACTGGCCGACGCGGCTGGCAAGATCGTGCAACACATGAATGCCGACCACCAAGATGGGCTGATCCTGCTTGCCCGCGTCTTTGCCGGGATCGAGTCGCAGGAGGCGGCCATGACTTCGGTGGACCGACTAGGTTTTCAGGTGCGCCTCAGAACGCAGGATGGCATGCGCGGCGCTCGCATTGCGTTCTTACGAGAAGTGAGCAACCCGGACGAAACCAGAAAGGTTCTGGTGGAGATGGTGCACCAGGCACGGCAAGGCTGATGGCAAAGGCAACCGACGAGTTTTCCCGAACAACACCCCGACGAGACGAACTGTGCTCAGACATCGCACAGATCGACCGCTTGCCGGAGGGACGTGAGCGCGTCACGCGTGGGAACGAACTCGTGCGCGACGTAGCCCTGAAACCCGGTGGCGACGATGCCGCGCATAACTCCGTCCCATTGGACCTCCTGGGTATTGTCCAGTTCATGGCGGCCGGGCACTCCGCCGGTATGAAAATGACCCAGGCTTTGGATGTTCTGCTGGATGGTGCGAACCAAGTCCCCTTCCATGATCTGCATGTGGTAGATGTCAAACAGAAGCTTGACCCGCGGCGAGTTCACGGCCTGAACTACCCCGACTCCCCAGGCAGTGCGGTCGCACATGTAGTCTTTGTGGTCGACCTTGCTGTTGAGAAGCTCCAGGCAGACGGTCACGCCGTGGTCCTCGGCGATCTTTTTGACGCGATTGAGTCCGACAATGGTGTTCTTGGCGCCTGCCTCGTCGGAGAGGCCGCCGCGATTTCCGGAGAACGTGATGACGTTTGGCACGCCTGCCTTGGCGGCGAGCGGGATGTACTTGCGAAAACCTTCTTCAATTCTCGCGTGGTTTTCGACGCGGTTGAGCGCGCTGACAATTTCGCCGCCTCCCGCGTAACCCATGCTGCAGACAAGGCCATAACGCCGCGGCACCTCGTACTCATCGGGATTTAAGAGATCGATGGCCTTCAGGCCGAGCTTGGCGGCCGCCGCGCAGAGTTCCTCGAGCGGAATCTTCTGATAGCACCAGCGAGAAACGGATTGCTGGATTCGGCCTTTGCGGCTCGGAGCGTTCTGCTCGGGCCACGAGACACCCGGGACAGAAGCCATGGTGAGTCCGGAAAGAGCACCCTTCAGCAATGTGCGCCGCGAGAGATGCGACATAAGGCATACGAAGTGTATAGAAAGACTGGGTCAGAGGGGAGTACATATTTTCAAGGGGCGGAGGCGCCGGCGACGAACTTCAGGAGAGGGGACTTGGACTACGAAAACATTCGTAGTGCCGACCAAGAACATCGTAGGACGTTCGTGGCAGTCAGGGGATGCAGTTGGTGCGGTAGTATATTGCCTCTGTCCCAATTGGAGCGCGCCGCCAGTCAGGAGTCCACATGCCAAATCCCTCGGTCATCGTTCAGCACGTCGTCGTTCTGATGCTCGAGAACCGCTCATTCGATCACATGCTGGGCAACATGAAATCCGAGATTCCCTCCCTGGATGGTCTCGACGGCACTCAGTGGAACCCTGAGGATGCCTCGAATCCAGTGTTGCAGGTCCCCGTCTCAAGCGATGCGGGTTACCTGGACACGCAGGTCGACCCCAGTCACTGGACGCCCGACGTGCTGGATCAGATTTACTCTGTCTACAAGTGTGGGACAAAGCCGCCCGCCGTGCCTGGCATCGGACCCAACATGTCCTTTGTGTCGAACTATTCCTACCGGAACAACAACTCGCTCCCTGCCGCCCACAAGATCATGCGCTGTTTCGCCCCGGACCGTCTTCCGGCTCTGACCACCCTGGCCCGTGAATTTGCGGTGTGCGATTCCTGGTATTCCTCGCTGCCCGGCCAGACCTGGCCCAACCGGATCTTCGTGCATGCCGCCACCTCAGATGGCCACATCGACAACAAGATATATGACTACGACATCGATACCATCTATCAACATCTGCAAGCAGCCTCGCGCTCCTGGAAGGTCTATTTCCACGACATTCCCCAGTCCCTCGCTCTGAAGCGCCTTCAGGGAGAGGTGTTCAAGGACAGGTTCCAGCTTTTCCGCGATTTCCGTGCCGACGCGAGAGAGGGGAAGCTGCCCAATTACAGTTTCATCGAGCCCCGCTATTTCGACTTTGCCTTCAAACCCGCAAACGACCAACACCCCAACCACGATGTCAGCCTGGGAGACGTGCTGATTGCGGACGTGTATGAAGCGGTGCGCAACTCTCCTCTGTGGGAGCAAACCCTGCTCGTCATCCTTTGGGACGAGCACGGCGGCATCTACGATCACGCATTTCCTAAGCAACCGCGAGTTCCCTGCCCGGATGGTAAGGTGAGTGTTGACCCGCCCTTCGGCTTCGACCTGGTCGGCGTTCGCGTGCCGGCGATCCTGATCTCGCCCCACATCGCAAAGGGCGAGGTGGACCACACGCAATACGAACACGCATCGGTCCCTGCCACGCTGAAGAAGCTGTTTGGGTTGTCAGGGTTTCTGACCAAGCGGGACGCAGCCGCCAACACTTTTGAGGGTATTATCTCTCTCGACGCTCCCCGCCTGGATACGCCGGCCATGCTGCCACGTGTTCCTCAAGCCGCCAGCGTGGCTGCGCGCGCTGCCAAGCTACCGTTCTTATTGAGCGCCGCGCAGTTGCTTGAATCCCAGGCCGCAGGCGTCATCTCCAAGACGCCGCTTTCTGAATTCCAGGGGAGTCTCACCGATCTGGTTTCCAGGATCTCCATTGCCGGAGGCGTCGAATTGGCCGCTGCCGCAGAAGGCCCCAACTCTGAGCATGCTGCGGCTGAGGGTGTCCGGCGCTTCTCCAGTGAGTATTTTGGGATTGCTTAAAGGGACGAACTCAAGCAATCGGTACACCGCGAAAACGAGGCCTATGGGGCGACCTGAAGGTAGGGCTGACCCCTTACTTAGGTCCGCAATCGGACGTAAAATTCTGGCGTCGTGAAGCAACTTCTGACGAGCAGCCGGGTGGCGGGCGACCGCCCCTGACCACCTGGTGGCACCAGGTCAATGGTGTCCGTACCGCGATCGCCAGTTGTCCTGGCATTGCCTTTAATGGACAATGCAATTGACGCGAAAATGGCGGGCGATCTCGAACTCAAGAGCATCAACAACGGGAGAACTGCAAAGGTGTCCTTGAGCAAGGCAAAGTAGGCTTTTTCCTTTAACTGCTGCAACCAGGCGTCACAAGTTGAGAATTCCCGCTCACTCCCAGAGCGAATGTACACTGTCAGAATCGCTCCTCAGCGCTCCCGGTGTAGTTTGTGGGCGCTAGAAAGAAGGATGCGCATGGGCTCGCTCCTGAAGTCGCTCTCGATTACCTTTGCCGTCATCATCGTTGTGGTTGCGCCGGGAACACCTGCCCGAACGTCCAGGCAAAACGAGCAGTCCCCAGGAACGCCGGCGACGAAAGCGGCCCACCACGTCAAGCAATACACGATCGAACAGTTCCTCGATACCACATCGATCTTCGGTTCATCTTTCTCTGCCGATGAAGCGCAGGTGATGTTCACGAGCAATAAATCGGGGATCTTCAACGCCTATACTGTCCCGGTGCGTGGCGGCGAAGCGGCGCCCTTGACGCACTCGACGAAAGAGAGCACGTTTGGCATCGGCTATTTCCCACACGACAACCGCATCCTTTACACCTACGACCGTGGCGGAAATGAAAACAATCATCTATACGTGTTGGGCGCCGATGGACAGGAGAAGGATTTGACTCCGGGCGACAAGGTCAAAGCCATCTTTCTGAAGTGGACATTTGATGGCGACGCGTTCTATTACATGACCAACGAGCGCGACCCGAAGTTTTTCGACGTGTACAAGATGCAGACGGCCGACTATCAACGGAAGCTCGTGTATGAAAACACGACTGGTTTGCAGCCGTCCGACATATCTAATGACGAAAAGTACATTGCCTTTGGAAAGCCAAATACTACGTCTGATTCCGACGTTCTGCTCTACACCGTCGCGACCAAGGAACTGAAGAACATCACCCAGCATCAAGGCGATATAGCGAATGCCCCCCAGACATTTGATGTCCACTCAAAATGGTTCTACTACACCACTAACGAGGAGAGCGAGTTTGCGTACGTCAGCCGTTACGACCTCGCCACCGGCAGGAAGGAAGTGGTTGAGAAGGCCCCCTGGGACGTCATGTACACCTACTTCTCGCATAACGGTAAGTACCGGGTCGTTGGCGTCAACGAAGATGCCGTCACACGAATCACCGTTTACGATACGGCGACGGGAAAGCCGATCCCACTCCCCACCTTCCCGCAGGGCGAAATCACGAACGTGGATTTCTCCCGTAGCGAAAAACAGATGGCGTTCTACTTCAACGGAGACCGGTCGCCGTCAAACCTGCACGTATTAGACCTGGAGGGAAAGAACGTCGCACGTCTTACCGATGCTTTGAATCCGGAGATTGACCCAAAGGACCTGGTCGAAGCTCAGGTGGTCCGCTACAAGTCTTTTGACGGATTGGAGATCCCCGCGCTGCTGTATCGGCCGTATCAGGCGGACGCTGAAGCCAAGGCGCCGGCCATTGTGGAAGTGCACGGTGGTCCCGGCGGCCAGTCGCGCCACGGCTACCAGGGGCTCATGCAGTATCTCGTGAACCATGGCTACGTTGTACTCATGGTGAACAATCGTGGCAGCAGCGGTTACGGAAAGACATTTTTTACGGCCGATGACGGAAGGCACGGGCACGAGCCGCTGTGGGACTGCGTAGAGGCAAAAAAATACCTTTCGTCGCTCGACTACTTGGATGCAAACCGGATCGGCATTCTCGGCGGCAGTTACGGTGGTTACATGGTTCTGGCGGCTCTGACGCTCCAACCCGATGTTTTCGACGTCGGCGTCGATTTCTTCGGAATATCCAACTGGATAAGGACTCTCGAGTCGACTCCGCCATATTGGGAGTCGTTCAAGAAAGCTCTGTACAAGGAGATTGGGGATCCCGTCAAGGATCGCGCCAAGTTGATGAAAGTCTCACCGCTGTTCCATGCGGACAACATCCGGAAGCCTCTGATGGTCCTGCAGGGAGCCAACGATCCTCGCGTTATCAAGCCGGAGTCGGACGAGATCGTAGCAGCAGTCAAGAAACGCGGTGGTATTGTCGAGTACATTGTTTTCGCGGATGAAGGCCATGGCTTCACGAAGAAAAAAGACGAAATCGCAGGCGACAAAGCTGTGCTGGAATTTCTGGATAAGTACCTGAGAAACAAACCCGCGACCGGGGCTCGAAACCAATGACATGAGTCGGAGTGACGCAGTCTTCCCGTCACCAAGACTGCATTCGCACCAAAGTGGCCCTTTCCCGCGCTACATTGTATGTTCATCAGGTATCTTGCGAGCGGAGTTTCATTCCGACAAACCCAAATATGCCGATTGCAAATCGCGCCAGGATGCCCTATCAACGATCTTCTCGTGGCGCCTGGACATTGTCCATCCCCCGAATGTTGGCTGTTTTGAGAAAAATGTACTTTTCAACACCCACGCCTGATTACGTTTAGCAATCAATCCCCGCTACTTGGCGGCGTTCTTAGCCCTCTCCTGAAGGAGCGCTCGAATCTCGTTCTCAAAGGCGTCTTTGTCCACCATGCCGGGATGCGAGTCGGCGATCTTACCGTCACGGTCGATCAGCAATGTCACCGGTAGCGCGTCGACGGCATATAGCCTTGCCAAGTCTTCATTGCCAATCACTACGGTGTAGTTCATCTTCTTCTCTTCAAGGAATGGCTTAACCGATTTCCAGCCGTCCTCGTCCATCGAAACGCCAATCACCGAGAGTCCTTTATCCTTGTATTTATTCTGGAACTCCATGTACCAGGGGATTTCAGTCTTGCATCCGTGGCACCAGGTCGCCCAGAAATCGAGAAGGACTACGCTGCCTTTGTAGTCGGCCAATCTGACAGAGGCGCCGTTAGAGTCGCTGAGAGTAAAGTTCGGGGCGGTCTTCCGTAAATTGTCGGCAGCGGGCGTTAGTGTCGGCCATACCAAGAACGCAGCCACCAGTCCGATTCCCAGTGCGATCTGTGCGAGCATACGACGTAGCATTTGACCTGACCTCCTCAGTTTCCGCGATGTTATCACTTCCTGGAACAGTTTCTTTTCGTTGTTGGCGATCGCGGTTCCGCAGCTTTGCCGGGATCGCGCGTGCCGTCGCACTGGTGCCCTGGAAAGCGCGCAAGCCGGTGGCGGCCGACCTGCAGTTGATTTATCGCGCGGGCACGGCGGTCGCTCGTGCCCGCGGAGGGGACGGGTGCGATAATCGGCGTGACTTTTGCGACCAAGCGATATCCCACGCGGGGGACAGTCTCGATCTAGGAAACTGTCCCTTTCATACGGTTCCGAGTCTCTTGCGCAAAACAGAAATGTTGGCATTGAGATTATTTTCGTCGACCACGGTGTCAGGCCAGGCCTGCCGCAGCAGCGCCTCTTCGGTCACCAGGTGTCCGGCATTCTCGACCAGCATGCGCAGCGTTTCGAACATCTTAAGTCGCAGCGGGACCGGAACGCCATCCCGGAGCAGACTGCGCTCGGCCGCATCCAGGTCAAAGGGTCCGAATTGATAGACGCCGGTGGGGGCTGAGCATTCGGTTTCAGAGAAAAACAATAAGAAGCTAACCCCGCTTAAAGGACATCCACACTAGGTCTGCGGCTTAAGGAAATTGTTTACACGCGGTCGGGCAATCACCGGGTCCTGCGGCACATTATTCCAGCCTGCCTCGGCCCGAAGCCGCACAAAATCACACTGGAGAAACTTGCAATGGCAAAACTGCTCCCAGATCAGAGCTTTTATCCGTCACCGAAAATGGCGATGCAAGCAGCGCCCGAAAAGCTCGCATATGTCGCGTTGCTCAACCAGAACGCAGGAAACTCTGACGCTATGGCGGTTGTCGATCTGGACCCCGGTTCGAAGACCTACGGGAAACCGATCTATCAGCTCGACATGCCTAACGCAGGGGACGAACTGCACCACTTCGGGTGGAATGCGTGTAGTTCCTGTCTGTGTCCATACTCGCCGCATCCGCACATGGAACGCCGCTACCTGGTCGTGCCGGGGCTGCGCTCTTCCCGCATCTACATTCTCGACACCAAGCCGGACCCAGGCAAGCCCCGCTTGGTCAAGGTCATCGAACCCGAAGAGGTGATGAAGAAAACGGGCTACAGCAGGCCGCACACCTCGCACTGCGGACCCGATGGCGTTTACGTCAATGCCATCGGTTCTGTGGACGGCAATGGTCCCGGCGGTATCTTTGTCCTCGACCCCGAAACGTTCGAGATCAAAGGGCCGTGGGAAGCAGAGCGCGGCCCGCAATACCTGGCTTATGACTTCTGGTGGCACTTGGGACACGACACCATGATCACCAGTGAGTGGGGTACCCCATCCATGGTGGAAAGTGGTGTGAACCCGGAGTTGCTACTTGCCGGCAAGTACGGACACGCGCTGCACGTCTGGGATCTGCACAAGCGACGTCACCAGCAAGTACTGGATTTGGGTTCCGAGCATCAGATGGCGCTCGAACTGCGGCCGGCACACGATCCCAGCAAGGCCTACGGGTTCGCGGGCGTAGTTACATCCCTGAAGGACCTTTCGGGTTCGATCTGGCTTTGGCACCGCAAAGGCGGGAACGGCAACGGTCCGTGGAACATCCGCAAGGTGATTGAAATTCCAGCCGAACCTGCCGCTCCTGAATTGCTACCGCCGCTTTTGAAGGGTTTCGGCGCTGTACCGCCGCTGGTGACCGACATTAACCTGTCGCTTGACGACCGCTTTCTCTACGTTTCGTGCTGGGGAACCGGAGAACTGCGCCAGTATGACGTCTCAGATCCTTTCAATCCCGTACTGAGCGGATCGGTGAAGCTGGGCGGCATCGTGCCGCACGAGGCACGCTCGAAAAACTCTGAGCGCGCCCTGAATGGCGGTCCGCAAATGGTCGAGATCAGCCGTGATGGGAAGCGGGTTTATGTCACCAACTCTCTCTACCGCACCTGGGATGAGCAATTCTATCCGGACGGAATTCGCGGCTGGATGGCAAAGCTCGATGCCGGCCACGGAGGTGGCATTCGACTCAACCCCGATTTGTTTCTGGAGTTCGCTAGCTTCCGCCCCCACCAGGTTCACTTGGAGTCCGGTGACGCCTCATCCGATTCCTACTGCTTTTCCTGAGGGGAACGACATGGGACAAATGACAATGTCATGGCTGACCCTGTTAGCACTGGGGGCATTCCACGGAATCAACCCCGGCATGGGATGGTTGTTTGCGGTGGCGCTCGGAATGCAAGAGCGCCGCCGCGGTGCGGTGGTCGGGGCTCTGTTACCCCTGGGCCTGGGCCATGGCTTGGCCGTGGCCGCCGCCATCTTGCTGGCGCTGCTCGCGGGCGTGGTCGTGCCGGTGCACTATCTGCGCTGGCTGGTAGGGGTGACACTGATTCTTTTCGGCGCAGGTCGGCTTTTCCGGCACTGGCACCCGCGCTGGGCCAGCATGCGAGTGGGCGCGCGCGGTCTCACCTTGTGGTCCTTCCTGATGGCCTCGGCGCATGGCGCAGGCCTGATGGTTGTGCCGGTGTTCTTGGGCATGGCAACACCGGGCACACAAGTGGCGTGTCATAGTGCTGAGGCAGTACATCTGTCTGCTTCTGCTGCGCTGCTTGCTACCGCGACGCATGCGACTGGTTATCTCGCGGTGACCGCCGCTACCGCGCTGTTTGTCTTTCAGAAAGTTGGGCTTGGTTTGCTGCGCAAGGCCTGGGTCAACCTCGACTTCCTCTGGGCGGCAACCCTAATTGCCACCGGCGTGATCAGCGTTTTTCTGTAAACGGGTGGAAGGCAGTTAAGCGGTGGGGCCTCGCTCTTCTTTCACTCGTTCGACCGCGTTTGTCAGTGGAGTAAGAGGCCGGCTGGGGTTCGTCGGCAGCCGGAGATGTGATCTGACCTTTAACCTTTTGCGATTGTGCCTGAGTCGCGGGCCACTCGGACATTTCGGATCGTGGAACCGTTGCCGAAAATACAGACGGCACATGTCGGAGATACCGAGCGGCAGAGGATTGCTGCTCGCCATCAGTAGAATATCTTGTCTTCGCAGCCCATTCGCTTTTTGGGGAGTGCTCATGCAGGAAGTCGAAAGCGGCTTTGGAAAGCTTGCTGGTTTTCGACATTGGTGCATCCCAACCGGGTCGAACGTACGGCAAGATACAGGGCCTGGGGAACGCGAGGATTCTGCGGGTATTGCTTCGCATAGGCAAGAACCTGGCCCGTCAGGTAGTTCGGAGCAGTGTCCACCGCTGACCGTTTCCTCCACTCAGAGGTGGCCACAGCCTTTTGAGAATCGGCCAACCAGCTTGGAAAAGGAGAATCCGGATCCCGGTCCACAAATTTTAAGTTGATATCCTTGCTAAATTCTTCTTAGTGGTGCGCGCGCCATGCCGTGAACAGGGCGCAGATATCCCGATAGCTCACGGCCTCCTCTGCGAAGGCAAAGGTGCCGCGCTCCAGCATCTCCTGGGCGGCGCGAAGAACGGCGCCATGTGCGGCGCGAGACAGGGCGCTTCCCACGCTGACGCGCCTGACGCCGATCGCCGAGAGCTCGGCCAGGCTCAATGGAACGCCTTGCAGTCCCATAACGACGTTCACTGGGCGATCCACAGAGCTGACCACGGCGGCAATGTCCGCCTTGCTGCTGAGGCCCGGCGCATAAAGAACATCGGCGCCCGCCTCTTGATAGGCCTGCAGGCGCCGGATGGTGTCCTTCAAGTCAGGCCTTCCGACCAGATAATTCTCCGCACGCGCCGTCAATGTGAAATGAAACGGAAGGTCGCGCACCACTTGTGCGGCCGCGCGGATTCTGTCCACGGCATGCTCTAGCTCATACACCGCACAATCGGCGCGTCCGGATACGTCTTCAATCGAACCGCCAACCAGCCCAGCTTCTGCGCCAAGCTTGATGGTCTCCGCAACGCTCTCGGGGGCGTCTCCAAAGCCATTCTCGAGATCGGCGCTGACCGGCAGGTCCGTCGCAGAGACCATGGAGGCCACGTGCGCCACCGTTTGGTCACGAGCAATCGTGCCGTCCCGTTGCCCGACAGAAAAGGCATAGCCGGCGCTGGTCGTGGCCAGCGCCTCAAAGCCCAGGTGCTCCAGTAGCCGAGCTGTACCGAGGTCCCACGGATTGGGAATGATGAATGCACGATCACGCTGGTGGAGCGCGCGAAAGGACCGTCCCTTTTCAGCCTGCGTCAACATGGGAATCACGCTCGTCCCAAAAGTTTCGAGGGAAGGCCGAACGTTCGATCGACTACTTCCACGAAATTTCTCTCTTCGCGCAGGATAAGGCGCTTGGTCTGTGCCATAGCGAAATTTTCACGCGCTTCCGGATCTGATTTCAGGCGTGCGCGATAGGCCTCATAGGAGGCGAGACTATCGAATGCAATCAAGCCCCATGCCACATCATTCGTGCCTTCATGCGGAAGAAAATATCCGACAAGGTGGCCACCGCATCGAGGAATGATGCGGCTCCAATTCTCGGCGTATGTCTTGAACTCGTCTCGCTGGAACGGATCGATCTCATAGCGGATGACGCAAGTGATGGTCATGAGTGTCCTTCTGGTGGTCGGTCTGCCGGAGAATCGCC
>Ga0137415_10000514_pt1 | contig 37009 bp, 29 predicted proteins | sample CZODoug3_1_1_16f_FD_183082 | JGI IMG/M metagenome (GOLD analysis project Ga0137415, IMG submission 183082) | Vadose zone soil fungal communities from Angelo Coast Range Reserve, California, USA - CZODoug3_1_1_16fungal (Hybrid Assembly) | ecosystem: Environmental > Terrestrial > Soil > Vadose...
ATCATTTTCTGCTTGGACTACTAGGGTATCTAATCCTTATTGCTACCCAAGCCTTCGTCCCTCAACGTCAGTTTTTACATAGAAGGATGCCTTCGCCGTTATCAGTCTTTTTGGTATAAAAGTATTTTATCACTACTCCAAAAATTCTTCCTTCTCTTATAAAACTCTAGTAAAAAGATACTCAATAAGAGTTTAATTTACCGTCTAGGTACCCTTTAAACCTAATAAAGATGACTAACACTAGTCTTTTACGTATTACCGCGACTGCTGGCACGTAATTTGGTCAAGACTTATAAATAGAAAATTGTCATTATCATTATTCTATTTAGAATTTTATACGAATTAATCGTTATTGTATTAATTATTAATACATTTACATTCTTCCAAGTTACTGGTTCAGCCTTTAGGCCATTGACCAATATTCCTCACTGCTGTACTAATATGCATTGGGGTTTTTTCAGACCCAATGTGGTCGATCAACCTCTCAGTCACGACTACGGATATTAGCTAGAAAAGACATTACCTTTTCTATTACTCTCCGTGATAAAGATTACATCTTAAAGCGGACCTTTAATTTCCTTTTTATATAAGGGATCTTTTACCTTACTTTAAGGTAGTCAAATTATCTTTTACTCACCTGTACACCACTATTATTTAGTATATATACTTAATAATCGTACGATTAGCATGTGTCAAGTACTTGGACAGCGTTCAATCAGAGTCATCATCAAACTCAATAATTTTATAGTAAATAGTTTAGTACTATATACTAATATAGCAAGTAATATTTATTATATTAAATATTATATTATCACATTTTTTTTTTTCAAGAATACAGTAAGCCGGTTTCTGTATATATAATTCTAAAAAAAAACTAAGTATAGGTTTAATGTTCGCATATAATATAATTATATTATATTATATTATAATTTCTGTAAAAATCCTTCATCTTAAGATGATATTTAATTTAATATTAAAAATATAATATACTTAATAAGTTTAGGACTTTACTTTTGTATCTTCAAATATAATTCAAACAAATTAAAACTAAATCCCCCGGCCCGGAGGGCCGGGGGCATAAGAACTATCTGAATAATCATTAAGGTAATATAATTTACGTTTATTACCTATAGTAACAAATCTTAAAGCATAAACTTTACCAATACCATCATTATCTATAAAAGTTTCTAAATCAAAAACTCCTATATTTGTATTACTAACTAATTTAGATATCTCTTTTATTAAAAAAATTATTGGTAAACAGTTTTACTATTATTTTATGAAAATCCCCCGGCCCAGAGGGCCGGGGGCATATATAGTTATGGAAGTAAAACAAGTTTAGCTTGAGTATATTATAGATTTTTAGTATTAACATCTCTATGTTTAGCTTCTGTATTCATAGATTGTTTCTTAATTGAATATATTGATCTTATTACAGAATTATATGATAAATGTAATAAGTAAATAGATAATGCTGTGTCTATGGATTATCTTGGCCCTCCGGACCAATAAAAGCGTGATGTTGAATATATTTGTATATAATGTTAAAAAATTGGAAAAAAAGAAAAAATAAAATCTATGTATTTAGATTATTTAGAACTTGATAACTTTAAACAAATTATTTTGGATAATTTAATTATGGGTGTTAATTATTTACCATATATAAAATATACAGGTTTTTTTAGGGGGGATACCTTGATTTGAACAAGGATATACTGTTCCACATACAGCTGTTCTACCTATTGAACTATATCCTCCTTATAAAATATTCATAACTAATTTTAAAGCAAGTAATATATACATATATACATAATTTAAAATTATATTTATATTATATATTTTAATACTAAAGATAGATTATCTAGTTTATTTTTAAAACAATAACTAAATTAGTTAATAGAGAGGGGATAATTTTATAATTAATGTAAATCTTAAAATTAATGTAAATCTAATCCATCTTTAATATATGAACAAGTTAAAACTACAAATACCTGCGCTTGTATAAAACTAATACCTAATTCTAAACCTGAAAAAGCTATAATAAACGCTAATGGTAATAATCCTACAAAGAAAAATAAAAAACCAGAACTCATTATATTATAAGTAAATCCACTTAATATAGCTAAAAGCATATGACCACTCAATATGTTAGCTGCTAATCTTAAACCTAATGAAATATTACGAGATAAATATGAAATAAATTCTATTAATACTAATAAAGGTAATAAACCTAAAGGACAACCTGCAGGAACAAAAAGAGAAAAGAAATGAACACCATGTTTTTGAAATCCTAATATAGTTGCACCTAAAACAACAGTAAAACTAATAGAAAAAGTTAATATAAAATGTGAAGTAGATGCAAAACTATATGGAATTAAACCTATTAAGTTATTTATTAATATAAATACAAATAATGAATATATAAAAGGAAAGTATATTTGTCCTTTATTTGTATTAATTTGATTTATAACTATACTATGTACAGTAGAATATATAGTTTCTTGACTTATTGATCAATTATTAGGAATTATTTTATTATTATTAATAGCTAATAAACTGTATATTATTATTAAAATTAAACTTATTATTATATATAAACCTATGTTAGTTAATGAAAAATAACTATTTCCTAAAAAACTAATATTAATAGAAAATAAATTTCTAATTTCAAATTGGTCTAAAGGACTTAATATAGTATTTAATTTATACATTATTAATATATATATATATATTTATATTTAAATTTATTAATTATTTTATAATTTATTTATATAGATACGAGAAATAAATATACGCACAAATTTAGGTAATATGTATTTAGTAAATATATAAATTAATACTATTAAAATAATAAAAGTAAAAACTACTTGATTAACAAAAAAAAATGGAATTAATTGTGGCATTTATATAAAAATAAAATATAGATATATATTTTTTTATTAATATCATCACTTTAAAAGATTATAGAATAAAGAATATAAAATCCCCCGGCCCAGAGGGCCGGGGGCATATTATAAATTTAATAAAAAAAATTATCATAGCCCTTAAGATGAATCGAACATCTATACAAATATTAACAGTATTCTGCTCTACCTTTGAGCTATAAGAGCTAAATTATTAAATATATATTTAATAATAAATTCTTATCCTAGATTCGAACTTGGATCTAAATATTAGAAGTATTCTGCTCTACCATTGAGCTAATAAGAATAGATATATAAATATATACACATATATATAATATATTTTTTTTTTTAATTTATATTATAAATTAAAGTAGAAACTGAATAATGTAAACCATCTAAAATAGGAGCTGGATAAATACCAAAAAAGATTGTAAATATAATAAATATTAATAACATAATAAATTCTCTTTTATTTAAATCTCCTATATTTTCTAAAAAATAAATAGAATAAGAACCTCCAAATGCTATTCTATTATACATAAATATGGTATAAGCAGCAGAAAATATTATAGAAGAACTAGCCAAAATACCTAAAATAGGCATTCTTTCAAATACTCCATATAATGACATAAATTCTCCTAAAAAATTTAAAGTTAAAGGAACTCCACAATTTCCTAATGATAATATAAAAAATAAAATAGAAAAAATAGGCATTATTTGTGCCATACCTCTATAATGTGTAATTAACCTAGTAGAAGATCTATCATATAAAATACCTCCAGCACATATAAATAATCCTGAAGAAACAAAACCATGAGCTAAACCTAAAACTATTGCACCTTCTATACCTTGTAATGTATTACTAAATGCTCCTAAAAGATAAACAGCTGCATGAGATACAGATGAATAAGCTATAAGTTCTTTAATATCTATAGTTCTTAATGTACTAAGACTAGCATATATAATAGTTATTACTCCTATAAGATAAATTATATAAGTATAATTTAAAGAAGCTTTAGGTAATAAAGGTAAAATTAACCTAAAAATACCATATAAACTTAATTTTAAAACTATACCAGCTAATATAATACTACCTGATAATGGAGATTCAACATGAGCTTTTAATAATCAAGTGTTTAAAAATATTGTAGGTGTTTTTACAGCAAAAGCTATAAATATACCATAAAATAAAAATAATTGAGTAATATATTTAAAATTAGCTTTATATAAAACATCAAAATCAGTACTACCTATTATAGAAGACATAGTTAATATAGATAATAACATAAATAATGATCCTAATAAAGTATATAAAAATAAATAAAATCCAGCTCTTACTTTATTACTAGAACCAAATAATCCTATTAATAAAAATAAAGGAGGTAATATACTTTCAAAAAAAATATAAAATAATAATATATCTAAAACTAAAAAAACAGCTAATAATAATGTCTCTAATAATAATATTATTATTACAAAAGATAATACATTTTTATGTTGTATTGAACTTCAATTAGATAATAATGCTATAGGCATTATTATAGTTGTTAATAATACAAAATATATAGATAGACCATCTATACCTAAATATATATCAAAATAATTAATTTTATAATGTTCTTCTATAAATTGATATTGTTTACTACTAAAATCAAATAAAATAAATACAATTAATGAAATAATTAAATTAAAAATTAAAATAATTAACGCAATAGATTTTATTTTTATATTATTTAAAAATAAACCATAATTTGTTTTTATAGTTATAAAACAAATACCTAATAAGGGAATTAATAATAATGATAAAGACATAAAATATAAACAATAAATTTATTTACTACTAATAAATTAAATAATTTTATTAATGTAACACTTTATTAATGAAATAAAGTTATATAAACCAGTTATGAATTATTTTTTAATATAAAATCCCCCGGCCCAGAGGGCCGGGGGCATATATAACATAAATTAAAATAAAGAATTATTAGTTGGTATTATTGATAAACCATATACAATACAAGGCATTAGAATAATATATGCTATAATAATTGGTAATAAAATAGTTCAACAAATAGACATTAATTGATCAAAACGTATTCTAGGGAAAGAAGCTCTAGCTCAAATAAAAATAAATATAAAAATAGCTGTTTTTAAAGCTAAATTTAAACTAGAAGAAGATATATTAATAAAAATAATATTGTTTATATTAAAAATATTAATTATTAAATCTAAAGGTATAATAGATAAATAACCACCTAAAAATAATATACTATTTAATGAACAAATTAAAACAATACTAGCATATTCAGCTAAAAAAAAAAAAACAAAAATTATAGAAGAATGTTCTGTCATAAAACCACTAACAAGTTCTGATTCCAATAATATTAAGAGAAAATTAATCTTCTATTACTTTTAAACGATAAAGATCTTTATATATTTACACTCCCCCGGCCCAGAGGGCCGGGGGCATAGGTATTAACATTGGATGATTATTTTTAATCCCCCGGCCCAGAGGGCCGGGGGCATAGAAGTATTTCTACTTAATTTATAATTTATTATCTTACATTCACATGTAAGTTTGGACTATATCTTATATAATATCGTATATTATATTACCACGTATAGTCTCTGAAGATCCTACTCATATACTTATTAATATATTTTGGTTTCCTGCTGATTGTCATATATAATAATAGAAATTTCCAGCACTTAGTGATATTTAATAAGACCAAATCAAATTACTTCTTAGCCTCAGCCAAATCAAAAGGTGCTCTATTAGTTTCTGCTATAGAACCTATAAAAAATATTAAAAATAAAGGAAATAATGGAAATAAAAAACTAACAACTCTTTGCGATTCTATAATAGTAATTAAATTTAAACTACCTGTTAATAATATTACTAATAATATAACAGAACTTAAAATTAATTCATAGCTGATTAATTGAGCTGTACTTCTCAAAGACCCAAGAAATGCATATTTAGAATTAGCAGATCAACCAGCTAATAATATACCATATGTAGATAAAGAAGAAACAGCTAACATATATAATATACCTAAACTATAATCTGATATGTATGAACCTAAATTATATGGAATTACAAGATAACCTAATAAAGAAAATGTTAATGTTATAATAGGACCTAAAAAAAATAAAATAATATTAGCTTGTGTTGGTGAAACATATTCTTTTAATAATAATTTTAATGCATCAGCAAATGCTTGTAATAATCCATAATAACCTACAATATTTGGTCCTAATCTTCTTTGCATACTAGCCATAGTTTTTCTTTCAGCTATTGTAACAAATGCAACTGATAATAAAGCAGGTACAATAACTAATAAACCTTCAATTATTGAAATAATAGATGATAAAGTTATCATTCAATTTAATAAAAATATTAATATATATATATTAAGAATATATAACTGTAAAAAAAAAAAGTAATTGTAACTCACAGTATATAATTATATATAAAATATATATATATATAATTTAAAAATAAATCTCTAGTAATTAGATTTATCTACTATTAAAAAATATATAATTGCGAAATAAATAAAAATTATTAAGAGTATGGGGAACTCGAATCCCTATATTTTAATTTGCAGTTAAAACGTAGAACCTTCTACTCAAACTCTTAAAAAAAAAAAATTTTTTTTATTTTTTTATTTTTTATTTTTTTTATTTTATTTTTTTTTTTAAAATTAATTTAATTAAACTATTTTCAATAAGACTAATTAATTGTACTATAATAAAAAAATGAAAAAAATATAAAATAGTAGAAATTTGCCCAAATTCAATAAATGGAGATTCAACATGCTTAGCACCTAATTGCATTAAAACTAAAAAATTAGCAACAAAAATATAAAAAACTATTTTACTAAAAGGTCTAAATTGAACTCCTCTTAATTTAGATAAATCAGTAATAGGCATAATTAATAATATTAAAATAGCAGAAAACATAGCAATAACACCTAATAATTTATTAGGTATAGATCTTAATATTGCATAAAAAGGTAAAAGGTCAAAAAAAAATAATTAATATAAAAATTGATACAACTATAATCCTAATTTATATAACATTTCTTATACGAAATAAGGACTAACTAAGGATTTTAAATTATCCATAGATTCCTTAAAAATATAGGACCGCTCTCTCTGTGATAATGAACTGAACATTTAAGACCAAATTTATCTTGTAATGTAAATATTAATCTATCCACATCCTCATTAGAAAAACTATATGTACTTAAATGTAATCCTGCTCCATGACGACTTCCATCGTCCATTATTCAAAAAGCTAACCCTCTAGGAGTTAATAAATCATAAATATTAACAGGAACAATTTTTGTATTTAACACATAAAACATTTCTCTATATACATTAAAACAAGGAAGTTGCATAGTAGTAAAAGAAACAGAAATATAAGTTTCTTTAGTTCTTTTATCTGACATATTATAATAATAAGGTTTATAATTTTTAGTACAAAAAGGTTTAAATATATCAAATACAAGATCAAAATATTCTTTATGTTTCGTAGTTTGAGCATAAACTAATCTATAATTTGCAGTTACAGATCTTCTTGCTATATGAGCATCACCTAGTAAAATACCAACTAAAATATCACTTATGTCGTCAGGTATTGTTATTAAAGCTCTTTCAGCTCAAGATAAACGTGTAACATCTTTTGTAGAAGCATATAAAATCATACCTGCAAATCTCCCTCCCCCTCGGGGGAGGGAGCAGAGATGAGAGATTAATTGACCATTTTTATATTAATTATTGTATTACACTCATTATATCTCTATAATGTTTGGACTATATCTTCACATATATGTGTCTTGCTTATAGTCTCTGAAGATCCTACTAAATAAAATATTTAATTAATTTATTATTCGTTTCCTGCTGATTGTCTTAATAATTTAAGAATTTTCAGCATACAGCAAAATTAAGTGACACCTTATCTTTATCACTCTGGCACTATAGCAGGTGGAGTTTGCATAGGATTAGCCATTACATAATTTTCACTATCACCTAAAGCATTTGGAATAAAAAAAACAAATATAGATAAAATTAAAAAAAAAATAAAAATAGTTACTAAATCTTTAAAAATAAAATAAGGAGCAAAAGGTAATCTATCATAATTACCTGAAACACCTAAAGGATTACTAGAACCTACTGTATCATGTAATGCTATTAAATGCATTAAAACTAAAGCAGCTAAAATAAAAGGCAATACAAAATGTAATGCAAAAAATCTATTTAAAGTTGCATTATTAACCGAAAAATCCCCTCAAATAAATTCAACTATATCTTGTCCAATTCAAGGTATAGCACTCATAAGATTAGTTATAACTGTAGCACCTCATAAACTCATTTGACCATAAGGTAGTACATACAAGCTTTCTTATATAAAAATATATAAGATTGAATAACTTTGAATTCGTTATTCAACAGCTATAAGCTGAAGATTCGACTGTGCATTAAGCAACATTTCAGTCACCCATTAGTGACCCAGTCTGTCGCGATCATTTATATAACCGATGATCTGAAGATAAAATATCTCTTTAATCATTTTCACTAACATCGCCAAATAATTAATAATTATTCTATACCCCTGTCGGGCTATACCACTTTAATCTTTTTTTCTTTATAAAAATTGCAAAAAGATTATTACTCATGGGACTATAATTAAATATAATATTTATAAACTAATATTTATTTAATTTCTTTTACTATTCATTTTCTTTTTACTAATTTTTTCTCTGTTTGTAATGCTCTTCTAATTGTTTTTTCATTACAATTTATAGCATTTGCAGCATCTTTAATAGTAGAATATTTACCATAAATAGTACCATTTAAATTGTATAATATAACAGGTCTTGTATTTGTTATACATTTTATTTTTATTTCATCAGATATAGTAGGTCTTAACAGAGCTTTTTGTCTAATTTTCTCTATTATTTCTGGGGATAAAGTTTTACCTCTATTTAAATTACCTATTTTTTCACGTCTTTCATCACTATAATTATCTTTCATTTTTTGACGATCAATCTCGGTATGTTTATAACCAAAACTAGATCCTGCTTCAGTTAAGATATTATAATTTGGTAATAAAGATTTTAAATATTTATCTTCTAAATTGATTAATTCATGGTTATTTTCTTTAGTAACAATATCAGGATATAACTCTAATATTAAAAAAGCAAAGTTTTCTATTTTATATTTTTTAATAGCCAACTTAACTATCTTACTACCTCTAAAATAAATAGTATGATTACTAAATCTAGCATAAAATCTATTAGTTGAAGCAGAACCTATATAATAATCTTTAGTTATTTTATTAATTATCATATATATTCCACTTAAACCTTCAGTATCCTTTAAGATTTGTTTTTTAGTGCTATCTAAATTCAAATCTTCATAAAAATACACAAAATTTAAATTCAATTCTTTAATAATCTCATTTAATTTGTCTGATATTTTAATATTACTATTAACAGAATTATTAGTAGAATAATTTCTAATAATTTTATAACCTATTAAATTAATTTTATTAGATTTTAAATAATATTTTATTTTATTTTTATTATTTTCATTTTTAATATCATTTATAATTTCCTCATGAATAATAAATACGAATATATAAATAATAAAAAAAATGATCATAAATATTATATTTAACCATCTTGGGCTAATAGAATAACCCAGAAAAGCTGTAGCCATCATAGCTATAAAAATTATAGTACCTATAGCTCATGTTAAAGTTCTTGGTGATTTATAAGATCCGTAATATAAACCTCTTCCTATATGTAAATAAACTAAAAAAAAAAAAGCAGATGCTGTATTTGAATGTAAATAACGTATTAATCATCCATTATTTACATTTCTCATAATATGTTCTACAGAATTAAAAGCTTCATATACACTAGGTGTATAATGCATAGCTAATGTAACACCTGTTATTATTTGTATAACTAAACAAAGAGCTAATAAAGATCCAAAGTTTCATAAATAACTTAAATTAGAAGGTTGTGGTGAATCTATTATATAAGAATTCACTATTTTTAGTATAGGATGACTTTTAAAAATTCTCATTTTGAAAATAATATAAATATTTACAATTTTTATTTACAATACTTTATATATATATATATTTATTAATTAAAATAAAGGTACAAAAAATATAATAGTTAATATATTAGAAATATATAATAATTCATTAGGCATAAATATAAATAATAAAATAATAAGAGTTAATATAGATATAGTTATAGTTAAAGAATTAGATAAAACAAATTTAGAATAATATATCTTTTCTATAACTTTATTTTTTTGTAAAATAAGAGCAGATAGTTTAATATCTTGTAATTTATTAAAATATTTATAAGAAGATAAATCAAAAAACATTGTTTTAACAATAAATAAATAATAAACTGCACTAATAACACTAGTTAATATTCCTATAAATGTTAAAAAAATAAATCCTTCTTGTAAAGCTGCAGAAAAAATCATCTGTTTAGCAAAGAATCCAATTAAAGGAGGAATACCTGCAAAAGAAAATAAAGTTATAGTTAAACTTAAAGCTAACATACTATTTATATGAAAATAACCCTTAAGTTGACTTATAAACTGTATAGGTGAATTATTTTTATCTATTAATTTATTATGATTTATATTTTTATCATTATAGAAATATAAACTATAACCAATAGCTATTAATAATATAAAGGCATTTAAATTAGAAATACTATATTGTATAAGATAAAAAATAAAAGATTGTACTGATTCTATACTATTTATACTTATAGCTAAAAGCATAAATCCTAAATGAGATATTGTACTATAAGCATATAATCTTTTAATTCTAAATTGAGTTAAACCTAAAACAGTTCCTATAACTAAAGATAATAAAGAACTTATTAATAAACTTATTGTTCAATAGTATTCTATTGATATATAAATATTATTAGTATAATGAACTATATGTAATATTAAAACTAATATTGATATTTTTGCTATTATTGCAACAAAAGTAGTAATTATTGTGGGTATACCATCGTAAACATCTGGAGATCAAAAATGAAAAGGTGCAGCTGATATTTTAAATAAAAATCCTATAGATATTAATAATAAACAATATGGTATATACGAAATTATATATAAATTTATATTTTTTAATTCATGTTCAATTACTATATTAGATAAGTTATTTATTATATAAAAACTATCTAAGTAAGTAATACCTAGATTTGCATATATTAAACTTATACCTAATAATATAAAACAAGAAGCTAACCCTCCTAATAAAAAGTAAGTTAAACCAGCTGAAGTTGAAGATTCAGAATTTCTATAAATAGTACATAATAAATACAACCCGTAACTTTGTAACTCTATAGTTAAAAAAATAGAAACTAAATCACTACTAGATATTAATAAAATACTTCCCATTATTATAAATAAAATTATTAAAGTGTATTCTAATATAGTATATTGTTCTCCTTTTTTTAAAATTATATTTGAAACAGCAAATTCTTTAAAAAAATATAATTTTGTAAATAATAACTTATAAAAACTCATATAGTTATTTGATATAAGTTTTATAGTATAAAATCCTGTAATATTCAATATTAATAAACTAATAATAAATATTAATATATGAAATGTTTGTGTTATAGAGGATACATAAAATAAACCTCCAAATAATCCAATACCTTTATCTAAATATGTTATAAATAAATTATTATAAGATAAAAATATACAATAAAATAAAATTAATATACCAATTCTAGAATAAAAAATAGTAATATCACGTCTATAAGACAGAGAATTAGATAATAATAAAAAAAATATAGAAGATAAAAGCATATAAAATAAAAGATAAATTTAAATTAACAATTTATAATAAATTATTTATAATATAGATGTAAATTATTATTTAGTAAAGCAAATAAAGTAAAAATTACTAATATTAATAAATTATGATCATAATAAGAAAAGTATAATAAAGAAATATAAAAAATTAAACCTATTAATATATATAAAGCATATGTAGTAATAATACCTGTACTTAAATTATTTATATTATTACTAAAATTTATTAATCCTTTTTCTAAACCATATGGTCCTAATAATTCTATAGAACCTTTATCTAAAATTTTAGTAGTTTGTCCACCTAATTTAAAAATAAACTCAATTATATATTTATTATAAATCAACTCAATAAAAAATCTTTGATTAAAAAAACTAAAAATATTATAACCTAATTTAGAAAATTTAAAATTAATAAGTAATTTAGGAAAAAATTCGGATAATATTATTGAAATTAAACTTAATAAAACAGTTAATATAAAAGGTAATAATTTAAATAAAATAGGTACAGCAAATTCTGTATCTAACATAATTTCATGGTTAGGATGTATAAATAAACTATTATCTGAAAAAAAATTAGTTCCCAATCCTATAAAAATATCTTTAGTTAAATAACCAAAAAATATAGAAAAAATAGCTAAAACAATTAAAGGAACATTAATAAATAAATCACCTTCATGTATTTGTTTATAATTAATTAAAGGTCCATTAGGATTAGTTAAAAATGTTAAATATAATACTTTTGCTGAGTAAAGAGTTGTAAACATAGCACCTATAGTTGCTATAAAATATATAATAGTACTGGATAAATAAAATTGACCATATGAAGATTCAAGTATAAAATCTTTAGAATAAAATCCAGTCATAAAAGGAATAGCTAATAAACTTAAAGAAGCTATTAACATAACTGAATAAGTTAAAGGTAAAAATGATATTAATCCTCCATATTTTCTGAAATCTTGATTATCTGATACTGAATGTATTACTGCTCCAGCTCCTAAAAATAATAATGCTTTATAAAAAGCATGATTAATTAAATGAAATAAAGCAATATTATAACAAGATAATCCTATCCCTATTACCATTATACCTAATTGGCTCATAGTTGAATAAGCTATAACTTTTTTAATATCTTGTTGAAATAATCCAATTAAAGAACTAAATATAGTAGTTATAGCACCTAATCATAAACAAATAACTAAAACAGTTGAACTATATTCTATTAAAGGTGAAGATCTCATTAATAAATATACACCTGCTGTTACCATTGTGGCAGCATGTATTAATGCAGATACTGGTGTAGGACCCTCCATAGCTTGAGGTAATCAAATATGTAAACCTACCTGTGAACTTTTAGCTGTAGCACCTATTAATAAACAAATACCTATTATAGTTATTATATTTTCATTATAATATGGAACTAATGAAAATACTAAATTATAATCAATATTCCCAAAAGATCATAATATTGCAAAAATACCTATTGTTAAAAAACAATCACCTACTCTATTAGTTAAAAAAGCTGAAATAGAACTTTGGTTTGCTGCTATTCTAGTAAATCAAAAATTTACTAAAAGATAAGAACAAATCCCAACACCTTCCCAACCTACAAACATTAATAAATAATTATTTCCAGTTACAAGAATTATCATCATAAAAGTAAATAAACTTAAATAACTAAAAAATCTGGGATTATGAGGATCATGACTCATATAACTTATAGAATAAATATGTACTAAACTAGATACTATTAATACAGGTAATAACATAGAAACTGTTAATGAATCAAATTTAAAACTTCATAATACATTAAGTGATTCTACATCTATTCATCTAGCTATATTTATTGTAACAGGTATATTGTTAAACCCTACTTCAAAAAAAATTAATATAGATAATACAGTCGTTATTATAATTGAACTACATGTTATTAAATGAGATCCTTTTATTCCAATTTTTCTTCCAAAAAATCCCGAAAATATTGAACCTAATAAAGGTAAAATTATCAATGTTAAATACATTATTTATATTGTATTGATATACTTCCTCTTCGTTTTCCCCTTTACCATAGGAATTAGATTCCCTTAGGATTGGCTGGGTAATTCCATAACCTTTAAGTTATGCCTGACTATATCTTAAGCAAATAATATATATAATAATTATTTACCAACCTCCATTTAGTCGATGAACTGCACACCAATTATTGGCGCTTGGCTGCGGATTATCTATTGCATTTCTTTATACAAATCGTTTTTACCATACAATGAGTCATTACCTGTTCCATTAATTACATTACTGTATTAACTTGGTAGATCTGTCTTTAAGAATTTCCCGCAATTTGAAGGTTTAGCCTTTATATTTTTAAATATAGAGACTAGATGGAGGTTCACTCCACCTTTTTTGACCTAATTTCTCTTAAGCCTTAATCATCTCCATGATTATTTTTAGTCTTCAAACCTGTAATTTGATTTTTTAATTGTAAAATTTGATTCAAACCATCTTCTTTTAAATGCTCTTTATTTTTAATAATTAAAGCAGCACTTTTAAAATTTAAGAAGTCTGAGTATTTTGATCCTCTTATACTATGTTTATCGAAAAAGGGAATTATATTATTAACTACATGATCAATTTTTGTAACGATAAATTCACAAACCGAACGGTTTTTATATTTAGCCACATACCCACATTCAAAAAAATTTACAAAGCTTTCTAATAAAGATAAATCTATTGAATCTTGAGCTATAGAAAAACGCAGTGAAGCGGCTATACCACTTTTAGTTTTAGAGTTTTGAATAGTAATAAAGAAGTTTGATTCTCCTGTTGAAAACCCAGTCATTCATTCTTGAGGAATAACAGTTATATTTTTTACTTCTCTTTCAACTGGTATAGTTTCAGGGAAAGCTTCTTTTAATTCATTAGATAAACCTAAATTTATTGATGCTTTTAGGTTAACTATTTTTTGTATTCCTTCAAAAGTACTATGTTCTTTTTCTAAAATTAACTTAATAATATTTTTAAATAAGACATAGTCGGAATATTTTTTAGTTAACAATGGGTAATTATCAAAATGAGGTATAATCACGTTAACTATATCGTTTATAGTACTAACTCTAAATTCTACAGTAGTATTTTTATTTGGATTTGATACATATCCTATACCACCAAAAAATTCCTGAGTTTTAAGAATTAAATCTCTATCTCTTTCATGCATTTTTATTTGAGCTCTAGCTTGAACATTTCATCCTGTTTTATATCTAGGATTTTTTAAAATAGTCACTACAAAAGAACTCTCAGCATCAAAAAGCCCAGTAATAAATCAAGGATCAATTGAATTATTTTTACAATTAGAAGAACGCACTGTAGAATAATTTCTTATACCTACAGGAGTTCTATTTACGAATCTTACAGGTAATTTACAATAACTAAAGGATAGACGGTTTGATTTAAGAGATGAAAATCTATAAAATGCTACTAAAATACCTAAACCTATTGCAGATTCTGCACCAGCTATTGTTATAATATATATAGCAAAGGTTTGACCTAATATATCATCAAAACTAAGTGAACTAATTAATATTAAAAATGTTATAGATAATAACATTATTTCAATTGAAATTAGCATTAGTATTATATTTTTTCTATTTAAAACAAAACCTAATATTCCAATAAGAAATAAAAATATTGAAAAATTCATATAAAAAAAAATTACTTTTTGATTTATCTATGCTACACATTATTTATAATTAGATAAAATATTATATAATTTAAATATATATATAAAATATACAACATTAAAAATATAACATATTCTTAAAACGTGTACAAGATTTGAACTTGTATATACATGTTCGTAATATGCTATTTTTCCATTAAATTAACACGTTTAAACTTAATAAATTAATTATTCTTATTAAAATGATTAACTTTTATAATTTATAATTACATTAACTTTCCATTTGATCTTTTAATCACAGTAAAAAATCTTTAATAGAAACAGATTGTATTACTATAGGCATAGAACTATGAAGTATACCACAAATTTCTGAACATTGTCCAAAATATGTACCTTGACGATTTAAATAAACAGATGATTGATTTAATCTACCAGGATATGCATCTGTTTTAATACCTAAAGAAGGACAAGCAAAAGAATGTATAACATCTGCAGCTGATATAACAAATCTTGTATGAGTTAATTCAGGTATAACAACTCTATTATCTACTTCTAACATTCTAAATGTTCCTTCCTCTAAATCATTTTCAGGTACTATATATGAATCAAATTCTATAAATTCATTATCAGTATTTGTAAAATCAGGATATTGATAACTTCAATATCATTGGTGACCTTCTCCATAAATAACTAATGAAGGATCCATTACTTCATCCATTAAATATAACAATTTAAATGAAGGAAATGCAATTAAAATTAAAATTAATGCTGGTGTAATAGTTCAAATTAATTCTATTAATGTACCATGGTTCATATATTTATGAGATATAAGAGATTTTGATGAAATAAAATTTTTTATTATTGTTATCATCATTCATGTTACAGTAAATAATATAATAGCTAAATAAAACATTATATTATTATGTAATTCTTCTAATCCTTCCATTTGAGGTGTAGCACTATCTTGAAAAAAAAAACCTCATGGAGATGGAGCATCTAATTTAATAGAATTTATTATTAATTTATCTAATAACATTAATTAAATTTATTTAATATTCATTTATTCTTAATACTTTCATTATTAAACCTTGTATATGGTTTAATAATCCGATTTTTTCCTCTGCCCCTTTGGGGCGGGGGGGGAACCTAAAAAATTAATCCTACGACCTGAAGGGTCGGGAGGGGGGCCTAGTATATTATTGTATAATATTTTGATGATTTATTATAAAAATTATAAATTTGTCTACTTTCAATTTTTAATGCATTTTTACCTAATTCAAAAACAAAACCTAAAGTTAATACAATAAAAAAAAAAAGCATAATAACTAATCCATAAATTCCATTAGAATAAGCACTTATAATATAAGGATAAACTAATAATATTTCTAAATCAAATAATAGAAATAATAAGGCAAATATAAAAAAAGAAATACTAAATTGTGTTCTATTTTGACCTAAAAATGAATGAAAACCACATTCAAAAGCACTATCTTTTTCTTGGTATGGATTATGAGGAGATAGTAATAAATTAACTAAAAGTAAAATTATTACTAATATTGGTATTAAAAAAAAAAAAAAAGTTGTTGTTGTCATTTATTATATTTATAATTAATTAAGCAACGTATAATAATAAGAATGCCATCATTAAAGCAAATACATAGGCGATGAAAATTTTGTTACAATAGGAAAAATCTTCCTAATTCAATAAATTACTCTATTGATCAGACTATGTCTTTTATTAAATATTATTTAATTATTGGGCACATAAATAATATTATATTATTAGTCGTTGAACGTTCATAACTCAATAGAGTTAAGCTTCGCTGCAAATTAACTCATCAAGGCTTTTTTTGCAATTTACCCAATTTATACAGAACTACTTGCTTTATATTAATCCTGTAGCTTCTGCAAAAGCAAAACCTAATATAGCATATGCAAATAATTGTGCTCTTATAGATGGATTTCTAGCTACACCTATTATTAAAGCACCAAATACAACACCTATTCCTATACCAGCTCCAATTAAACCTGTTGTAGCCATTCCTGTACCTATTATTTTTGCTGCTTGTATCATAGAAAAAAATTATTTTTTAGTGTACAGCCTTATAAAATAGGAAATCCTATACTAATAGATAAATAATTATTGTATTGAGAAGATACCTTGTATTGAACAAGGATAAACTTCAACCTTACGGGTGAAGTTGTTTTACCTATTAAACTATATCTCTTAAAAAAAAAATATATTATTCATATAAGAACAAAAAAATTGCCATATAACAATTCTTAAAGTAAGTAATAAAAATATATATAATTTTCAATTTTATTTAATAAAATTAAGATTGTAAAGGTAAACTTGAAAAAGCATGTGGTTTTGGTGGACTATTTAAACATCATTCTAAAGAATTATTATTTCTTGTAAATAATACTTGAAATGTATCACTAAATAATTGAGGTGTCAATCAAGGATATCTTAAAACAGCTTTACCATTTGTTAATTGTTTATATACAATATTTAAAAAATATCAAGTAGCCACAATACTCACAATAGAACCAATACTACTTATTAAGTTTCAACCATAAAAAGCATCAGGATAATCACTTATTCTTCTTGGCATACCTTGTAGACCTAAAAAATGTTGAGGAAAAAATGTTAAATTAACTCCTATAAATAAAATTCAGAAATGTACCTTACCTGCAAATAAATCATAAGATAAACCTAATATTTTAGGTATTCAGAAATATCATCCACTAAATAATGCAAATACTGCACCCATAGATAATACATAATGAAAATGAGCAACAACGTAGTAAGTCGTAAATAAACTTAAGTCACCTTAAGGATCGGACTATAACTTATTTAATCATTTAACTTAATAAATTTTCAATTGCCACGTTTAGTCTCTACAGATCCTACTCATTAATTAATTAATTTTGGTTTCCACGGTATTATCTTATACTTTGTTTAGTTTTTTGCTTTATAAAAACATATAAGACTTCACCGTTAGCAATATATATATATATTACCGAAAAAGTTATTAATCCTTTTTCACAGTGGCATGACCACATGACACTTAAAATTTTTGTTTGAATTCATTAAAAGAATTTAATTTTTCACCTAATAAAGGAAAGTTGTGAAAATGATCAAAAATTGTATTTAAAGTTTCCTTTTTATATATTTCTAATGAGTAAAAATTAGCATAAGGATTTCTAACTATATTTGTATAATTCAAATATTCTTTAATTACATTTAATAAATAGATATCATCATTTTGTCCTATAGAGAAAGAATGATTATTAGATTTTCTAATAGAAAAACAACCTTCGGCTTCTACAAATCCGGAAAATCATCCCTTAAAATAATTAGGTAAATTACCTTTTTCAAGACCAAATATATCTGAACGAATAATAGTTAATTGATTTAGATATTTTGAGTTTCTATTATTAAAATATCATTCTATTGAATTTTTTTGTAAACAAATTTTTAAAAATTCAAGTTGACAAATTTTTCTAGATGTTAAAGGAGGATATTTATCAAAAATTTTTATAATTTCTTTAATTATATCTCTATTATCAACTACTCAAATAACAAAATTATTTGTACTATTTATTCTTACAGTTCCTCCAATAACTTTAGCAATTTCTATTAACATATTATAATTATATTTTGTATTTTTTAATTTTATAACAAGTCTATATTGTAATGATTGAGCACGTCAATGATTTACTTGAATACTACCGTCTCCATCCATTAAACCAACTCAAAATTTTTTTATATACTCATTATAATTTTCTCCATTTTTTTCAACTTTTTCACTATTTTCAGGATTTTGGGGACTTTTGGGAAGAAAAAATGGAAATAATTGTGGCATTTATAAAATAATAAAATCTAGATATATATTTTTTATTAATATCATCACTCTAAAAGATTATAGAATAAAGAAACATTATGGGCTAAAGAAACATTAAATAACAAAAAAAAAAACGGTATCATGGAAAGCAATATCAAGTGAAGCATTAGCTAATACAACCCCACTTAATCCCCCTATAGTAAATAAAACAACAAAACCTAAAGCAAATAACATAGAAGGTGTTAAATGTAATGATCCCCCATAACATGTAGCTATCCAACTAAATATTTTTATACCTGTAGGTACTGCTATAATTAAAGTAGCAGCTGTAAAATAAGCCCTTGTATCAACATCCAAACCGACTGTATACATATGATGACTTCAAACAACAAAACCTAATATACCTATAGACATCATTGCATAAACCATACCAAGATAACCAAATACATTTTTATTAGAACTAGCTGATATTACAGTACTTATTATTCCAAATCCTGGTATAATTAATATATAAACCTCGGGATGACCAAAGAATCAGAAAAGATGTTGAAATAATATAGGATCACCACCCCCAGCTGCTTCAAAGAAAGATGTATTAAAGTTTCTATCAGTTAAAAGCATAGTAATTCCTCCGGCTAATACAGGTAATGATAATAATAATAAAACTGCTGTTATTATTATAGCTCAACCAAATAAAGCTAATTTATGTAAAGATATACCAGGACTTCTCATATTTAATATTGTAGTTATAAAATTAATAGCTCCTAACATACTACTTATACCACTTAAATGTAATCCAAATATAGCTAAATCTACACTAGGACCACTATGACTTTGTATTCCTGATAATGGTGGGTAAAGAGTTCAACCTGTCCATTTATATTCTATATTAAATGTTTAATCTAGATCCTCGGGATTTTTTAATAAAACTAATCTCATAATTATTACCCTAATTACATTAATAATAAAATTTATTTAATGTATCTCAATTATATTGAGTTCTTCTAGTATTCATACTATTTTTTATGGATATTAATTTATTAGTACCTTCAATAGTTTTATAGCTTCTTGATATTCTAATTTTATGTGCTTTTTCTCAACCTAGGAAATCTTGAAGTTTAGAACTAAATAATGGATATGCTGTTAAATAATCTATTAAAATATCACAAGATTTTTTTTTAGTTGTTCTTACTTCGTATCCTAGTTCTACATAATTACTTCTAGTTCTTTTAATTTCATTAACTTTTCTTATATTAAGAAATTCTTTAATTTTTTCCATTATGTTAAGATTAGAATTTTTATCTTCTGGCATTTCAGAATTTAATCTATAAAATTTTTTTTGAGAAATTCTCATATAACATTTAACTATTGTTGCTATACCTCTTGAATTAAAATTAAATCCACAATAAAAATTACCATCTGATTCTATAAACCCTGTTAATCAAGGATTACTACCTAAAGAACTATTATCTAAATCTAATTTAAGTAATTTTTTATTATATATTGTTCTACCATTTAATCAGTCAATTAGCCTATGTAAAGCTTCTATTTTAGGTGTTCTCATACGTCCATTTAGTAGTTCAGCAATCTTTTGTATTGATTTTACATCTTGAAATAATAGATTGATATAATCAGAATTTTTAGGATGTACTATTGTTCCTCCTCCTATAACTTCTTTAATTTTTAAAGCTAACGGTGAATCTTTTTTTACAAAAGTGATTTTTACTACAGGGTATAATAATTTACCTCTTTCATTTCTAACTGTTTTAGGTACTATTATTGAACCATCTCCTTCTATTAAACCAGCTAAATATCCTCCTAATAAGGATGAAGAAGAAGAAGAAGAAGAAGAAGAAGAAGAAGAAGAAGAAAGGGAATATTTATAAGTTTTATTAAACCTTCCTACCTTATAAATTAAACTTTAAGTTTATATAAATATATACTTTCATATATTTATGGACTATCTCTTCATCGTCATAAAACGATGTATCACATATAGTCTCTGAGGATCCTACTCATATACTTATTAATATATTTTGGTTTCCTGCTGATTGTCCATATATATCTCTAGAATTTAACTAAATTTATAACTTAGTATCTAGAATTTTAGAAGTTTTCAGCATACAGTGAATTTCAATAATAGTAATTACTTACTACTCAGGCACAGGAAAGTACCTGCTCCATTTTCAATTATTGCAGAAAATATAAATAATAATAAACTAGGAACTAATAACCAAAAACTAATATTATTTAGTCTAGGAAATGCCATATCTGGACCTCCTACTAATAAAGGTAATAAAAAATTACCAAAACCACCAATCAAAGCTGGCATACTATGTCCCCGCCCCGTAAGGGGCGGGGGAATTCAATAAATTTCTTTATTGTTTGGACTATTTCTTTACCATGGCCTACGGCCAAGGTATTTCACGTATAGTCTCTGAGGATCCTACAGGATAATAGTGTTTAATACTACAAGTAGTCCTATTATCTTTGGTTTCCTGCTAATTGCTTAATCCTTTGAAATGTTACTGTATTCTACCGCTTTTCTAAAAATGAAAGTCTGTAGTACTAGTTCCAAAGGCTCTAAAAGGATTCTAGCATATAGAGAAAAGAAAGTAAAATATCACTATCTTACCCGGCCATGCCTTTGTTAAAAGATATTTATTGATAAGTAAATTTTCATTTACCACGATAATAACCTGATTTATTTCCTTTTAAATATTCCCTAATAACCTGACGATCTCCTTTCAAATGGTTAGCTAAACTATTTAAGGAATTATAGGTTAAATTTTTAGTAGCATCATGTTTAAATTCAGCTAAGATAGTTTTAGCTGCAGGATGTTTTACTTTGTATATCTCCTTATTATTGTTAACTAAAATCTTTAAATCTTCCAAATTCAGTATATCAGTTTTAGGTGATTCTTCAATTAAATCTAAAGAAAGGAAAAATACATCTAGGTAAAGAGTACCTAAATTTAAACAATCATTCAAAGTTTTATGATGTATATTAATTGAATTATATGTTTGCTGTTTTGAATCAAATATATATAACAAAGTAAGATCTTCAGCCCTATATACATATACAGGAATACCTCTTTGTTTACGAAGTTTGTCACGTATTTCTTGAGACATCGGTTCATGATACCCGGAGCTACTAGCTATTAAATCTACATTAAGATTAGGTTTCAAACTATCTATAAAATGTTGTTCTAATTCTACAACTTCTTCTAAAGTAGATTTTTCATCCATAATGTATATATGTAATTTTATATTACTAAAACCATATTTATTTAAATAACGTAAAACTCTACGTGCCTTTGTATTAAGTATAGAAGGCATAAAATAAGAACTTATCCTATTATATAAATTAATTGAATGTCCTACATACTTATATTTACCATTTAAACTTTCTCAAATATAAACACCTTTTTGTCTTTTAGTTACCCTAAGTATAATATCTCTATTATTAAAAGGATCATCAACTAATATTTTAGTATATTTATATTTGGAATTATTGTTATTATTACCGCCACCAATTATAATATCATTATATTCTGTATTTATTTTATTAAATAAAGAATATGATCTTATGTTTAACATCTTTAATTTGACCATAAAAAATATCATCATAATAGCATGAGCTGTAATTATACTATTATATAATTGATTATCACTAATATATTGAACACCTGGTGCTGATAACTCTAATCTTATAATTACAGAAAATGCTGTACCTATTAATCCAGAAAATAATGCAAACATCAAATATAATGTTCCAATATCTTTAGCATTAGATGATAAAAATCATCTTTCTTGTCATTCTGTTGGTTTTTTTAAATTTTCTTTTTCTATAGTTGTAACATATTTTCTATTTAATGAAGTTTGTAATATATTATTATTTAATAAAATTTGGGACAAAATATTTTTTATATCTTTATACATTGTATATGTAACTTTTATGTGGATATATAATCGATATATTTAAATATAATAATTATATTATATTAAGGAAAAAAAAGGAATTTAATAAAACTTTTATTTTGATATTCTATAATTTATATTTAATTATTTTATAAAGGATATTATTTTATTTATTTTTTTTTTATAAAATTAAAAGTTATATAAATTTAATGCATTTTATATTAATAAAAATTACAAGCCAGGAGAGAAAATCGAATTCTCATTCTTAATTCATGAAATTATTGTTCTACCTATTTAAACTATCCTAGCTATTTATAAAAATAAACTCTATAATTAAAAACTAAAAAAAAAATTAAAGATCCCGCCCAGGGACAATCGAAGGGCATAAGATAAACAATTATAATGATATTTAATCAATAAAGCTCTTTTATATTAATCAATTGTAACTCGCAGTATATAATTATATATTAAAAATAAATCTTTAATAAATTATTAATTTTCGGAAGAGCGATTCGAACACTCATATATAAATACCAAAAATTTATGACTTTACCTATTCGTCTACTCCGAATATATTATAAAAAAAAAATATTAACTTACAATAAATTATAGATAAATTTAATTTTATGAATAACAAAATTTAAATTTGTATAGTTAAAACTATTCCGGTCTAAACGGAATCTAGTAATCATATATAATTAATTATTTATAAAAATATATCTAACTTAAATTATTGTAGTCCTTCTAATGTTAAATGAATTTTTTTTTTTTATTACAAACAATTTTATTTATAAAGTAAATTTTTATCTCTTATATGATTTGAAAACATACTTGAATTTTTCATCCTGTTTTATGTTTACTTTAGTAATTTTTACATAAAAATAACCTTTAATTTTAAATCTCTAATTTAATCAGAATTTTATTTAATTTATACACAATAAATTAACAACATTAATTATATTTATTTATTTTTAATTGATATTAAACAAATAATAAGACTAAAAATTATACGGATAATAAGACTTGAACTTATACAGTTTACACTATTCCGTCCTAAGCGGAACCTGACTACCTTTCCAGCACATCCGTTTAAATAAAAAAAATTTATATTTCTATGCTCAGGGCAAGATTTGAACTCACAACAAAAATAACTTCAATATTCCGCTCTACCAGATTGAGCTACCTGAGCTTATACAAATATTTTATTCAATAATAACTTTATAAGTTAATTTTTTTTACTAATATATTAATTTACTTGTAAAAGTAAATATTTATCAACTAGGATAGTAATTTTAGAAATACTATTATTTCTAAAATTCTTAAAGACAATGTTTATACTGTTTTTATTAAAGTAAGATATGATGTAAATAGCTTTTTTATGGCAGGTTTAAAGTGTACTAAATTATAATATTATACAGATATGGGGAAGGTCACCAATGATATTGAAGTTATCAATATCTTGATTTTACAACATACGAAGGTATCATGGAAAGCAATATCAAATGCAGCGCTTGTAATAAATAATAATTTATTATTCAAATTGTGGTAAGGTTTTTCGCGGATTATCGAATTAAATAACATACTTCACTACTGGTTTCAGAAACGGTCTAATGATTTCAGTTTATATGTTGCCATATTACTCTTGAGGTGGAATGCTTACACTTTCATTTATAGGCTAATTTTATTACTAGCCTATGGCACTCATCATTTTCTGCTTGGACTACTAGGGTATCTAATCCTTATTGCTACCCAAGCCTTCGTCCCTCAACGTCAGTTTTTAGAGAGAGTATACAAGAAATGAACCCATAATAGAATGTCACCTATGAGAAGGTATATGTCTTCTTTTATCAAAAATTTTTTTTTAGGTTCCAAAAAAAGTAGGTGAAATTCGACTTGACTTTATTTTCTTAAAATAAAATACCGTTCTTTTTTGAATTTTATTCTTTATCCTTATAGCTTTATTTTTATCTATTAGTTTGGGTTACCCATCTTATAAGGCTGTACACTTTTATATTTTTAATTTTATGACAAAATTCCATACATTTTCTAAATGTTCTCCTGCCCCTTCTACTCTTAGAAAGATGTATCTTCTTAATAAATCTCAATCTGTTTCTCCTAAACCTATTAAATCTTTTCATTCTAAGGCCATTAAGAAATTTATAAGAAAAGGAACAAATAATTCTTTTAAATCTCACTTTTCTTCTACAAAAGAAAATAGTAAAAAAATATGATTCGATTTTGATATGTTTAATCTTGAGGATTCTGATCAATTTAGATATCAATTATTTTATTCAGGAAAATTAAAACCTAATGTTAAATATAGTGTTTTATTAAAGCTTAGAAAAGGTGATATTTATTATATGATTGCTGATAGACAAGAATCTTTCATTTTTAATTCTTACGATGATAATTCTTTTATTGAATTATATACATTTATTCGTGATAGACTTCAAATAACCTTTGAAAATTATGAATCTGAATTAAATTTTGAATGTGATAGTGTTTTATTAGATTTTTCCCCAGTTATTATAAATAATAATCTAAAATTATCTAATTTGAATGAAGCTAGAGGTATATTATCTGATTCATCTTTTAAAACAGCTAGAGTAGGTTTTAATTATTTTGGTCCTAACTTATTTGAAATTAATGGTATTCCTTTAGACATAAAATTATCTGACGGTATATTAAATATAAATGGATTATCTAATGATTTTGATAAGTTTAAAGAAAAATTTTTATTAAATTATAAATCAGACACCACTGTTCAAGAGGGAGATGGAGATAATAAACATTATCATATAAATGATAATAGTAAATTTTACTTAATTAATCATCAAAATAGACAATTTATTATTATTGTAGATATAATTAATAATAATAAAGTTTTTAAAAGGTGTTTTAATAAATTTGGGGATTTAATAACTGAAGCTACAGATACTTTATTACCAAATAATAATTTAAGAAGAGAAAGTGGAAATTTCACTACTATTTTAAATAATAATGAGATAATATTTAGTGAAAGAAAAATTAATTTTAATTCTATTAAAAGTGATTTTAAGTTATCAGAAGATACAGGTTTGCCAAATACAAACATTGGTGTTATGGATTTAGAAACTTATGAAGTTGATGGAATAGCTAAGTGTTATGCTATTGGATTTTATAGTTCAATAGATGAAAACACTAAAACTTTTTACATTAATAAAGATTTGGATAGTGTTGAATTAATTAATAGATGTTTTGAGGAAATATTAAGACCTAAATATAAAGACACTATCTTCTATGTACATAATTTAGGTAGATTTGATGCTCCTTTTATATTAAAATCTTTAACATTATTTAATAAAACAAATGAAGGTATGGATAATCCATATAGAATAGAGTCTATTAATAGAGATGCAAATATTTTAAAATTAATTATTAAAAGAAAATTTGATAATAAAATTAGAACAGTTAAAATACAAGATAGTGCCGCAATATTACCAAGATCTTTAAGAGATTTATGTAATGATTATAAAGTTGATACAGTTAAAAGTTACTTTCCTTATGATTTCACTACTAAAAATACTTTATTTTATGTAGGTCAAACTCCTGATATTCATTATTACAATGATATTAAAATTGAAGATTATATGAATTTATATAAAGAAGAATGATCTTTAAAAGATGAATGTCTTAGTTATTTAGATAAAGATTTATTAAGTTTATATCAAGTTTTAGTTAAAGTTAACAAATCAATACATTTCTTATTTAATATGCAAATGACTGATTCATTAACTGTATCAGGATTGGCTATGATAATATTTTTAACAAAATATTATAACCCTAATGATAAAGCTATACCATTGATTACACATAAAAGTATATTTGATGATATACATAAATCATATTATGGAGGTAGAGTAGAAGTTTATAATCCAACAAATATAGATAATAAAACTTTATATTATTATGATGTAAATTCTTTATATCCTTATGCTTCTTTAAATACAATGCCTGGTATTAATTGTACATATATAGAATGTATAAATCATGAAATAGATATAAAAGATTTATTTGGATTTTTCTATTGTAAAATAAAATCTAATAGTAATTATTTAGGTTTATTGCCAGTAAGAACAAAAACTAATTTAATATTTCCAAAAGGAGAATGAGAGGGTTGATATTTTAGTGAAGAATTAAAATTCGCAAAAGAAAATGGATATGAAATAGAAATAATTAAAGGTTATAAATTTAATGAAAATAATAATATATTTAAAAGTTTTGTTGAAGATATTTATAAAGTAAAAAATAACCCAAGAAATAAATCAGAAAAAAATGTAGCTAAATTAATTTTAAATAGTTTAATTGGTAGATTTGGTATGAATTTTCTTAAAACAGTTACTAAATTAGTTAATAGAAAGGGACATGATCTTATTACAACTACTAGAATTCAAAAAACTTTCATTGAAATAGATGATGATACTTTCCTTGAATATTATAAACCTAATATTGATAAAGAAATATGTCAAAAATTTGGTGTTGATTATATTAAAGCATTAAATAATGAAAATTTTGATGAGGTTAAAAGTAGTAGAACTTACAGATCTGTATCTATTAGTACAGCTTCTGCTGTCCTTTCATATGCTAGAATTCACATGTCTAAAATAAAATTATATATTTTAAATAATAATGGTAATATTTATTATACTGATACTGATAGTATTGTAACTGATATAAAATTACCAAAAGAATTTATTGATTCAAAAGAAATTGGAAAATTAAAACTTGAAGATGAAATAAAAGAAGGTTATTTTATATCTGATAAATTATATGCTTATAAAAATATGGATGATGAAATTATTAAAAAAGGTAAAGGTATTAAAAGTAAATTATTAAAATTTGAGGATTATATAAAAATGTATAATATGGAAATAATAAATTACGCAACAAAAGTTACCTCTTCAAGAAATTATCAAGATGGTAGTGTTATAATAAGAAATAAAAATGATATTACTTTAAATACAAATATTTATAATAAACGTGAAAGAATATTTGAAAATGGTAAATGAGTAGGTACTAAACCTTTAATAATTAATAATAATAATGATAACAATAACCAATAAATTAATATTTATAAAAAAATCAGTGAATGAATATTCACTCACATAAAAATTAATATATAAAATAAAAAAAAACTATGGATACATTTAACTGGATTTATAGTTTTAACCAAGATTAAATAATCTTGGTTTTTTTTTGAAATAACTTTATGATTATACATTTATCCTGATTTATAGTTTATATTCAAGATATAATAATATTTTTTTATTTTAAATGAAAAAAAAAAACCTGTCATTTTATGACAGATTAATAATAAAGATTATGTTATCATTTTTTTTTACAATTTAAATATCTTATTTTACAAGATATAATGATTTAGCTAGTTTTTTGAAATTATTTTTCTCAAGTGAATATTCTATATTAGGTATAGGATGAATAACTATTTTTTTTCTACCTATAAATAATGTTCTTGTTTTATCATCATATTTACATTGTTCCTCACCATAAAAAGTAATAATATAGTTTATTACGTCTTTATCAAATTTTCTTATGTAACCAATATCAGAATAAATATAAACAGATCTTAATAAAGTTATTAAGGTATCTATATACTTAGCAGTTACACCAAAACAATCATGTACACTATAAAAATTTACATGGTCACCTTCTATAGAATTATAAAAAGAATTATACAATAAAGATAATGAAGCTGCATCTAAAGAATGAACTAAATTAGGCATTAAAGCAGTAATTTGTTTTTGTTTATCGATATTAATTTTATCAGTAATAGTTAAAGATAAAGAAGTGTTTAAATATGAAAAAGGTTTTATACGAGTTGTATGTTTTTGCATATATTTTTGACTAATCATCAATCCTGAAGGTAATCTTCAAATAATTGGTAAATTTAATTTATTAAATATTTTTGCTATTTCATTTAGGTATATAGATAATAATTTTATATTTGGATAATTAATATAAATTATATCATTAATCCCCCGGCCCAGAGGGCCGGGGGCATAGATTTAACTAATATTTCAACATCACTACGATTAACTAAATTTTGATCAGGTGATTCTTTATTAATTTTATATCATTTAATATTTATAGTTTTCTCATTACCATCATTGTCTGTTATTATTTTATCCTCTGTATGACTTAATATTAAAGTATCTAATATATATTTCACTAGAGTTTTATCTTTAGCATTATAAGGTTTAGTCATTATAACATATTTAATATTAGATCTAGATAATCCTAATTTAAGTAGTCTTTCATAAGACTCTTTTTCACCATCAGAATTAGAAGAATTTATACCCTTTTCTAAATGAATATTTATTTGATTAACTATATGTTGATAAAAATCTTTAGGGTCCTCATTTTTACTACTTTCAAATAAATTTAAAGCTTCAAATAATTTTGATTCATTAGATAATAAAGTTAAATGTTGAAAACCATTACATGTACCATCTAATTGTATTGGTAAACATGTATTAAATTCAGATACATATTCATTATTTAAAAAATTGTCAAATCTTTTCATTTCTAAACAAAAAGAAAGAAATAAAAATTTATTATCAGCTTGATTAACTAAATCACTTTTATCGTAATTTATAATATCATCTCAATTTTGAGCAACTCAATCCAATCTTTTTGTATAGGATTTTCTATTTAGACCATTACCATAACATGAACCACCATAAGCTTTTAAATATTCAATAGCATCTTTATCTGATCTTTTTAATTTATCAGGTCTAGCAAATAAAATTAAAGCCTTAGCTAACTCACTTGCTTGATAATGAAAATATGCAGGAATTGGATATAATCTACCTCTATTATCTAGTTTAATTGGAAAAAATATTTCTGGTACATTAGAATAAGTTTGTGCTATTTTTATTATATATTCTTCTAATAATTTTTTACTTATAAATTTTTGATACTCAATTTCTTGAGATTTATTTCTTTTAATATTAGAAAAATCATGTTTATAATCTGGATTAATAAGTAGTTTATGAATATGGTTATATTCTATCAAATAATTTAACAAATCTTTATTAACTTTAAATGGTGTTTCCATCATTTTATTAACAACAAAATCCCCCGGCCCAGAGGGCCGGGGGCATATATTATATTTTCATCATGGATTGAAGAAGGTATATTATAACCTAATTTACCTCTAATAAGATTTTCATCATATTCAATATCATTTAATAAATAACCTCCTAAATCATTTGGTGAATATGATTTTGGTTTAACTATCATTGGTAAATTAATAGGTAAAGATATTATAGGATTTTTTCTATCTAATAATTTAGAAACTTCATCTGCTAATCTTAAAACTGATATACTATTATCATAAGAATTATTTATAACTTTAATTTCTATCATATTAGAAGTTGTCATAATTTCTAATAGTTTACTACCTAAATGTAAATAAAATGAATCACTAAATAAGGTTTCATTTCTGGATTGATTAATATATGACTCTTTAAATTTAGAGTAAGTAATATCTGAATTATTAGAATCATCATCACGGAATTTATTATAAATAATTTTAATATAAATATTTACTAAATTTTTACCAATAAAAAGATTATTTTGTAATACAGAAGTATTAGTATAATTATTTTCATCATCCTCAATATCTACAATATCATTATATGACACTATTTTAAATAATGTATAATACATAGTATTAATAGCATCATTGGAATCAATTGTATTAATAATTTCTTTTATAAGAATTTGATCTATTCTAGTATTTTATGGAGAATCCAGGAATTGAACCTAGAAATTCGACTTGCAAAGGCGATGTTTTACCTTATTAACACTAATTCCCCTATGCCCGCGCCCCATTCGGACGCGGGATTAAATATTTAAGTTTTAATTAAAAAAAAAATAAATATTTCCTAAATTCATATAAAAATTTATCTTTAGTTAATAATAAATTATCAAGGTTACTACTTAATACATCATAATAAAATTGATTATAAAAACTTTCTCTAAAATCATAATCTAAATTAATATAAATCCGCTATTAGTTTGTAAAGGTCCTTTTTTTTTGTAAATCATCTTAAATCATTTATCAAATAAAAATTATGTACATTATCCGAGGAACGACTTGAACGTTCACGGCTTGCGCCAGTAAAGCTTAAGTTTACTTTGTATACCTTTTCAACACTCGGATTAAAAGAAAACAACTATGACTAATATTTGAATTATAATATATAATACTATATATTAATTAACTTACCTTTATAAAATTTTCATTATTTATTAAAATTTTTAATTTAAATAAATTTTATTATATAAACTATCTTACAATATTATAAAATATATTTTTTTTATTTTATAAAACTTATTACTTAGTTAAAATCTAATATATTTTTCATATAAATTACATATATAATTTATATATTATTTTTAAGGCTAAAATGACTTGAACATTTATTGAAACTATCATGAGCAGTTCGCTTTACCTATTAAGCTATAGCCTTAATTTGCGGACTTAGGATTTGCACCTAAATATTTTGGTCATGAGCCATCTATGTTACTATTACATCAATCCGCATAATAAATATAAGAAATAGGTGATTCGAACACCTGACCTTTCGCGTGTAAAGCGACAGCTCTACCACTGAGCTAATCTCTTTCAACCCAAGGGAGATTTGAACTCCCGCACTAACAGTGAAAATGTTATGTCTTAACCGTACTTGACCATTGGATCTTAATTATTACAGCCCAGTGCAAGTATTGCACTTACTTCTACCGATTACAAAACGGTTGCATTACTTTTATGCTAACCAGGCTATATTCTATTTTAAGAAATATGAGTTATAAATAAGTTAATATATGTAAAATATTTAGTATATTAATAATTAGTACTTTATATCTAAAAATATTAAAATTAATACAATTAAAGCCTATATATAATTATATCGTAATGTTCTATTACGTTTAAAAGTATCCTAAAGTAAGTTTCATGCTTATATGCTTTCAGCATTTATCTTTAATTGATGTAGCTTTCCTGCCATGCCTATAAAAATAATATATTTAAGTAAAAATAAATTATATAATATAAACAACAGGTAAACTATAGATCAACATACCCAACTCCTTTCGTACGAAGGGGATATCTTTATTTTACTTTAATTTCCTCTAGAAGATAGAAACCATACTGTCTCACGACGTATTAACAATATTGTTACCATAAAGATTTATTTTCTTTATACCCTTGGCCCACTCGGCCAGCGGGAATTCAACAGGTTACTCTGTTGTTCAGACTATTTCTTTTACATTCTAATTAAATAAAAGGGAGCGATAAAATTAAATTTCATGTAAATGATCTTCTAATTTGAAACAATTACTTGTTTCTGGATCAAGATCTAATTTATATAACATACTAATATGCATATAAGGTAAAACTGTTGATCTAACTTTTTCTAACTGATTATTACTAATTGTTAACATATACTGATTATTTCTATCATGTGTTGTTTTAGTTACTATACCTAATTTATTTGTTATTGCATTTCCTAATCTTTCAACATCTTTTTTTGAAAAACTGTTAGTATAAATACGTATAATTTTATCTATAGGTTTAAGATTACCATCACCCATAATTAAATGTGCTAAGACAACAGGTGTCATTAGATCTTCTATATTTACGGGTACAATTTTTTTATATCTATTTAATGTTTCATCGAATATATAAAACATTACATGATATTTTAAAAATAAAGGTAAACTTACTGTCTTAAAACTTACTTGTTCATAATCAGTATTAGTATTATTATTATAAGTGTCAACAAATATTACTAAATTATCACAATATGGCTCAAATAAGTTATATAAATGATATAAATAAGAAATATGCAATGAACCAAACATCACACTTAATCTAGCTAAACTTGTTTTACTAGATTTTTCTAAACTTCCATCACTTAATAATAAACCAATAAGTACTTGATCTAAATAAGAAGGCATAGTTAATTTCTTTCTATATTCTAATTTATAATCATTATAAGAGAATATTCTGTATAATTTCTTTAAAAATCTTGTTATTGTTGTTTTCATTTTTTTTTATTTAATCTAGACCCTCGGCCCTTTAGGCTGTGGGATTTATACATAGTATATTCAAACTGAATATTAATACATTACTCTAAAGTAATTATTATACATATAATTTTTTTTTTATTAGAATGTAAATCAGGCGTTTAAGGTTAATCCTTTAGTCGTTGAACGTTTTTATTTCAATTTATATAAAATATATTGAAATAAACTTCGCTGCAAATATCATTATAAATTTTATGATTCCTTGCAATTTACCTGATTGACTTTATTATCTTACGATAATAGTGGGCTTAATTTTAAACCCAGCTCATGTAGCTCTTTAATTGACGAACAGTCAAACCCTTCATGATTTTTGCATTCATGTGGATGAGCTAAGCCGACATCGCATAAATTTTCATTTCTTTCAAAATGATTTAGACCATATCTTTGTCTAGTATTAAGGAGTAATTAATAATACTCTAGATATAGGCATGTGGTCGTTGAAGGTGTTATAAAAATAACTTCCCTGCTGATTAACTATATAAATATAAATATTCCAGCAATTTAGCCTCTTTCTAATTTTATATTGATATAAAAAATCCCCAATGTCGTTAAATGTAATATACTGGAGATTAAACGTAAGTGTGTAATTTATAAAAAAATGTTTTATGAATAAAAGGCATAATTAAAGGTTTAATACTATCTAAAGATCTTTTTTTTAGATATATTCTATTGTAAACCTTTGCAGATTTACCTTTTTTCTATGAATAGAACATTCAAGATTATATCTATTAGATAAAGCCTTTATTAGTAACTCAACCTCATTTAAAGTGTAATTATCGGTACATAATATAATCCCTCCATTCCTAACATGTTGCCCATCATCACATATTCAATAAGCTAAAGTAATTGGATTTAAATATTTTTCTATATCTAAAGGTAATACTTTTATATTAGTACTAGATAAAAACATATTAACTAAATGATAAAGTAATTCACTATTAGAAGTTTTAAAATATATAGAACTATTTAAACTATTATATCTAGAATCTTTTCTTGAATAATATTTAAGTTCATGTAAACTTAAACCAGATTTTTCTAACTTATTATAAATATCAATAACATAATCTTTATGTTTTATTGTTTGTTCAAAAGTAATAAAACCTTTATCATTTCCAACTTTTCCTATGTGTGCATCACCTAAAATACAACCGATTAACATATCTTTAATGTCATTATTTAATTTTGTCATTTTATTTTTATTTTTTTTTTTATTTTATTTACAATACTTGTTAAATTTTTTCCTATTAATTTTTTTTTATAAGGTGCCAAACCGCGCACTCAATTTGTACTCTCTTGCGCAAATTAGCCTGTTCAATTTTTGTTAAATTCCATTTTTCTCAATTTGGTTCAGACTATTTCATCATCTTTATTTATTATATTAAGGGAGAGATATATGAAAAAAAAATTAAATTTTAAGTACCACTAATCCAACTTTTTATACCAAAAGATCCTATACGTGATTTAGAGTATAATTTAGTATATTGTAAATTAGGTTTTAAACTTCCTCTTAATACTACAGAAGGATATCCTTTTATAGAAGAATAAGTATTTTCTAAATTACCTTTATATCTAACTTTATGTTGAGATCTTGAAGCAGTATAACGTCTAGTTAATCTTCCTGAAGTTTCTATTCTAATACCTGATACTCTTTTATATTTAATATAATTTAATATAATTTTTTTTATATATTTAGAATTTCTTTTATTTTGTAACATTAATTTATATAATAAATTATTTGTTATATCTATATTATTTAATATAAATAAATTATCTAAATCAAAAAAATATTTTGGTTTTTCACTTAATCCAATTTTTTTTATTTTTGTTTTTCTTACACAAGTTTTTAAATATCTTAATAATTTTCTTTTTTTTCTTAATTTTAAAACTAAAGGTTGTGTAAGAATATCACTATTAAAATAAAAATATTTTAAATTTATTAAATTAAATTCTATATTTTTTTTATATATTTTTTTTATTAAATTTATTAAACCTTGTAAATAAGAATTGTTAAATTTAAAATTATTAATATATAGTAATTGTTTATAAAACATATAATATTTTAATTTTTTTAAACATTTTTTTATAAAATTTTTATAATATAAATATTGAATTAAATATAATTTAGATTTATATCTAGTTCATAAAACGTGATCATGACCACTTATAGAAGTCAAGTTTCTTTGGGAACTAGATAAAATTTTATTTAAGAATTTAATTTTTTTTTGTTGTTGTTTTAAAATATTTAATCCTATGTATTTAATTAAATATAATTTTCTTAAAAATCTAATTTTATTAAATAATCTTATATATCTTTTTTTTATTTTTAATAAATAATTATATTTTTGTCTATTAAATATATATAAAGTAATACTTATTTTATCATTTGTATGTTTAAATTCACCATTACTTATAAATATTTTGTTTTTAGATAATTTTCTAAATCTACGACGTAATCTTTTTTTTCTTAATTTAGATTCTAATTTTAAATTATATAAATTAAAATAACTTTTAATTAATTTTATAACAAATTTATTAGCTACAGGTATTAAAGTTAAAATATTTTTATTATAAGAATATATACTATTTTTTCAATCTCTTACCGCAGGAATAAAGTCTTTATAATATATAGTAACACTTTCTTTATTTATTGATTTTTTTTTATATCTATTTTTTAATTTATATTTAATAATATTTAGCATAAAATATATATATATTATAACATTATTAATATGATTTTTTTTAACATATAATAATAAGGCTTAACAAATAATTAAGCCTAATACATTATTATAATAACAATAATAATTATTATACATAAAATATATAATATAAAAAGATGTTGGGCTTTAATAAAAGGATTATTGCTACCTTTGCTCACCTTTTAGTCGTTGAACGTTCTTATTTTACATAAATTACAGGTAAAAATAAGTTTCGCTTCAAATTAACTTAAAAAAGTCATCTTTGAAATTAACCCAAAATCCCGCGCCTAAGGGCGCGGGCGTTTTACTAATATTTTTTTTAATATTAGAGGACATAGTTCTAAATCCCTAGCGTAACTTTTTCTATAATCCAAGACCTTTCCTTAATGCATCTTGTGATCATATGCCCCGCTTACGCGACTGATAGACTTGTAAGTCAAACAGTAAAGCAAGATTTAGCCATTAAACTTTTCCAGTATTTTTTAGTACCATATTAATAAAGAATATATACAATATTAATATGAAAATAAGTTTTTAACGTTAAAAACTTAAAATACATCTATTCACCATATAGTTAAAATCTTACTAAAATAAAAAACATACCGAATTTAATCTAATAATAACTGTATAATTATTAATATATAATTAATAACAAATTAATATATTTGTAGAATGTTATCTACAAGTTTACAATATGAACTTTGGATATACCCAGGTACTTTTTGTGGGATCTGTGCCCCGCATAAACTGCCTCCTAATCCTCAAGAGTATGTGATAGGTACAAATAAAGGTGTTTCATTAGTATCTGACAACTACCTTATACACTAACAAATAACCTAAGGTTAAACTCTTATAATTAGTAACAGTAAAGCTGCATAGGGTCTTCTCGTCTATCTAGAGGTAAACAGTATCTGCACTGCTATTCCAATTTCACTG
>Ga0137415_10000515_pt1 | contig 37000 bp, 26 predicted proteins | sample CZODoug3_1_1_16f_FD_183082 | JGI IMG/M metagenome (GOLD analysis project Ga0137415, IMG submission 183082) | Vadose zone soil fungal communities from Angelo Coast Range Reserve, California, USA - CZODoug3_1_1_16fungal (Hybrid Assembly) | ecosystem: Environmental > Terrestrial > Soil > Vadose...
TGACGGTGCAACAAAGCTTCTCCATCACCAGCAGTTCCGGCACCGCCTGCGCGTCTACCGGGAGCGGCGTCTGCTACTATGTTTCGCCCACGGGTTCGGATTCCAACGCGGGCACCAGCGCGGCACCCTTTCTGACCATCCAGCATGCGGCGGATGTGGTGAACCCTGGCGACATGGTGATCGTGCGCGATGGGACGTACAACAACCCAGCGGTTTCCGGAGTCGGGAGCAAGCTGATCATCATGACCCGCGGAGGGACGGCGGCGAACCATGTGGTGTTCATTGCGGAACACAAATGGGGAGCGAAGATCGATGGGTTGAACAACACCTCGGCAACCGGGTGGGAATTCTCCGCCAACTACATTGACGTAAAGAATTTCGAGTGTGAGGGATTCAGCGACACATGCATGGAGAACTACAACGGGGGTTCTTCCAGCGGAGGGCAGTTCATCAGCATCACCGGGAACAACATTCACGACGTGGGACGTTATTGCGCCACCACGACGACCGGGCGGGATGGCATCTTCATCAGCAACGACAATGTGACGATCGAAGGGAACCAGATCCACGACATCGGGCGGTACGCGCCCGGGGAGAATGGCTGCGTGAGCCCGTTGTACTATCAGAACAACGACCACGGGATATACGTCGACGGGGCATTTACGAGTGCGAACAACTTAACCATCAAGAACAACGTTTTCTATCGCAACGAGCGCGGCTGGAGTATTCAAATCTATCCGGCGGCGGTGAACAATCTGCGGATTCTGAATAACACGTTCCTGTGCGCCAACCCTTACCGGGATGGCCACATTACATTATCGGCGCCGCTCACGAACTCCGCGATAGAGAACAATATTTCCTGGCAGCCAACGACCGGCTTCCTGCTATACACCACTACCTCGGGATACTCAAACCTGAGTGTGGCCAACAATCTGACGTACCAAGGGACGGTGGGTGTGGGGTCTACGCCTGGGGGGATCGCTCTCGCGGGGAATCTGGACAATATCGACCCGAGACTGGTGACGACGCCGAGTTGCACGGTGGACGCGGCGTCCGCTCCAGATGCCCATTTGCAGTTAGGCAGCCCGGCCCTCGATACGGGGCTGACACTCCTCGACGTTCCCAACGACTACGACGGCACCCCGCGTCCTCAGGGGGGGTTTGATATTGGTGCTTTCCAGGTTATTCCCTGAGTCATGATGGTCCGAGGGATACGGCCGTCGCTGCGGCCTGATAGTAGTTCGGTTCGGTGGCGTTTTCTCGCGGTGCACCGCCGCAAGTTCGGTGCGGACCCACTCCGGTATTGGCGCAAACCTCCCTTCGCGCCTATGAGACGCTGAAAAACGTTTGGAGATTTGTGGGATCAGCGGCTGCTACGTACATGCAGACCCTTTCTTCGGAATTGTCACAACAAACCCCAGCCTGAGCGACCGGCGTTGCCAGAAGCCCAATTAAGCATAGCCGGGGTGTGCCGATAAGGATCGCAGGAAGATGCGAACCGGCACTGCCTTGAGAGTCCGACGCAGATCTGAAATGGGAGCGACATGGAAACTATAGGGAAAATCAAAGAAAAGATCCTAAGGGCGGCGATTCTTGTCATGGTGTTGTTCGTCGCTGGTGCACCGGCGCCCGCGAACGCCGCAACGGCAACGACAGTCAGCTTCTCAACGACCTCGTTGACCTTCGCAAGTCAAGCGGTTGGCACGAGCAGCGGCGCACAATTCACAACGCTCACTAACACTGGTAGTGCGACTCTAACATTCAGCGCCGCTTTTAGCGGCGACTTTGCTTTCGCTGGGCTAGGGACCTGCGGAAGTTCCGTAGCCGCGGGAGCCAGTTGCACAATCAGCGTAAAATTCACGCCCACGGCGGCAGGAACTCGCACGGGAACGCTGACCCTCACCGACAACGCCCCTAATAGCCCGCAGACGATTTCGCTGACCGGCACTGGCTCCACCGCGTCCGTTGTAGCGCCTTCTATCACAACACAGCCAGCGAGCCAGACAGTAACGGTGGGACAGACGGCCACGTTCACGGTGGTGGCGACGGGCACTTCGCCGCTGACCTATCAATGGAAGAAGAATGGCACGTCGATCAGCGGCGCGACTTCGTCCTCTTATACAACACCAGCGACGACGAGTTCGGATAACGGCGCACAGTTCACGGTGGTGGTCAGCAACTCGGCGGGCAGTGCGACCAGCAGCGCGGCTACCCTCACGGTGACGGCAAGCTCCACCACGCCGCAGTTCGGGCATGTAGCCATCGTGGTCGAGGAGAACGCGAATTACGCCAGCGTGGTTGGCAGTTCGTCCATGCCGTACCTGAACGGCCTGATCAACCAATACGGCCTGGCCACGCAATACTACGCGAACACCCATCCCTCCATCGGCAACTATTTCATGTTGACGACGGGACAAATCCTGACCAATGACGACAGCCAGACGCCATCGAGCTTTCCGGTGTCGGTGGACAACATTGCACGCGAGATACAACTGGCGGGAAAGACCTGGAAGGATTACCGGGAGCTGACCGGAACCTACTATGTTCGTCACGACCCGTTGGCTTACATGACCAACATCAACTCCGCGAACCTGGTTTCGTTCTCCCAATTCGGGACGGATCTGGCGAATGGGACCTTGCCCAGCTTTTCCTGGATTGCGCCGAATGGTTGCGACGATGCGCACGACTGTCCGCTCTCGACGGCTGACTCCTGGCTGCAGACCAACATTGATCCGCTGATCAAGAACGCAACGTTCCAAAAGGACGGGTTACTAGTCATCGTGTTCGACGAGTCGGCAAACGATAACACAAGCGGCGGAGGCCGCGTCGCGGTGGTTCTCATCAGCCCAGCGTTTTCCCACGTCGCATATCAGTCCGCCACGTTCTATCAGCATGAGAGCGTTCTTCGCCTGATGCTTGAAGGCTTGGGCATCAAGACACTTCCCGGCGCCGCTGCCAGTGCGCCAGCGATGTGGGAGTTCTTTGATCCACCGGCTGTCACGACGACTCCGCTGGCAATTTCCACGACGAGTCTGCCTGCGGGAACAGCTGGGCAGGGATACAGTGCGCAGTTAAACGCTACGGGCGGGACGGCGCCTTACACCTGGTCGGTAGCGTCCGGGGCTCTTCCTGCGGGTCTCACCCTCTCGTCCTCCGGCGCGATTTCGGGGGTTCCCAGCGTGGCGGGGACGAGTACGTTCACCGTAAAACTGACGGACCTCAACCTGTTGACGGTGCAACAAAGCTTCTCCATCACCAGCAGTTCCGGCACCGCCTGCGCGTCTACCGGGAGCGGCGTCTGCTACTATGTTTCGCCCACGGGTTCGGATTCCAACGCGGGCACCAGCGCGGCACCCTTTCTGACCATCCAGCATGCGGCGGATGTGGTGAACCCTGGCGACATGGTGATCGTGCGCGATGGGACGTACAACAACCCAGCGGTTTCCGGAGTCGGGAGCAAGCTGATCATCATGACCCGCGGAGGGACGGCGGCGAACCATGTGGTGTTCATTGCGGAACACAAATGGGGAGCGAAGATCGATGGGTTGAACAACACCTCGGCAACCGGGTGGGAATTCTCCGCCAACTACATTGACGTAAAGAATTTCGAGTGTGAGGGATTCAGCGACACATGCATGGAGAACTACAACGGGGGTTCTTCCAGCGGAGGGCAGTTCATCAGCATCACCGGGAACAACATTCACGACGTGGGACGTTATTGCGCCACCACGACGACCGGGCGGGATGGCATCTTCATCAGCAACGACAATGTGACGATCGAAGGGAACCAGATCCACGACATCGGGCGGTACGCGCCCGGGGAGAATGGCTGCGTGAGCCCGTTGTACTATCAGAACAACGACCACGGGATATACGTCGACGGGGCATTTACGAGTGCGAACAACTTAACCATCAAGAACAACGTTTTCTATCGCAACGAGCGCGGCTGGAGTATTCAAATCTATCCGGCGGCGGTGAACAATCTGCGGATTCTGAATAACACGTTCCTGTGCGCCAACCCTTACCGGGATGGCCACATTACATTATCGGCGCCGCTCACGAACTCCGCGATAGAGAACAATATTTCCTGGCAGCCAACGACCGGCTTCCTGCTATACACCACTACCTCGGGATACTCAAACCTGAGTGTGGCCAACAATCTGACGTACCAAGGGACGGTGGGTGTGGGGTCTACGCCTGGGGGGATCGCTCTCGCGGGGAATCTGGACAATATCGACCCGAGACTGGTGACGACGCCGAGTTGCACGGTGGACGCGGCGTCCGCTCCAGATGCCCATTTGCAGTTAGGCAGCCCGGCCCTCGATACGGGGCTGACGCTTCCTGATGTTCCTAACGATTACGCCGGTACCCCGCGTCCTCAGGGAATTCGATTTGATATCGGCGCTTTCGAATTCATTCCCTGAGAAGGTAGCAAACTCGATGGCCCGAAGGTTTGTGGAGCTTACGGAGTAGACTGGTACTCGTAAGCTCCCAAACTGGGCCGAGAAGGACGCCTCACGCCATCGATGTCAACACTCTCGCTGTCGACCGGGAGAACGGCGTTGATTGCCGGACTGCCCGGCCGCAGGTGGTAATCGCCACTGGAATAGTTAACGAAGAGCGGATCTACATGCTTCAAATTTCGAACGACATTGCCCGGTCCAGTCAGAGTTGATGTGTCCACCCCTTCCAAGGTTGTCGGTCTGCCCCACGAGATATTCGTGTCAATGATATTGTTACTCGCATCATCGGCTAATCGTATCTGCCCATTGTTGGTCTGCTGGCTATTCATGGAAACGATGTTGTTTCCAAATACGTTTCCGTCAGCTCCCTTTCCGATAATAACCCCGCTGTTCATCGCCTTGACGATCGTGTTCGCAACAATGGTTAGGCCGGTTATTTTGCCGGAGCCCGCAAAAAGCTGCAGGTTGGCGGCCCGGTTATGTTCGAGCAAGCAGTTGGCAATCCGATTTGTTCCACTGCTGGCCGCCCAATAGATGCCCTGGTCTACATTTAACGGATGCTGGCCCATTGCGTCAGTGTCCGCATCAAACCTTCCGTTGTCGTGGATGTAGCAGCCCAAGATCTGTACATCGCTAACTTCACTCACGTAAAGCCCCGCGTGGAAATCGTTATTTCGAATCTCAACATGATCCAAGACGACGTTGTGGCACCTATCCAGCCAAACTTGGGAAGCTCCCTTTCCCCTTATCCCGCTGGCATCTGGTCCCAGCGGGCCCTGAAAGACCAGGCCGCCCGATGTAGGAGTTCCCAAAAGTTTGAGATAACTTCCTTTGATAACGACTTCCCCGCGTACGACGGCGGTCTCACCTGGATAATTTCGGATGACTATAGGGTTGCCCGGTTCGCCCGTCCGCGAAAACGTCTGCCTGTAACTTGGGGAGTTATAGGTGCCAACGGGCTCATAAGTTCCAGCCCGAAGACACGCCACCTGTCCCGCTGTGAGCGTATCGAATGCCTTCTGCAGGTGTCTCCACGGAGCTTGGATTGTCCCCGAATTTGTGTCGGATCCGGTCGGAGAGATGTAATGCGTGCAAGCTTCCTGTTGGTGGGTGGCAACGGAGGGCGCCGTAGTTGCCTTCATCTCCACAAATAAGGTCTGAGCAACGCCAACGCAAGCCAAGAGGAACAGAAGAAAGGCTATTCTGAACATCGATCGGCCTTCCAGGATTTACATATCAGCAACGCGGTCACAGCCAACTACGGCCACGGTCGCAAAGGCAGGAAGCAGAGCAAGCAACGCAGGTTAGGCCCGGGCTCCAAATGGTCTTAACTCCTGCACCTGTTCGTGGGGTGTACCGGCTGAGACAGTCGTGTGGCAGGACCTATTGGAAAGCCAACACTCGATGATGTCCACGATGCGGCCTGCAGCCTTGCCGTCCCAAAGTTCGGGTATACTGTAGCTGCCACGGTTTCCTTTCCAAGCTGCTAATCCAGAGCTCACAATCCCTTCGCGGCTGACGCCAACCAGTTGATTGGTTCCCTTCTTGACCGTCACGGGGCGCTCGGTATTGTTTCGCAGCGTGATGCACGGAATCCCCAGCGCAGTTGTTTCTTCCTGGATTCCTCCAGAGTCCGTGAGAACCAGCCGAGCTTTGGCCATGAGCCCCAGGAACTCAAGGTATCCCATCGGTTCAGTAATCGTGGTGGCGCCGAAACTCAAATTGGAACGTTTGATGCGATCCTGTGTGCGTGGGTGAGCGGGAAACAAGAGTGGCATAACTTCACTGAGTTCCGCTAAGGCCCGAGCCACTTCCTGGAGAGTTTCCTCGTCATCAACATTCGAAGGCCGATGCAAAGTAACCAGGCCATAATTCCCGGCCCGATAGCCGAATCGTTTCCAAGGACAGCAAGCGACAGCTCTTTCTAAGTGTGTCCACAGACTGTCAACCATGCAGTTTCCGACGAGGAAGATTTTGTCGGATGAGATCCCTTCCGCCAATAAGTTATCTATCGCGCTGATCTCAGTACAAAAGTGGAGATCGGCGAGGTGATCGGTGAGGACGCGGTTGGTTTCTTCCGGCATTGCGCGATCGAAGGATCGAAGGCCGGCTTCGACGTGCGCGACCGGAATGTGGAGCTTGCTGGCCGCCAAAGCACAAGCCAACGTTGAATTCACATCGCCGGCCACGACAACCAGAGAAGGCTGCTTCTGCAAGCATACTTCCTCGAAAGCCATCAAAATGCGCCCGGTTTGTACGGCCTGAGAACCAGATCCGACACCCAGGGATACGTCCGGGGCAGGGAGGCCAAGCTCTTCAAGAAAGAGATCGGACATCTGCCGGTCATAATGCTGTCCGGTGTGGACAAAGAGTTGCGGCATGCCCCGACGCCGCATTTCGGCGACAATGGGCGCCATTTTCATGAAATTGGGGCGAGCTCCCACCACATTGCACACGAGATTCATAGTCGGCACTCGATTGAATTGAGATGATGAATAATTTCGGCCCAGTTTCGCCGGAGGAATGCATGTCGACGCTATCGTGCTCTGCGCGATCGCGAGATCCAGCAAGATATCAGATGCTTAAGCGGAGTGAGACTCACTCCCTTGCGATTGATCATACTGGCTCCTTGGAAGGTAGGGTCCGGAACCATCTTGAAATCGCATGCCCATCCTTGACGAGGGCGCTACGTCTCGTTGTTCCTCCAGGTAACGAATGAAACGACCGATGGACACGGAGCGGTCGAATTGCCTTATCGCGGCTCGGCGAGCCTCCGCTCCCAACTGCTCGCGATAGGAAAAATTGTGAGCTAAATCCAAAAGGCCCCTTGTAAGGCTTTGTGTATCCCCAGGGGCCACCACAACGCCAACCCTGTGCCGAGATACAATGTCGGCGGCTTCCCCGGAGGCGACGACAACCAGCGCACGTCCACATGACATCGCCTCATAGAGTTTGGAAGGTACTGCGCCGGGAATGTGCGTCTTTAAGGGCACGAGTACAATGTCTGCCGCGGCTATGAGGGCGGGCATCTGATCTTGGGGAACGGGATCGAGAAATTTGATGTTGCTCAGTCCTCTTGCCTCTGCTTCGCTGACCAGCGTGCGCTTCACGGGGCCATCGCCTACCAATACGAATGTGATTGAGGTGTCGTGTCTCAGCTGATCTGCTGCTTCTATAATCTGCTCCAATCCCTGGGCCAGGCCATGCAAACCCGCGTAAAGAACAACGCAACCGGGTCGTGAACTCAGCAGCGCGCGACTCTCCGGCGTACTGCAGTCCGGGCGGAATCTTTGCGTATCAACCCCGTTTGGCAAGTAGAAGGTTGGCACTTGCGGGAACCGCTTCTTGATATCTTGGACGATTTCGGAAGACTGTCCGCTGACAAGCCAGGCTCGCCGATAATAAAAAGCCTCCAGCCATTCACTAAGGCCCAATGCCAATCCGGGTTTCAGGATTCCCAGGCGAACGGCGGACTCCGGCCACAGATCCGAGACATTGAATATCCACCGGGCCCGCTTCCACCGGCTGAGCAGGAACCCGGAGATTCCCAGGAAGAGCGGGGGGCTCTCCGTGAGTATGTAATCCGGCTCGTCCAGGAACCAACCACCCAGTGCCACAGACGAAAATACAAACGAAAAATAGCAAAGGAGCCGCTTTACCATTCCCGCGCTCTGGGTCGGATAAATAAATGTGCGAACCACAACGTTGCTGTTACAAGTTTCGCGCCGAAGCAATCCTTCATAGCCCGGATAGTAGCGGCCCATGGGATAGTTAGGCATCGCCGTGAGCACCGTAACTTGGTGGCCTGCATTCGCCAGGCCCTGAACCAAAGCTGATAGCCTATTAGGAGCTGCTCCAATCTCTGGCGGGAAATACTGGGCATGGACAACTATTTTCATAATGATGTGGCGACCTCCTCTGTCGTGGCCAACTACGGCCAAGAGCGTCCGTGCGGTGCAGTTGATCTTTGGGAGGATCAGTCGCCCGATTGCTGCACTGTGGGCGAGAGTGCGAGCCCTACCGCAAACCTTTTGTTTGCCAGGCGTTGACAATAAACGACACGTGCTGGTCCCGGGATGCACTCTCCAGCAAAGCTAACCAGCAACCGAGCCCCAGGCTGCCACATCCGCCTGGTAACAGCGCGCAAGCCGCGAGAACTCACGTTCTCAGTAAAAGTCCTTTCCGTGAAGGGCCTTTCATTCAGACGAGAAAGCACCACGGCCACTTCTATCGGCGTCCGCTTTTCGGACCGGCCAGTTGGCATAGACATCTGGTGCCAGCTTCTCAGTGAACCTAGACATCGGAAATTGAGCTGAGATGGTCTCGATCGTGAGAATCACATTCAACCGTGGGCTGCTGGATATTCAAAGTCGATAATTGTTGCACTTATGGCTTTCTTCGTTCCCTGTTGCCAGGGTTGTTGAACGCCACAACGCTTTGTCCACTGCATTTGATCCACGAATGCAGCACCACCAGTTACCAGAAACCGCGTCTAATTTTTCCTCTAGAGAGCGAGTTTTTCGGAACCGCACAGGCAGGCCTTGTGCACACGCGGATCGAACTACTCGACGGTGACGGATTTCGCGAGGTTGCGCGGTTGATCTACGTCACAGCCCCGGCGGACGGCGATGTGGTAAGCCAGCAACTGCAGCGGCACAATCTCAAGCAATGGCGAGAGCAGTTCGATGGTTGGGGGAAGCGTGAGGACATGGTCGGAGGCCTCACGGGCTAAGTGGTCGCCCTCCGTGACAATCGAGATTACGATGCCATCGCGCGCTTTCACTTCCTTGATATTCGAAACGCTCTTCTCGTAGCGCGTTATCGTTTCTGGGTCTTTGTCGTCGCGCGTGGCCAGGACGACGACTGGGAGATTCTCGTCGATCAGCGCGTTGGGGCCGTGTTTCATTTCCCCCGCCGGATAACCCTCCGCGTGAATATACGAAATTTCCTTGAGCTTGAGTGCACCCTCGAGCGCAATGGGGAAATGAATGCCGCGCCCCAGGTAAAGGAAATCACTGTAACGGTGGAATTGGCGCGCGAGATCTTCGTAAATGCCGTCTTCGTCGCCTCGCAGAATCGTCTCCATCTTGTGAGGAATACACATAAACTCTTGCAACAGGTGCCTCGTGGAATCTTCGTTGAGCTTGCCGCGGACCTGACCCAGGTACATCGCCAACAGCATGAGTGCTGTCAATTGGCTGGTGAACGCCTTCGTCGACGCGACACCAATTTCCGGGCCAGCGCTAGTCAGGATCGTCCCCGCAGCCTCGCGCGTGATCATTGAGCCAGCGACGTTACAGATGGCGATTGTTTTCGAGCTCTTTTGGTTTGACTCGCGCAGTGCCGCCAGAGTGTCGGCTGTTTCTCCAGACTGGCTGATGCAGATCGTCAGTGTCCTCGAGTCCACCATGGGGTCGCGGTAACGGAATTCGCTGCCGTAGTCGACCTCAACGGGGATCTTGGCCAGACGCTCGATCATGAATTTGCCGGTGTGACCTGCGTGCCAGCTCGTGCCGCAAGCCACCATCTTGATGTTGGTGAAGTTGCGAAACTCTGCTTCGGAGATATCCATCTGATCTAAGCAGACTCTGCTGGAGTCGGGTGAGATGCGGCCGAGCAGCGTGTCGCGAACCGCGCGTGGCTGCTCAAAGATTTCCTTTTGCATGAAGTGCTTGTAGCCGCGTTTCTCCGTCATGGCGGGTGTCCATGTGACGTGCTGCACGGGGCGCTGAATCGCGCGCCCATCGATGTCCATCAAGTGGACCCCCTCGGGAGAAAGTACGGCGAGATCACCATCGGCAAGAAATAGAATATCGCGCGTGTGGTAGAGAATGGCCGGGACATCACTCGCGACGAAGCATTCACTCTGACCAAGCCCGATGACCGAAGGCGGGCCGAACCGCGCCGCGACAATCTTGTTCGGGTCTTTCGAGCAAAGAATCGCGAGTGAATAGACGCCAGTGAGTTGCTTCACACTCTTGCGCACCGCGTCTTCGAGTGGCCCACCATTCAAATTGTGTTCGATTAGATGAGCGATAACTTCTGTGTCAGTTTCTGTTACGAACTTGTGTCCGTCTTGTTCGAGCTGGTGCTTCAGTCTGACATAGTTTTCAATGATGCCGTTATGTACGACGACGATCTGGCCAGTGCAGTCTCGGTGGGGATGCGCGTTTTCCTCCGTCGGGCGTCCATGCGTGGCCCAACGGGTGTGGCCAATACCATAGCTACCCTCGATAGGCGATTGCCGCAAGGATTCTTCGAGATTGCGGAGTTTGCCCGAAGCGCGGCGGATCTCGATCATTCCGCTTTGATTGACGACCGCAACGCCCGCGGAGTCATAGCCGCGGTATTCGAGTCGCTTAAGCCCGTCGAGAATCAGGGGCACGACCTTCTTGGGACCGATGTATCCAACTATTCCACACACAGCGTTTTCTCCAACATAGGAAAAGTGAAGCTCATGGCAAAGCCGACATCATCAACCCGATTGCACCCGAAGAGTGACAGATTTGAACGGCGGTCGAGCAGAGAGTTGCGGGACTATGTCATGGTCTATCTCGGCTGGATCGAGTCCAATCGGTCCGATGAGGGCAACGGTTCTGTATTCGCGCATGCAAGAGGCGCCCGTACAGAGCTCCTTCTGACTTCATTGCATGAGAGTTCGGCTTCGTTTGAACGGTGACCAGGTCGAGTCCAAAATTGAAAGTCCGATTTTAGGTGATCTCTTTGGAGCGCTCTGTAGACCGAGACAATTCGCTGCGAGACCACTTCGCTTGACAAGTCATTCCCTAACTCGCGTCCGTTTGACCTTTGGCCCTGCCTTAGGACCTCGGAAATAGCCTTGCCGATTTCGCAAAAATCCCGGGGAACAATCACGGATGGCCGGACTCGTTCCAATCGTTCTCGGACATCTCCCACATCCACAGAAACCACAGGGAGATTGCAAGCAAGCGCCTCTTTGACCACGTTAGGAGAGCCTTCCCAGTCGCTCGTCAGCAATAGACAATCGGCGGCACTCATCATCGATGGAACATGGTTGGGGGGAACATTCCCATCCAGGACGGCAAACCGGATTCTTCCGCACAAGGACTCGGCAAATTGAACCGCAGCCAGCGCTAAATCCAAACGCTTGCAAATTGGATCGCCCGCATTGAAGAGCACCACGCGCTCGTTCTGCCCCCATCTAAGCTCCCGGCGCGCTTCCTGCAAGTCACGAGGATAGAAGAGAGTCATGTCCACCCCAGTGGAAATGATGCTGACTTGGTCCCGTCGCCACCAGAGTCTGTCCTTTAGCTGATTGCTCACACAGATGATTCGTGCCGCTCGCAAGGCTGCAATCTGTGAGAGCAATGTGCCAACCGCCTCCCGCAGCCGTCCTCGGCTGCGATTCGGGTTCAAGTCGCTTCCCCGATACGTGACTATGACTGGGAGAGTTGTACTAAGAACGGCCAAGAATGCTGTCATCGTCCCGTAGTGTGCGTGCACTATGTCGGGTTGGAATGCCCGGATCTCTCTGCGCAATCTGCGCCACTCGCCTAGCACCACCCATGGAGATGTGCGGGAGGCCACGCTGAAAGTTTGGCAGGTGACTCCCGAAACTTCGAGAGACGCGACCTGCCTGGTAACGTGGACCATCGAGGCTCTTGAGCTGGGTAGGGGAGTGACGGCGAGGACCCGGAGGGGACGCTCTTCTTCTCTTGAATCAATCGTTCCCAACCCTACAGGGCGGGCTTCCAACGTGCCAGCCATCGTTCTAGGCTCCACAGCATATAGACTTGCTGATATGTGTTGAAACGACTGCGCCTCGACGCGTTCCAATTCTGGTCAACAAATCCGGAAAGCAACTGGTCGGAATACTCTGGTCGAATGACATCACGGATGCCCGCCCTCCGTGAGTTGAGTAAGGAGCGCACCTCTTCCCGGCCATTCCGACCCAACCAAGAATCCAGTGGAATCCCGAAGCCGCCCTTGGGTTTCTCGACGATGGCTTTCGGCAGATACTTCTCGGCGAGCTTACGTAGGATGATTTTAGTTTTCTTTCCGGAATATTTTAGGTGCGCTGGGATCTTCGCTGCGCACTCCAAAACATGCTCTCCCAGGAAGGGAACGCGCACTTCCAGCCCGTGAGCGCCGCTCATCACATCCACCTTCCTTAAGTAGTCCCCTGGAAGCGCATAGCGTACCGTCGAATCGACAAATTCTTTTCCCCCTGGGTTACTGGTTCCATGCCCATTGAGCGACATGGAAGGAACATACTTCCCGATTGTTTTCATGACCGCCGGTTCGATCATTTCAGGGAGCTGATCCGGAAAGGTGTAACAGGATAAGGCCAGCAGGCGTCCCTCATCTCTTGATGCTGCTGAGCGAATAAACCTCTTACCCATGCGGGAGAGGTGCGGGGCAATTCCGGCAATCCCTGTGAGCACCGCCTCTGATGCCTTCAGGATGGCACCTGGCAGAGTGCCTGCCAACTTTGCCATATCGGCGTGGGAAAACCGCCGGTAACCGCCGAACATCTCATCTCCACCGTCTCCGCCGATGGCAACTTTCGCCGATTTCCGTATCTCCTTGCAGATAAAATAAGTGGGGATTGCTGAAGAATCGGCGAAGGGTTGATCGAATTGAACGAGAATATTGTCTATTAAAGAGAGGTCCGCAAGCCGAGGGTCCAGGACGATCTTCCGATGCCGAACGCCAAGGCTCCGGGCTACAGCCTCGGCATACGGCGATTCGTCATAGGCGGCTTCTGCGAATGATACAGTGAAAGTCTCCACATCTTCCCCAAGCACTTTTGCAAGGAAGGCGACCAGTAGGGAAGAATCGATACCGCCACTTAAAAGCACCCCAATCGGTACGTCCGAAACCAAATGCTCCCGTAGACTTTCGGTGAGGGCCGCCTGGATTTGTTCTAAAGCCGCTGATTCCCCCAGACAAGCTGGAACTTGAAGCCATGACCAAAACCGCCGCTTTTCAATCCCCTGCCGAGAAACGCGTAACCATGTCCCCGGCTCGAGCTCAGATAGATCCGAAAACATAGTCTTCGGCGCGAGGGGATAACCAAGAACAAGAAAATCTGCGAAAGCCTGATAGTCGAGGCGGCGGGGGACACCGGGTACCCGTAGTATTGCCTTGAGTTCCGATCCGAAAAGGAAGCCGGAAGGACCGCAATGGTAATAGAGCGGCTTGATTCCCGTTCGATCGCGGGCCAAGAAAACCTCGTGCTCCTGTGCGTCATAGATCGCCAGGGCGAACATTCCGCGGAACCGCTGGAGGCAAGCCGGCCCCCATCTGACATAAGCTTCGAGCAAGACCTCAGTGTCCGAAGACGTGCGAAAGTGGTGCCCCAGTTCTTCGAGTTCTTTACGAAGGGATCGGAAGTTATACAGCTCGCCATTAAATACAATCACGAACCGTCCATCGAGCGATTCAATAGGTTGGCGACCTCCCTCAAGGTCGATGATCGCCAATCTGGTGTGGCCCAAGCCGACGTCCATCTCAGGCGACAGCCAAGTCCCCGTTCCGTCAGGACCTCGATGAGCCAAGCATTCGGTCATCGCTGAGAGTACCGACGGCGAGTCATGACGATTGTCGATGTTATAGAAGCCGCAAATTCCGCACATTTTGAATCGTCTGGGGAACGCCCGGTTAATCAAATCGGACCGATTTTCGTCAGGATGCCTGAGCTGCACACGCACGGGAAAAGCAGGAACCAACAAACAACAACCTTGATGACATGGAACCTGGTGGGTCCGTTATTAGAACGAGAGCCTGAAAGTAAGAAAGATTCATCTGTAGTCGACTCTGGTCAAACAACGGAACGACACGCTTACAAGCTGGCAAAAGCGCTTGATGTACTGGGGCGGCCGGAGTATTCAGCAATGAGTTTGCAGACCTCGGCGCAAACCTTGTTGAGCGGTTGCGTGCCGTCGACACGCACAAAGTTGCGGACTTGCGTCCCTCGGCGAATGAATGCTTGTCGACGATTTTCAAGCTCCTTAGGAGTCTTTTCTCCCTTGCCGGCGAAGAGAACGTCTGCAGGCGCATCCAGGTAGATCACCAAGCTTGGCCTGGGGTAGAGCCGTGTCAGGATCCAGCGGTGCAGACGCCTCTCGAAAGCCCAGACATCGCTGTCGACCCCATCGAGAGAGAAGTCGAATAGAAAATGTCGATCGTACAAAACGATGTACCCCTGCGCCTGATAGATCCAGGACAACAGTTGTCGATACCATTCCTCGGCCAGAAAATTGACGAGCCGGCCCGCCGCCCATAACATTTGTCCCAGCGACATTTTCCGGCGTCCACTGGTCCCCGATAATTTGCCTTCCGTTCGCGATCTTTCAGCATTTCTATCGCGGCGGCGTCTTTGGAAATACCCGACGAGGCGGGAGGTGGGCAAGGCGAAGTTAGAAGCTTCGATGTTATCCCCCATGTAAATAACCTTGAATGGAAACAGCGCCGACTCGAGAAGCGCGCGGCTGATGGTCGATTTGCCTGCTCCATCAGGGCCAATGAGTGCTACGGAAAACATAGGCAACCTCATGATGAAGTCTGCCCTTAGAGGGCTGCGGCAGTTTTCACTTTGAGATACTGCCGGCTCGTCCTTTCCGCGACAACTTGGTGAATTTGCTCGCCGCCAAAAGCTGCCATAACGGCCTCATCGAACTCGCTCTTGTTCCCGGGTGTGCCGGTTTCGCGCAGAAACCCGAGGTTACTGAAGCGAATGTCCCGATAATTTGCGATCTGGCTTGAATCAAAAGCAGTTTTAACTTCTCGGACACCATCCTCCAGCATATATCGGCAGCGCAATCCAACACGCTTCTCAATCTTGGTAAAATTAACGCGGTAGTTACGCCGGTCCGCATTCTCGGCGTGCTCAATCCGCGTGCCCGGAAACACGCGCTGGACAACCTCGGCGACGTCGGCGAGTGTATGGTTCAAGCGGTTGTCCCCCACGTTGAAGATTTCCTGGCTCACGGCGCTCAACGGCGCGTTTAGAAGGAGGATGATTGCCTCGGCGAGGTCCTTGACGTGAATGAATGGCCGCCATTGTTCGCCATTAAAGATCGTGATTCGGCCATCCTGCTTCGCTTTCGCAGAGAGAAGGTTTACAACAAGGTCGAACCGCGGACGATTCGAAAGGCCAAATACAGTAGCGAAGCGCATGATAACCGGATGGAAGTTCGCGGTAGCGCTCTCGATCAACGCCTCTTCGGAAGATACTTTTGTCTTTCCATATAAAGAGACCGGCTCCACTTTTGAGTTTTCGTCCATGAGTTCATCAGTTGCCCCGTAAACGCTGCAGCTCGACGCGAACAAGAACCGTTCGACACCACATCCCTTAGCGATCTCGATGAGCATTCGGGTTGCAGCGTAATTGATCTCGATCGTCGTCTTATGGTCGAGTTCGCAAGCTGGATCCCCGACGATTGCGGCCAAATGAACGATGCTCGACACTTGATGCGTCGCTTTCACAACATCCTGAATATTTCGAGAGTCGCCGTACACATAATCCATGTTGGGGTGCTTCAAAAGATCTTGAATCGGTTCCAGGCCGTACACAGCGTTATCCAATACCCGAACGCGCTTGCCCTCTTCGAGCAAACGCGTAACTAGACTGCAGCCAATGTAACCAGCTCCGCCGATAACGAGCACTGAACCTTCTTCGGGGATTCTTGACCTGTGCTTTTGCTCGATTCTCTCCCTGCCGATGAGCCATTCTTTACAAATGCGGCTTCCGACCAATCCCAATAAAGCTACTCCCGCAAACGGTAGGGAGACGCTCCGGCCGATAGGATTCTGGTGCCGAATGACTAGATAATTCACCGTAATGAATACTGTCAGGGACAACAAAACCACCACGGTAAACCGTTCCAGCTTCGCTGTTGTCGGATACGAGCGTACGTGGGTATAAAGTCCATTCAAAAAGAAAACCGCCGGGAATAATGTCGACAAAATCAGAAATCTGGAGAAGTAATAGCTTCGAAAAGCGCTCGCCAGACTCGATGCGCTCAGCCATTCGCCCGCCCGGGTCTGATAAGCCATCGAGACTGCGAATGCAATCAACATCGCGCAATGAATAATTATAAAATCCGCGACGATTCGGGGAACGACATCCCGCCACTTGATTGTCTTTAGAGGTATTCGCATCTAGTTTGCTCCTTTAGGTGGGCCACGCAGATTTCACTCACACGAAGTTCCTCCTCAGGTCCTTGTCCCTGAGCCTGTCGTCTCGCCGGTGATGCGCGGCGCGGTCTTCATACTCTTCTGGCGAAAATCTCCAGGGACAAAGAGGACTCCCGCAGTCAAAAGAATGTTTTTAAGATCTTCGAAAAAGCTGATCTTGCGGCAGTAAGCCAGATCGATTTGGAGTTTGCGCCTCATGATCGTGCTGACATAGAAATGTTCTTTGTCTGTCCGGCTAGCCAGGAGTCGCTCTTCGTTGATGTGAGCCAACGAGGCGGGCCCAGTAATTCCAGGTTTAACATTGAGAACTTTCCTCTCCGCGAGACTGTATTTCAGCGTGTATTCAGGCACTTCCGGACGCGGCCCCACGAGGCTCATTTCATTTCGAAGTACGTTGAACAATTGCGGAAGTTCATCCATCTTTGTCTTTCGAAGAAATCTACCCACCCTCGTTATGCGGGGGTCATCCGATGCTGTGATCTTCAGCCCTTGTTTGTCCGCTCCATGAATCATGGTGCGGAGTTTGAAAACCTGGAAAGGCCTGCCGTTCTGGCCGACTCGCCATTGGCGGTAGAATACAGGCCCCCGGGATTCCAACCGCACCGCCACCGCACAGAGAAAAAGAATGGGACCCACGATCACCAAAGCCACCACGGCCCCGATGGTGTCAAATATTCTCTTGCCAAAAAGAATGTAAAACCCACACCCCACTCCGCCGGTTTCTCGTCTCGCGCCTATGACATTGAATCCAGTTTCCATTCGATTCTGTACTGGGATCCTACGCAATTGTGGAATACCGCTCATCGGTGTAGCCTCCTTTTTGTTGACCGTGACATCCCATTGCAAGTCCCGGCGAGATTGTGTTGCGCTATCTTCGAAATTTGATAGAAATGTCTTGCAGAGCTTCGATCACGTGATTGATATCTTCATCTGTCATGCTTGGATAGATTGGCAAGGATATGCAGCGATCAAAGTAATCTTCGGCGACAGGGAATTCCCCAAGGCGATATCCCCAGGTTCTCTGGTAATAAGGATGAAGATGCAATGGGATGAAGTGAACTGAGGTTCCAATTCCACGCTGGCGGAGTTCTTCAATCACCTGGTCGCGATGGATGCGAAGTGCGAAAGGTTCTACTAGGACAACATAGAGGTGCCAGGCGTGTTGGACATCCTGCGCGACTTGTGGCGAGCCGTACGCTTCGAGCGACATCAAAGCGCTATCATACTTTTGCGCTATTTCGACTCGGCGCCGCCACATCTCCTCGCAGTTGGAGAGCTGGACTAGTCCCAGGGCGGCTTGGGGGTCCGTAAGGTTGTATTTGTACCCGGCCTCCGTGATTTCGTAACGCCAAGTCCCTTCCGCTGTGTATCGCTTCCAGGCGTCGCGGCTCATTCCATGCAACCGCATAAGGCTAACGCGATTCGCCAGCGAGTCATCGTTTGTAGTTACCATTCCGCCTTCGCCGGTTGTAAGAGTCTTGGTGGCATAAAAACTAAATGCCGTCATGGGGCTCAAGGTCCCAATGTTTTGTCCTCTATACTTTGCAGGGATCGCGTGTGCAGCATCTTCGATGACTGTCAAACCACTCGTCGCTGCGAGGTCGAGTATGGAATCCATAAGACACGGGTGGCCGCCAAAATGAACCGGGATGATGGCCCTGGTCTTAGGCGTGATTTTGCGTCTGGCATCTTCCAGGCTCAAATTGAAATGAAGAGGATCGACATCCACCAGCACCGGCTTTGCTTTGAAGTACGCCACTACTTCCGCCGTCGCGGCAAAGGTCAGAGTGGGAACTAATACTTCAGCGCCTTCGCTGAGGCGGGCCGCATCGAGGGAAAGATGTAGCGCAGCCGTGCATGAGCTCACGGCGAGAGCATGGCGGACGCCAATAAAGCGGGCGAATGCCTCTTCGAAGCATCGCGTCTTGGGCCCTGTGGTGATCCAACCGCTCTCTAATGTTTCTGTGACGGCGCGAATCGCCTCTTCTCCAATGGAGGGAACATGGAAAGGCACAGATTTTGTTGTCGTCGAGGTTGTCATAGATGTAATTTCTCCAGATGCGTAGCCGTCAACGATGGGACCTCGTAGAACGAGGACCTACTAGAAGACGTAAATTACTCACATAGCGGCGATTAATTGGATAGAGTCTGACAGTTAAATGCGGGGTCGAACTGCTCGCTTAACAAAGCTGGATCCCAAATCCATGACGTACTGGGCCACTTCCAACCAGAAGGGCTTAAGGTCGTCCCAACGGTTTACTTCATATCGTGAAGCTTTCTCGTTGAAATTCAAGAACTGCAGAACCGATTGGATCTTGCCGAAAGGTAACGGGTGGGGGCATGGTTCGTTGTTGATTAATACCTTCCAAAGACTGACCAAGTCACCTAGCAGCCATCGGCATTTGACTCCGGTGATGTATGGCTTTACCTTGCCTAAATTCCTTCCAATAGCCAATTGATAGAGTAGCCAGGGAAAGTCTACGCCTGCATCAATTGCCAATTGCAGGGATCCCCAGAAGCGGCCATTCACTTCCATGAGGTACGGAGCTCCCTCAGCGGAAACCTTGAACTCGACCATGGCGACGCCGTGCCATCCAACGCATTCGAGTATGGCTCGTGCCATCCTCTGCGCTTCCGGATTCGGCTCGATGCTTTCACTCAGAACGCTGACTCCGCCCGCTGGTGGTCTTTCGCGCAAGCGCCGATGCGCGAAGAAGACAATCGGTTTGCCATGATCACATAGAACAAATACTCCCTCGGCGTGACCCGGGATGTATTCTTGGATCATAAAAGGGTGCTGGTTAAAGTACTCATGTCGGGCGGCAATCTCTTTTAGCTCCTCTACCGAACGAGCGTATTGCACGGAGGTGGCAATCCAGCGTCCATGGGACGAGATCATGGAACGATAGGGCTTCAGGACTACGGGGAACTTCAGCGCTTGACAGATATCGCAGAGTGAGCGGATCTCGCCCACAAACTGCGTCTTTGGTATTGAAAGATTGAGTTGTTGCGCCAGCTTGAACAACCTCCATTTGTCAGTCAACGCGTCAAAGGTTTTAAGTTCCGCAAACGGCACTCTCAAAGATTCAAATTCTTCGCGATGTCTCAGCACCGTCGAGGTACTCAACTCGGTCATGGGCAGGATCACTCCGATCCCGCGCCGGGAGCATTCTGTCTTAACGGTCGCCAGAAAGCCTTCCAGGTTGCTGGCTGGCGACGGGTAGGTAAAGCTCTCGCTGCAGCACCTCGAGGCGCCGGCCAAGGTTCTCTTCGCCACGTCAGCGACTACCACATGCACTCCCTTCATTCCCAGGGACCGCGTTGCAGCGAGCGCGCTTCTGGTGGCTCCATCTAATATCAGGACTCTGTCTAGCCTTGGTCGCGAATCAGGTCCTTTCGATGTGGTATCCGACGAAAAGATAGGCGTCCCAATTCCGCCGTCGCGCGTGAGCGTTTCATCGGTTAGGGGTTGGCTATTCATCTAGTGGTCCAAGAGATGCAGCTGTCTAGTGAAGTGCGCTCAAAGGGATAAGATTCTAAAGCTAGTAAACGTACGCTCCGAGAGCTGATGGGAACGAAGAGCGCGTGACCCAGTCCTTATCGGTCGATTGCACGTAATTTGTGTTCTGAGTAGTGAACGCGGGGCTCCCGGACTGTAACCGATAATTGTGATGATCCGTCGCTGCCGGCGGCAGCACGTATCCCGCCACCGCGTCGACGAATTTCGCGTCTTGTTGAATAGTATTCGTATCTATCGCCGGACCAACGGAATAATAAATCCCCGAATGGCAAACGCTAGTGCTGAGCGGGCAAGCTGCGATATTAGTGTCAATGACGGAAATGTTCTGCTCGGAAATTTGTGTCGCTACCCCAACCTTCATTCCATAGTTGTCAATGTTTGTCCCGCCGGACGTTTTGCCCGAGCCGTTGTTCTGAAGGATGTTATTTGCGACACTATTATTCTGGCCTCTTGTAAATTCCGGACCCAAGCCTAGGCTCGCGAAACCTGTGGCACTGTGGATCGGTTCGTAGATTCGCGAGCGACTCGGGGAGTCTCGCGAAGCGACTGCGCCGGGCCGATGCCTTTCACGAAAATATACTGGTTATTGCCGCGGCCCTTGCCGCCCTTCGATAGAGTTGAATTGATCAACGTAAAGCCTCTTGTTTTGTAGAAACCAGTGATTTCGTCCGGCTTGGCAACTTCAAACGGGTAACCCCCGAGCCAATCCAGCACGTCGGGCCAGAGCGACATCCCCCGCCTCTTTGGATATTTGAGGTATCGTGAGAATGGATTATTCCAGCCGATCAAATCAAGAGCCAATCCGTGCGCCACCATGCATGCCAGGTAAAAGGGGGTAATAAGAATCCGGCACGCGAGCGACCGGTTATAGAGCACCTTCACTGTCCTCCACACTCGCGAGGCTTTGCCTTGATCATTGTAAATTGCAACGAAAAGAATTCCTCCGTCTTGAACTCGATCAGCTACATTCTCCAACGCGAGCCACATCTTGCCCGTGTGATGCAGGACGCCCCACGAGTAAACAATGTCGAACTTCTCCAGCCGGGATAGATAGTCAGCATCGAGAACATTGCCTTCCTCGATCGTCCATCTATGTGTTTCGGGGGGCAGAAAGCGCTGCTTCAATTCCTTTGTGCAACCGACGCTTTGCGGGTCATAGTCGAAGGAGTGAACCCGGTCGGCGCCCAGCCGCATGGCAGCCAATGAAAACAAGCCGCTGCCCGAGCCGACGTCCAAGAACGTCTTTCCCTCCAGCGTCCCCATTTGTAACATTTCCCCTAATGATCGCTCGGCTTCATGGATGCGCTCTTCATTCAGCGTTTGCAAGAACCTCTTCCAGTTCTTCCCGAAACCGAATCGTTCGCCACGTGAAACTTCTTGCGAGTGTGTATTCATCGTTCCTCCCGGTTCGTCGTCAACAGTTCCCTAAGAACGTATTCAGAACTCTCTCCGTGATTAGTCGTGCAGTCTGGTGCGGGTTTAGACGCGATGCCGGCCTGGCGCTGAGACGGCACTCGAATTGGACTCTTTTTCATGCTTCCGTGGCGCCAGGCATCGAGGTAGGCACCCAATCGGAGGAGGCGAGCACAGAAAACTGCAATTGAGGTTCGGGGAGTGATAACGACGCGGCGCAGTCGCAGAAGGTCCAGTGACTCTGACTTGTTTTCCCCGCTGAGCGTTGTGAAAGCCAGCCGAATGCCCTCGTCTTTCAGAATCGAAATGACGGTGTCATTATGATTCCCGTTGGGATAGCAAAGGATCGGCAAGGCAGTTCCGATTTCTCTCTTGAGGTCCTCTTGAGAGCCTCTAATCTCTTCACGCATTCTGTCTGGCGTCACCTCTGTCATAATGGGATGTGTTCGCGTGTGTGATCCGAGAGTTAGTCCCTCATTCGCTAGTCGGCGGAGTTGATCCCAGCTCAAAACGCTCCCGTAATAGACAAGTCCCTTAGTCAGTTCGGAGCATACGTAATCAACCAGCCGCACCGCCTCATCGTCTGGAATGGTTGTGCAGTGATCTTGGACCATGCGCAGGGCGCGCCGCTTCTCTTCAGAGTTGAGGAGCGGCAAATCGCCGAACGGTGTTCCGCACAATTCTGTTCTGGCAGTAGCCTTAAACGCCTGATGCAGCTTGTCCCACCAAAAGGCCCGTTCGGGATGGTCAGGATAAGAGGTTGGAACGAACATCGTCGCAGGCAGTTGGAAACACTTCAGAATGGGCCATGCGATTTCGGCGAAGTCGGTATAGGCGTCGTCAAAGGTAATCAGCACGGCTCGTTTGGGAAGGGGCGCACCGTTCTCAATCGCGTTCAGGAATTGGGGCACACCGATGACGTGGTAATGACGCGCCAGATGCTGCATCTGCCCCGCAAATACCGCGGGTGTTGCGCTGATGCCGCGGGAATCAACCGCGGGTGTGTCCCGCAATTCAGCTACTCGATGGTATGCCAGTATGCGAAGCACTCTGCTCCCCACTTTCTACAGACTCCCGTCTTGAAACGAAAATGATTCTCCCATCCCTTGCTCTTCACGCTGGGAATGAATAATCCGGACCGCCGCGCTGGAAAGAGCCACCAATAGCCAGAAGTACCGCTGGTACGACAAGTGCGCGAAGACCGCCGATATGGCATAAGCACACAGGCAAAGAAAGAATGCTGTTGCCGCATTGGCAAGTGCTGGATGGCTGTGCATCCAGCGGCGTCGTTCTTTCCACAGTCCGTGCATGATTACGAAAAAGATCGCAAGCAAACACGCAAGGCCGGTAACGCCTGTTTCTGCCAGCGTCTCCAAATAAAGGTTGTGCCCCATGTACTTCTTCGTCGTGGCAATCAGGCCAACGCGATTCGCATACGGCACGGAGTAGTATTCCGCAAAATGCCCGGGGCCAACCCCAAAGATAGGGTGATCCAGGAACACATGCCACGTCGCGGCATTCAATACGTAGCGATGGACCGCGGAACTGTCGGGCGCTCGATACGTGTAGCCTGTTCGGAATAGCAGGCTATTCAAATGCTCTAGCGTCGCCATCCTGGCAATCACCGCGGGTGCAAAAGCCGCCACAAGCACGCTCACGCCCAGCACTGACGCGAGAACGTGGCGGGGCTTCAGCAATCGCATGCATGCCATCATCCCAAGCAAGACGACAGCCGTGAGCATAGCCCCTCGCGAGAACGTCAGCAAAAGTCCACCGAGGATGAGGCTGCCGGCAACCAGTCCGAGCGCTCGTAACGTCCGCGAGCTCCCTGTGCGAATCATCAGGACGGCCAGAGGGAGAAGCACAAGCAAAATCTGGGCATAGCGATTGGTCTCACCGATCGGACCCGCCGCTCGTAACTGGCCTTGGGCTCCGCCTCTTTCTGTGAGACCTGACGGCCGCAGCGACCGTTCCTGCCCGCTTGCAGTCAAAGTGACATCCGTCCCCATCTGAGCCATGCCGCCATAAATTCTGTCCTCAGTATGTGTCGCCCTTTGGTAGACCGTGAGTCCCCCCATCAGGCTGCCGGCCAGAAGCAGCGCCCAGGTCGCCCGTTTTAAGGTGGACAAATTCCGAACGACATTTGTAATTAGAAAATAGGGAACCACGCCCTCCACCAAATAGCCGGCAACCCGTGCTCCCGCAAGCCGCCCATCTCTGGCAAACATTGACGACGCCAGTAAGGCCCCGAAAAAAGCCACCATCAGAACAAATCCGCGGTCAAAAATAAATTGTTCTTTGCGGATCAAAAGTCGGTGAACCAGAGGCACGAACAGCAGTAACGCTATCGCCCCCAACACGATGGCGATCCGCGGATTTTGGTCGGCAGTTCCCGCCGTCGCTTGAATTGCCCTCTCGGATCTCATCGCCAGAACACCGACGTTGGAATAAATTGCGAAGAGAGCCACCAGCGTGCCTATATCCGGCCACCGAAGCATCAAGGCAAGAACGCCCATGATGACAAGCGCGCCCACCGCCAGCATCGCGTTCTGATATAGCAGAAAGAGGATGCCGAAGCCGCCGATGGCAAACGGCAGCAGAATCCAAGCGTCCCTTATTGCAAACTCGTCAAGGAAGATGTTTCTCCCAAGTGCGTGCGCGTTCATTCTCACGTCAGAAGCCTCGCGAAAGGCAAGCTGAGTAACTCCGGAAAAACTTCCATAATTCTGAGCTTCTTCTTGGCAGCCGCGAAGACGAGCAGAGATACGCATCCCGCTAACGGCAGCGCCAGGTAAAGGCTCACGGAACTATAGAATTCGAAAATGAAAAGCCCTGCCGCGCCCAAGGCGATTGTCAGATAAATGGGCAGGTACTCACGGTGAAACGCGTTGAAACTCGATGCTCTAAGGAGTCCCACCTGCATCAGCAGGTTGTAAATGATCAGTGAAGCCGCGGTGCCAATTGCGGCGCCTATTGCCCCGAATCGGGGGATCAAGACAAGGTTTAAGGCGACGTTGAGCAGGACAGCCAGCACGCTGATCACTGTGATATAACGCAGCCTCTTGATTACCTTAAGGGTTTGCAAGTTAAATCCGAGTGCCACATTGAAATAACTGCCGAACGAGAGCAGGGCCAGGATAGGAGCGGCCTGCTCATAGCGAGCTCCATAGAGGAATACGGTCAGCGGTTGCGCCAGAGAAAAGGTCATGGCAAAGATGGGGAAAGACAGCACGGACATCCACGCAGCCGTTTGCCAGTAGAGCTTGTTAATCGCCGCGTGGTCCGAGCTGGCCAGCAGGCGCGCCGCCGAAGGAATGTAAAGGAGCGTGAAGCTTGACATGACGACGCTATTCAGTTGGGCAAGCGGAAGGACCGCCCGGAAGTAAGCGACGTCTGACATGGTTCGAATGGACCCCAGGAGAAAAATGCTGACTGTGGAAAGGGCCACTGTCGCCAGTATCGAACTGAGCCCTGGGACGACAAAAGCCAGGATCTCTCTCACCGGAATCTGGATTCGCGTGGGCTTGATGTGATGCAGGAGTTGCTGCTCACGCAGTAGCCGCAAATACATCCAGCTGTACATCAAGACGCCGAAGATGCTGGCAGCGACATACCCATAGGCGAGGAAAACCACCGTTGCGTTCTTCAACATGAGGAGCACGACGACGACGAGCTTGAGCCCAGGCCCAAGCATGTACTTGCGAAAAAAGATCGCGCGCGTGCCGGCGAAACTCGCGAAGAGTCCGTCCAGCATCGCGTCGGCGGCCTCGACTGGGACCAGGAAGATCAAAATGGGCAGCAGACGCAGAGCAAGCCCCTCATGAGTGAGCAAATGGGAAAGGAGTCCGGGAGCTCCCACTACACTCACAACGATGAGCAATCCAGTTCCGAAGATCACGCCGGCAGCAAGGAAAATCGTCCCAAAGAGTTTTTCGTATTCGGCATTCTTATAATAGATAGGTACGTACCGCGAAATTGCGTCTTGCAAGCCCAGTGTGGCGAAGAGTTGAAGGAAAGCGACGACCGACAACCCATAGGCAAGTGCGCCATAATGGGCGACCGAGAGAAATCGCACCATCAGGACCTGCGCGCAGAAATTGATTCCCAGGGATAGCACTTTGCCAACTAGAAAAAGGCTGGAGCCCCGGATCTGCGTTTGGTTCGTATCTCGCTCGCTCCGGGATTTCGGCCGGTCAACTTCAGCTATAGCATCCAACATGGTTGGTTTTCTCAGTCGGCGCGCCAGGCAAGGACTTGGATACGCCCAGGCAGGCCGGGAAAATTCAAATTCCTTCTCGAAATTCTTACCGCCGCTCTGCTTTGCTTCGCACTACCATGCCGTATTCGCTTGTGTGGCAGACTCGGAGGTTCTCGCTTCGAAATCGCTTCCCACACAGAGTGGCAGCGCATTCCTTACGCGACTGGATGGCGAGTGGTGCTTAAGGTTCGGGACACCGGGGCCGGCAACGCGTCGCGGTGCAATAGCTTACCCATTAGGCGCGATCATCTCTCTTACGACGCATGGACTCATGGCGCCATAGCTCTCCACGGAAGACTGGAGCCTTATCTTTCACAGAAACTATCGGAAAAGTATTGCTTCTATTTTCTGGGTAATCGCCTGCTGGTATATTCCCACAATCCCGAACTGGCGCGACAGATTCCTGGACTAGTCGGTCAACGCCGCCTCTCGTAAGGTGGCTTCTGGATTTCATGAGCCGAATGAAGCCTACGGAAGTCTTCGAAGAGCACTTTTGCAATAAACAGAGTAAGATCTCGGGTTGAGCTTCATGGAAGCGCGCACAGTGCTTGGTTGCCGACATTCTTGGCGCTTTCACAGAATGGCTTTACCGCTTCGTAGACAGAGGAAAAGGTTAGAGGATACGGGTGCCAGACCGTATAGGTTTCCTTTGCCATCAGGGCGCGCGAAAGTAATTCACACTGATACCCAGACGATTCCTCCACGAAGGAGTTCTTCACTTCAGGAAACGCAAATTTGAAGGCCAGATAGTGTTCCATGAACCTGATCTGTTCATATTGCATCATGTGAGCCAGCCGACGTGCCATTTCGATCGGCGGAGTCGGGTTCACTTCTACCCAAGGATCATCATGACTGATAAGCAGGAACACCTTCTGGGGCCTTGCGATCAACGAGCCGACTCGGCTGTTAAAGATCACTTTTGGACTCACCTTGGGGATGGCTCGCCGCTGGACCGCTGAAATTGCTTTCCGCAGCGCATTCGCGGGGAATGTGCCGTTGACTTCCTTGCCCAGGATCCCTTGCATTTTGCCGAGCTGACGAAGACTTTCGAACGCCCAGAGCCTCGAACGCTTGATCCCTCGACGAACATCTGGCATGGTTTCGAGGTGCGAGGGCGAGAGTTCTATGTCTCTCGGAAGTCCACACATTGTTTGTCCGTCTCCGCTGAGAAGGACCCACTCTTCCCCAATGAACTCTGCTCCCTCGGAAGCAAATCCGAGAAGCGTCGTGGTCTTTCCGCTCCCAGCCCATCCGGCCATCAGGATGCCGATGCCATGATGGACAAAAGCTGACGCATGCACTGCCACAAAGCCTTTCGCCAGGGCCGTCAAACTCAAGATCGGCATGAGAAGCGACACCGACCCCAGGCCACGCTCGCAAACAATTTCACAAGGCCCCCCCACCTGGTCAAAGGGAATCCTGGCCATCGCGCTGTTCGTCCCCTGATCAAAAACGAAGAATGCGTCGTCTGTGAATCCTTTTTGCTTGGGCCCTAAATGTCGTAAGCGAGGGGTTGGCAAACGCTTCACAAAGCGGAGTGTAATATCAGGCTCGCGCAACAGCGGCCTCTGGAGAGGTCCAAGTTGTTTGCAAACAGCTTCCACATCGGCGGATGACGGATTGACGAGCCGAATTCCCAACACACCATGGATGTCAAACTCCGTTCTCTGTTCATCCTTGGAAAACTCAGCAGTCGTGCTAACCACTGGGTTATCCCTGACAAAATCAGTCTTCATCTGGTTCCCGCGAATTTCCTTGAATATTTTGAAGGTTGAACGCTGCCGGCTGACACTTGCCAGGATTCAGGGTGCAATGCCGTTCTTGCTTGGTCACCATTGGGCATTCTCTTTGACGGGCTTGATACGAACTTGTCCTCGCCACTGTCTTGTTAGAGCCTTCTGTAGAGGGTTTCGGGAATGGAAAAGGTGTGGTTGTTGAGCACTGCACCCAATATCTTGACATTGGCAGCGGCCAGATTTTCTTTGGCCGTCCGCGCTGTCTCGCGACGTGTAACCATTGACTCCAAAATCAGAATAACTCCGTCAGCGATCTGACCGAGGAGCATCGCATCAACGTGTTGACTCACCTGCGGGCCGTCAACCAGGACGTAGGAAAACTCTCCGCGGAGCTCTGCAATGCGGGATCGCATCCGCTCGGATGTCCACAGAGCTTGTGCCTCCCCGCAACGAGAACCGCCGGTGAGTACCGAGAGGTTGTTTCCCGAAAGAGAGTGAACGAAATCTCGGATAGGTCCTGATTCGAGGGCGGCATCCGTCAGTCCCCGGAAATTGTCCACGCCGAAGTATTGATGCAAAGACGGTGAATGGAGATCTCCCTCCACAACACACACCGACGAGCCTGTCTGGTTGGCCAGGTTTTGTCCTGCACGAGCGCAAATTCCGACCGCTCCATCAATGTGCCCAACCCGATAGAAAACCACCACGCGTGGCGCTTCGTAAGCGGGTAGCAGGAACACTCGCTGGACCAACTCGGCCTCTTCTTCACGACCGACCGGGTCAAAGCGGGTGGGTAGCCGCTGAGCTTCCAAACTCTCTTGAAAACTATTTTTTGGCCCGAAAAGTTCTGTTGTTTCTTTGGCCCGTAACAGAACCTCAATATTCTTGCTCATACGTCATCACTCCATTTAACTTGCGAATCATCACTCTGTTCAGCTCCGTTTTACTCCCATCTGCCGTCCCTGTTCATATTGGCAAGGAAATTCGCTTGCTCACAAATGATTGCGTAGACTACTTCGCACTTCGGATGCCCCACGACGAACACGCCGCGGTTGTAGATCGCAACGGCAGATTTGGGGTCAGGTTACTAGGGCAGAAGACATTGGTTCACGACCCCACCATTTCTCTGTTGCCGAAGTCAATATTGGTTTGCTCCCAGCCTCTCGATCTGACATCGGCGGGTTCGACGAGTGCGTGACACATCTCACCTTGTTGGCCGTACCTGAGCCAAGCAACTCCATATCCAGATCCTCTAGCACCTCGCTTAGGATCGATGCGTCGATATTCTTTTGACCATTCGCGAAGCCCAAAGTTGACGCGTGGAAGCAGAGGTTGTTGATATTCCGTGGTATCCCTCCGCTTCGAGAATGGATAATTGCCAGCGCTTCGGGTGTGAACAGTGGCTTGCCACGATAGCCGGCGACCCGCAGCCGATGGCTAACGTAATCCGCTGTCTCACTAGCGCTAAATTGCGTCAATCGACTCAGAATCGAAATTCGCTGTCGTAGTTGAACCAGGTTTCTGCTTGCCAATTTATCTGCCAATTGCGGTTGGCCAGCGAGAATGATCTGCATCAGTTTCGTCCCTGGGATCTCGAAGTTGGAAAGCATCCGGACCATTTCCAAGACAGAGTCCTCGAGGTTTTGCCCTTCATCAATCACGACTACAACGCGCCTGCCGGCGCGCGATTCGCGGATCAGAACCTCATTTAATTTGCGGTGCATACGCCCGAGGTCATCGTCTTGGTCATTGACGCCCAGGTCGGCCATGAGGGAGCGTAGAAACTCGCGCGAGTCACAGTGCGTTTGGAACAAGAAAGCCGTGCGGGCGGAGCCTCGTAAGTTCTCCAGTAAGTGAAACAGCAGAGTGGTTTTGCCCATCCCCGGCTTTGCAATCAGGGCCATGAATCCCCGCCGTGTCTGGATCCCATAAAACAAAGATGCCAACGCTTCAAGATGGGAGGGGCCGAAGTAGAGAAAATGGGGATCGGGAGTAACCCCGAATGGCTGCTCGCGTAGGCCGAAGTGGTCGAGGAACATGAGTTCTACCTACTGCCGTTTTTGGGAATGGTGACCAGCAACGGGATGTCCAGATACTCCTTAACCTCGGTGGCTGTTCGGAACGAAGGGTCGAGGTACTCTCCGAGGAAACCGACTCCCAAGCTCACCAACGTGGCTATTACAACCGCCAGGACCAGCTTCATCCCCGACGGAAGCCCGGTCGGAACCAACGGAACCGTCGCAGCCTCCGCAATGGCGACATTGACGATCTTGCGTTGGTCAAGCGCGTCGGCGATGCGCGCTTCCTCACGCTTTTTGCGGAACAGCAGATAGCTGTCCTCGTCCGCCTTAGCCGTCCGCAAGAGTTCCTGCTGAACCACTGATTGCCGGTCCAATTTCAAGGCCTTATCCTGAAGAGTTCTGAGCGCACCGGACAGCACCGAAGAGCGCGCCTCCAAACCCACCAAGTCAGCCTCGGCTTTGGCCATCTCCGTTCTGACCCACTCGTGAGTCGGATTCTGATCGGTCGTCTCCTCGCGAACTGCCCCCGCCTTGGCATCGGCGATCGCGGCAACAGCCTGAGTAATCTGCGTTTCTGCCTCCTGAACCAGCGGATAACTCGGGTCGTATGCCTCGAGCAATTCCGTGCGCTTGATTTCCAGGTTCAGCAGAGTAGTTTTCAGGTTCGCCATGAGCTGGGGATTGTCTGCGGTTCGGATCTGGGTGGTAACTCGAGAGGGAATAGATGCCTCTTTTCCTTGCAGAGCTTGGACTCGCTGCTTTGTCTCCGCTATAACAGCCCGTGTTTGCTGAAGTGATACGTCAAAGTCGCTGAGCTTCTGCAAAGCAACTTGCTTCTCGAAGTCCGCGGAAACTATTCCTGTTTGCTGATTCATTTTGACCAACCGCGACTCCGCATTGGCCAGATCGTTCTTGTACTGATCCGCTTGCTGCTGGAAGAACTCGGAAGTCCCCTGCGGGCGGTGCACCGCCGCGTGCTTCACAAGGTAGAGATTTCCTAGTTCAGTGAGTATCTGCTCTGCAGCCTGCGGGGAATGCGCTTCATACATCACCTTGATCAGATTTGAGTTGTTCATTGGGATTACATGCAGGTCCTTCTCCAGCGCGAGCAACGCCTTAAAAATCCGCTGGTCCTTGTCAGGTGCCAATCCGACGGCTCCCAGCGCGCGCATCTTGATTGCGGCCAGAGACCACCGATTCTTGACTTCATAGAGCCCGCAATCAACGACGGTCTGTTTGAGAGAGTCGCGACTCTGGAACAACTCAACTTCCGATGAAATCTCGTCCGGAGTCAGGTTGCGGTCAGCTTCGATTACATTGCCCTGAGTGGATACGACAGGGTCGACACGTTCGCGCTCCACGAGGATTTTCATCTGCCCTTCATAAGTCGAAGGCAAGATTACCATTGCGAGAACGGCGCCCAATAAGAGTCCCACGAAGGAGAGCAGCATCAGTCGCTTGCGGCGAAACACTACACTCAGCAAGTCTCGCAACGAAAAAGAGGGCGCGGAGACATTGTGGCCATTGTGTCTCCCATATTTCACTTCGTCCATGATTAACCTCCTTGGCCAAATTCAAGGTGCGGCGGTTACAACCCTGGATTGAAATACGTTCCCAGCGTGGCGACGGGAATAAAGCGTTTCACCTTCGAATAGGTGTTCCTGGGGACGTACAGCATGTCACCAGGTCGCAGATGCGCGTCTTCACGTAAATTGCCGCTCTTGAGCATTTTCTTTAGGTCGAACTTCTGTGTTTCCACCCAATCGTTCGAAACACGGCGGAAAAGCCAGACTTGTGAGTGTTTCGAGCTTTCTGTGAAACCGCCCGCAATGGCTACCGCCTGTGTCAACGTCGTGTTTCCACGCAATTCAAACTTCCCTGGATGCCCGACTTCTCCACCTGCGATAAAGTAAGGTTTTTCAAAATCTATGAGCCGGACCGTGAGGATGGGGCTGTGCAATGTTTTCGCGTAGGCAGTTCGAATCGACTCAGTGACGTCAGGAACCGTTTGTCCTTCCACGTGCAGATCGCCCACGCCGAGCAGAGTGATGAAGCCATCTGGCTGGACGGTGACCATCTGATTAAACTCTGGAGTCAAAGCGAAATTCAGCTGTAGGACGTCGTCTTTACACAACTGGTATCGCGGATTCCGGCGATGTAGCTCAGGATGCTCCGCTGCTTCTTGAGCAGTAGTTCTGGGCCCCAGTGCCGCGGTCAGTCCGTCGGGTGTGGAAGCCACTGGCCTTCCTTGGGCTGCATGCGCGTACACAACCGTCACAAGAAAAAGCCCAGTTCCGAAGCAACATAGAATTCTGTTACGCATGGATATTTCTCCTCGCCTTCCCCTTGTGCGATTTTCGGTGGTGCTGCCAGAAGCAGCGGTTTACCCTCAATGGCAAGCTTGGGAGCCTGAGTCGGTGAAAGTTTGACCTGCGACGGGTAAGTACTGCCAATCGTAGCTGGTTGCGTGCAACGTTAGCTTCAATACGCCATAGGTGCTGCTATTGCGGACTTCGCTGTTGGGCGCGGTAGTAGTGAAGGCCTGGAGCGATTCGCCACCCGTACCAACGACGAATTCGCGGAGACCTTTTGTCAGGTCCAGATTGCCGCTGGGATCTTGCGGGGCAAAGCGCTCGTAGTTGTGGGCATGGCCGTTGATCACCAGATCTGCCCCTGCATTGTAGAGGATCTGCCAAAATGGTTTCATTGCAGTCGTGACAGCGCTGCTCGTGGAGGTATAAAGCGGCTGATGCCAAATCGCCACCGTGCAGGTCGTCGGGTTGGCAGCCAAATCAGATTGTAGCCATTGGCCCTCCGGTGAGGTGGCGGTGCAGCCGTTCACGCCGCTTGAACTTGAGCAGATATCATTGATGATGACGACGTGCCACGCGCCGTAGTTGTAGCTGTAGTAGCCCCTGTTCGGATCACCTGCGATCGTCCCGAAATAATTGAAGTAACCCTGAGCGTTAGGAGCGATGAAGTCGTGAACCCCGACTATCGGGGTTGTCCTGGACCTGTGGCGGCCCCATGTGGCGTCATAGCACCTTGTGAACTCGGTTTCTGCTCCATTCGGATACGCAAGATCGCCCGCCACGAATACCGTACCTGGTATGGAATCCAGCAAAGCCGCTGTGGCCCCCGAGTGGCCTGGGGTCGGGCCGCAACCGCCGATGTCGGCCGCGCCCACCAGCACCACATCCTGTGTCTGTGCCATGACACGGCTCCTGAGGCAGTAAACAAGGAGGAAGAGAGCAGCAAACATTCCGATCATGAGTCTTTTCGTCAACAACTTCGCAACTCGTAAGTGAAATCGATCGAACCAGCGTTTCCTTGGCATCTGAAGTTCTCCCCCAGGATTCTGAATAACCGTGCTTAGACGATGTACCTCTCTCAGACCTACTGCGCCATCGCGGCTGTAATCTGCAATTCAGGACAATCTCTGCCATTTGCGCGTGAAGTCAGAACGGTTACTGCCCCGAGCCCGTCAAGCTGATAGTCTGCGGACTGCCGCTGGCCTTATCGGTGATGGCCAGGGTTCCGGTGCGAGCCCCGGTGGCCGTAGGCGTGAAGGTCACACTGATGGCGCAGCTGCCACCGCCAGCCACAGAGGTGCCGCAGGTGTTGCTCTGGGCGAAGTCGCCCGCATTCGTGCTGGTGATTGAGATGCTGGTGATACTCAAAGTTGCGTTGCCACTATTGGTCAGGTTGACCGTCTGAGGCGTACTGGTTGTGTTGACACTCTGGCTGGCAAAAGTCAGGCTATTCGGGGAGAGCGAAACCGATACGAATTGGTAAGCGCCAGCGTCGTAGCTCGGGCCGCGCGTGACTCCATCCTTGTCAACGGGCTCGACGTAGTTCGTGTTGCTGAAACTGATGGCTGGTGACGAAGGCGTCAAATGCCAGTTCTTAGTTGGGGCGCTGACGAACAGCGGGTCTTGCGCCAGGTTGTTTGTGAGACAACAGCCGCCCGCCAAGTACCAACCCCACCTGGAAGTGCTCGTCGGGCTGAACGTAACATTGTGGTCGACGACGTTCGCCACTCCTGTATGGATCGTGCCTTGAGGATCATTCAAGTGGTCGCCGTTACCGTATGCGACGTTGTTGGCTACAATGTTATTGTCGCCCCAAACCACAATTCCGTAGCCTGCGTTATCGACGAAAGTATTCTCCTCTACGGTCACGTTCGCCGGTATGGTTTTGCTGCCACCCGAATAGAGGCCAATTCCGGTCCCGTTGTTCTCGACGACGTTGTTGGCGATAAGACCGCCATTCGTGCATCCCGTCGTAGTTGAGCCCCAGGAAATCCCGCTCACACCGGTGGTTATGCCGTTGTCGTGGATGTACGAGCCGAGGACCTGGTTGTTGCAGCCGTTGGATTGGTTGTAGGCGGCGTGGTAGTCGAAGTTTGCGATTTCCACGTGGTCCAAAGTCACGTCGTGGGTGTTCAGCACGTCAATTCCGTTGATGGCAAGGCCCGCGGTGCCAATCTGGAACACCAGCGCATACGGCGGGGTCATCGCTGTGCCCTTGAAGGTGATAAACGCCCCGTTGACGCGGGTGTTCCCCTGTACCACTACCACCTCGCCGGGGAAGGCTTGGATCGTGATGGGATTGCCTGCGGTGCCACTCTTGTTCATTACCTGGCTGTAGGTGGTGTTGCTCTGCGACGGGTAAGTACCTGCACGCAAGCAGACCACATCGCCGGCCACGCTGCCGTTGAAAGCCACTTGCAAATGCTGCCATGGCGAGCTCAAGCTGCCGCTGTTCGAGTCGGAACCGCTGGGAGAGACAAACTTCGTGCAGCCTGATGTCAGGCCTGTCCCCGAAAGCGGGATGTTCTGAGGGGAGTTGACGGCATTGTCCGCGATGCTGACCGAGGCCGTACGCGTCCCGCTTGCCGTGGGCGAGAAGACCACGCTGACGGTGCAGTTGCCTCCTGCGGCCAAAGAAGTGCCGCAGGTGCTGGTTTGCGCGAAGTCACCAGCATTCGCGCCGGTGACCGAGACGCTTGTGATGCTCAAGGACGTGCCGCCATTGTTACTGAGGGTGGCCGTCTGAGCCGGGCTGGTCGTGCCCACCATTTGACTCGTGAACGTCAACGAGGCTGGATTGGCCGCAGGTGACGTTGGGGCTGGATTCACTGTGAGCGTGGCGGCATTGCTGGTCACGCTGCCCGCTCCGTTGGTTACCACCACATCGAAGGTCGAGTTGTTGTCCGCCGTGGTAGTCGCCGGCGTGGTGCAGTTTGACGAGGTTGCCCCCGTGATGTTCGTGCTGTTCTTCTGCCACTGGTAGCTCAACGGGTTCGTACCTGTCACCGCCACGGCGAAGGTGGCCGTCTGACCGGCCGTCACCGTCTGGCTTGCAGGCTGTGTGGTGATCGATGGCGGCGTGCTCACGGTCAGTGTCGCAGCACTGCTGGTTACACTGCCCACCGAGTTGCTGACCAGGACGGTGAACCGGGATCCGTTGTCCGCTGATGTGGTGGCCGGGGTGGTGTAGGTAGTCGAGGTGGCCTGATCAATGTTCGTGCTGTTCTTCTGCCACTGGTAGCTCAACGGGTTCGTGCCCGTCGCCGTCACGTTGAACGTCGCCGTTTGGCCAAGGGTGACCGTCTGGCTGGCCGGCTGAGTGGTGATCGCCGGCGCGCCGGCGGCACCCGTCAAGCTCGCCGTCTGCGGGCTACCGCTGGCGTTCTCGGTGATGGTCAGGGTTCCGGCGCGAGTCCCAGTGGTGGTAGGCGTGAACGTTACATATATGGTGCAGGTCGAGCCGGCGGCCACGCCATTCCCACAGTCATTGGTCTGTGCAAAATCCCCACTCGCGGCAATACTGGCAATGTGTACAGGAGCCGTACCGTAGCTCGTCAGCAGAATCGTTTGTGAGCCGCTGGTGGTGCCCACTGGCTGGTTCCCGAAACTCAAACTCGTCGGAGAGAGCGAGACCGCAGGCGCGAGAGCGATTTGTGTAGCGAAGGCATCCGCGTAGCTGCCTCCGAAGGTCGCTTGAACTGCATTTGCCGTCGGAAAGTTTGACGAACCAGCCTCTCCCGCTAGGTACGCGTTCGCCGATGAGTCCAGCGCGATACTTGAAATTTGGTCAACGTAGCTGCCCCCTAGATAGGTGGAGAAAACGAGACCTGAGCCTGCGGCGTTCAACTCTGAAATGAATCCCGTGCCGTAGTAACAGTTCGAGCTGTTGCACGTGCCTTGGATAGCGTTCGTCAAGGGGAAAGAACTGGAATAAGTCTGCCCCCCAACAAAGACATTTCCAGTATCGACGGCGATAGTCTTTCCAAAATCTAACCCGTTTCCGTGGAGGTACGTTGAGTAGACAAGCCCGGAGAAGTTAGGCGCTATCTTGGTAACGAAGGCGCTCGCACCACCAGGCCCAAGCGAGGTCTGGTACGCTCCCTGGGTAGTCGGAAAGTCAGATGAATAAGTAAATCCTGTCACGTAGATATCACCTGTGATATCCACTGCGATATCATAGCCGTGGTCAGTGCTGCTACCGCCGAGGTAGGTCGCGCGAAGGAGCGCACCGCCGTTTGGACTGATCTCCGCCACGAAGGCATCGGCGCTTCCCGGGCAACCCCCGCAGATAGCCTGAAGAGGATTTGCCAGAGGGAAATCAGGTGATTTGGTCGCGCCGGTAACATAGGCGTTGCCTGCAAGGTCCACCGCGATAGCCTGTCCCCAGTCAAGGTTGCCGCCGCCGAGATACGTGGAGTACACCAGGGCCGAACCGCTGCTATTGATTTCCGTCACGAAAGCATCCGAGTCTTGGTTGCCGCCATTGGAGGCTTGGATTGGGGCGGCCGTGGGAAAGTCTGTGGAGTAGGTTTGACCCGTTACGTACGCATTGCCATTGCCATCCACCGCTATGCCTTCAGCGTTGTCGGTTCCGCTGCCGCCTAGGTACGTCGAGTATTGAAGCGCTGTGCCCCCGGGGCTCACCTTTGCCACGAAAGCGTCTCCAACCCCGCTGTTGGTTGTTTTGAAGGCTCCGGCCGTAGTTGGAAAGTTGTTCGAGAACGTCTGTCCTGTAACGTAGGCAGCGCCGGAGGCGTCCACGGCGATGGCTTTTCCCATGTCATTTCCGCTCCCGCCCAGGAAGCTCGAGTAAACAACCAGGCCATTGGCGGTTAGCTTCGTGATGAAGGCGTCCCAAAAATATCCGTTACACGTCCCGGTCGTGCCGCAGCTAGTTTGGAAGGATCCCGCCGTGGCTGGGAAGTTAGGCGACCGAGTAAAGCCTGTGACATAAGCGTTGCCCGAGGCGTCCACAGCGATCGCGGCCCCTGAATCGTATCCGCTCCCCCCTAAATACGTGGAATAGCTCAACACGGGGTCGACGATGAGCGGCTGCTTCCGGTCATACTCGCCCACTTGAAATCCTACGTGCCCTCC
>Ga0137415_10000516_pt1 | contig 36987 bp, 25 predicted proteins | sample CZODoug3_1_1_16f_FD_183082 | JGI IMG/M metagenome (GOLD analysis project Ga0137415, IMG submission 183082) | Vadose zone soil fungal communities from Angelo Coast Range Reserve, California, USA - CZODoug3_1_1_16fungal (Hybrid Assembly) | ecosystem: Environmental > Terrestrial > Soil > Vadose...
TACTATAATCGGAACGAATACTTCGCTAGCCCCTCGCCCTTCTTCGTACCCTGCAAGCTTGGAGCCGCTGCTTGTGCTGCCGCCGGTGCGCTCACTAAAGCGCCGAGGGAGCGCAACGAAAACTACGGATTCTCTGCGGGCGGCCCAATCATCAAGAACAAAACGTTTGTTTTTGCCAGCTACGAGAAGAACGACTTCGTGTTTGGTCTTTCCGGAATTGCAACGGAACCCTCGGATGCCTGGGTGAACCAAGCTCTGACAGTGCTTGCCGCCCATGGCGTTACCGAAAGTGCTACATCGAAGACCGCCATTGGAACGAGCGGTTTCTGGCCTAGGAGCGGAAGTTCAAGCATCGCAGGCCTCCCGGCCGCCGTCGGGAATTTCTTTAGTCCCAGCACCGAATTTGGGTATAGCTACAACGGCGTAGCTCGGCTCGATCACCAGATTTCTGACAAACACCATCTTTCTCTGCACGCCATCATCGGCCAAGGGAACCAGGTCGCACCACTCGGCGGCAGCCCGGCGCTTGGAACGGCCAGCTCCAATTTGCCGTACTATTTCGAAGTGGCGCCGCTTCACGACGGAAACTATGGCGCAATCTTGAATTCTACGTTGTCGTCCAGGTGGACCAACCAATTCCTTTTTGGCGCCAGCTACTTCAACCAGCTGTTCCACGACAACAACAGCAGCTTCGATACCAAGGCCATGGGCATATTCCTCAGCCCGGACGCCACCAACCACGGGCAGCCCATTCACGGCGCTCCCAATGTCATCATCGCGCCTCCTTCCAAGAGCGGCTCCGGTGGATTTGAACAGATTGGTCTGACGCCGCCCGAGGGCCGAAGCGACCTTACCTTGCACTTTACCGACATCGTTTCCTACAGTGTCGGAAAGCACCAGTTCCGCTACGGAGCCGAATTCCGCCACGGGAAACTCAATGAGTTCTATCATCGCCGCGGAACAGGAAAGTTCGTCTTCGACGGTTCCGCCGGCCCTTGGGCTGGTGATCCGGTGACCGCAACGGAAACCCCGTTAACAAAGGCTCTTGCCGACTTCCTCGCCGGCGATGTTTCCGCTTGTGACAACTTCCATACCGTTGCCAACAACTTTACCTGCGGCTCCACAATTGCCGTTGGAGATCCGGAACGCTTTGTGTACGTCAACGCCTTCAACGCGTATATTCAGGATTCGTGGCAGCTCACTAGGAAGCTCAACCTTAGTTACGGCTTGCGCTATGAATACTTTGGCCCCATGCAGAGCGACAAGAAAGACATCGCCAACTTTGTTCCCGGAACCGGATTTGTGGTTCAGGACGGCGGCCATCCACTCTTCAACCCCGGTAAGAACCATTTCGGTCCTCGCCTCGGCTTCGCCTATCAACCCACCGCGAAGAGCGACCTTGTCGTCCGCGGAGGGTTTGGCGTCTTTTATGATCAGATTAACCTCAACCCCTTCTTGGATTTCCGGCCGCCCGTTGCGGCGCCTTCCGGGATTCAGGGCAATCCATTTGGCGCCACGCCCGTCTCCACGTTCTCGCGGGATGGTTACAACTGGAGTGCCGTTCAGGCGGGTAACAACTCCATCTTCCCTGGCGTCGTTAAGTGCAGCAACCCTCTCTGCACCGCGGCGGTGGATTCAGCCGGTAACCCGGTCAGCCCGGTTCCGAAATTCAACCTCTATTCTGTAAGCCAGAACTTCCGCACACCTTACTTCTATAACTACAACCTACAGGTGGAGAAGGGCCTAGGCAACTCCGCCATATTCCAGATCGGGTATGTCGGCAGCCAGGGACGCAAGCTGAATATCGTCTCTAACATCAACCAAGGCGGTGCATTCCCGAACTTCGGCAATATCCTGCAACTCAACACCATTGGAACGTCCAACTACAACGCATTACAAGCCATTTTCCGGACAAGAGCATGGCGCGGGCTAAGCACCCAGTTCGCTTACACCTGGGCGCATGCGCTGGATGAAATCAGCGAGTACCGCGGTCAAGTTCTGGACGATGCTTTCAACCTTAAGGCGGATTATGGAAACAGTGATTTCGACACTCGACACCTTTTCACCATCACTGGTACCTACGATGTGCCCAAAGCACCGTGGGCGTCTTCTGCTTTGACGAAGCGCGTGTTCAACGATTGGCAGATTAGCACTGTGATGAACTGGCACTCCGGGCAGCCCTCGGACGAAGGCCGGTTGGGTCTGGACCTGATTGGTAACCGGTACGCGGGGATCAGTCATAAGTTTGATCCAAGCTTCGGGGTACAGTGGTGGAACCCTGCCGCGTTCTGCTCTCCGGGAGGTTCCGCTTGCCCGGGCGCTGCAGACAACCTTTCTCGAAACAAATTCTACGGCCCTGGTTTCGGCGATGTGGATCTCTCCTTCATCAAGAACATCCCGATTACGGAACGGGTCAGGATCCAGCTCCGAGCGGACTTCTTCAACCTCTTGAACCGTATCAACCTGTCTTCCGGCGTGGGGTCTGTTGGCAGCACTTGCTCCCCTGACCCCGTAGCAAAAACGGGAATTTGCACTGCCTCCAGCGGTTTCGGCCAAGTGACCGACACCATTGGCGACTTCAACGGCGCTCCGGCAATCGGCCCTGGCGAAGCGCGCAATATTCAGCTCGTGGCGAAAATTATCTTCTAACGAGTTCGCCTGGCCTATTTTAAGTGCGCGAGGGTTTCGGTCCTCGCGCACTTTTTTTGGGCTAACGCTATTGGGTCGCCTGGACGTTTGGCCGGTAATTAGTTGTGCAAATGGGCCTTGACGGACTGTTTCACCCTTTGGAATCTCTGCTAGCCTGAAGTCACGCAAGCATTTAACTGGTTGTGCGGCACCCCTTTTGGGAAAAGGCGCGCAGCCGGACGCACTAGGTCGCAGCAGGGTCCCCAATTACCGCGAAAAGCCCCAGAGCCAGAGCATTCTGGCCGGGCGGCTTCGTGGCCGCTTGCGGGCGAAGAGGAGAACTGACGTGAAAACGGCAACGATTTGCCTGGTAGTGACTGGAATCCTGGGGTCGGCGGCGGCGCCGACGTTTGCGCAGACCGGTCGTTCGACGCCGTCGGCGTCGAGCGTGTCGCGCACGACGAAGGCAGTGAACTTCCGGCGGGCGGGCGGGTCGACGAAGCTGGATTTTCATGGGACAGAATTGCTGCCGACAGCGAGCGGCGAAGCGAAGGTGGAGAGCAAGAGCAACCGGATTGAAATTGATGCGAGATTCGAGAGCTTGGAAGAGGCGACGAAGTTCGGGCTGGAATACCTGACGTACGTGCTGTGGGCGGTGTCGCCGCAGGGGCGGGCGGTGAATTTGGGCGAGGTGGCGCTAAATCACGGCAGCGGGCACGTGAAGGCGATCAGCGATATGCAGACGTTCGGGATGATCGTGACAGCGGAGCCGTATTTTGCGGTGACGCAGCCGGGGAACGTGGTGGTGCTGGAGAACGTGATTCCGGCGGACACGCTGTCGAAGGTCGAGAATATCGATGCGAGATATGAGCTGCTGGGGCGCGGGATTTACTCGTCGTCGAACACGAAGATCGAGAATGCGATTTTTGGGATCGATCGCAAGACGCCGCTGGAGTTGTTTGAGGCGCGCAATGCGGTGAGAATCGCGCGCATCGCACTGGCGGATAAATATGCGGCGTCGATCATGAGCAAGGCGGATCAGCAACTGAAGGGCGCGGAGGACGTGTATCGCTCCGGGCGGGACAAGAAATCGGTGGATGCGGCGGCGCGCGAAGTGGTGGAGACGGCGGAAGAAGCGCGCGTGATGGCAGTGAAACAGAAGGCCGAGGAAGATGCGCAGGGCGCGATGGCGGCGGAAAAGAGAGCCGCACTGGAACGCGAGGCGAGGGCGCGCGCTGATGCGGACGCAGAAGTGAAGCGTCGGCAGGAGGCGGATCAGGCGCGAGCAGCGGCAGAGGCGGCAAAGGCAGAAGCGGTGCGCATGAAGCAGGAAGCGGAGCAGGCATCGCAAGATGCAGTTCGGCAGAAGCAGGAAGCCGAGCAAGCTCGCGCGGCGGCTCAACAGCAGCAGCAGGTTGCGCAGGCGGCGGCAGAGCAGGCGGCGCGGGATCGGGCGGCAGCGGTGACTCAGCAGCGCGCTGCGGAAGCCGAGACGGAGAAGGCGCGGCAGGCTGCGGCGCAGGCCGAAGCGGAAAAGGCGCAACTTCGCGCGCAGTTGCTTTCGCAGTTGAATTCGATTTTGCAGACGCGGGATTCGGCGCGCGGGCTGATTGTGAACATGTCCGATGTGCTGTTCGACACGGGGAGCTATACGTTGAAGCCTGGGGCGCGTGAGAAGCTGGCGAAGATTTCGGGTATTGTGCTGGCGCATCCGGGGCTGAATTTGCAGATTGAAGGGCACACGGACAGCGTGGGAAGCGATGAATTCAACCAATCGCTTTCGGAGCGGCGGGCGGATTCGGTGCGGGATTTCCTTGCGGAGCAGGGCGTGCCGGGATCGGCGATTACCGCGCGCGGGTTCGGGAAGACGCAGCCAGTGGCGGGGAACGATACGGCCGAAGGGCGGCAGCGGAATCGTCGCGTGGAGCTGGTGGTGAATGGCGATGCGATTGGGAATGGAAATGCTAGCGCGGCGGTGACGTCGAATCGGTAGGGCTGCGTGCACGTCTATGCGCTACGGGGCTTCGTTGCTGCAGGACTAAAGGCGCGGTACCACATTGCAAGCCGCCGGTTCGGCGGCGCACAGCCAAAAATGGCTGTGCCACATCGGACGACGATTCTTCTCAATTGCTAGATGCCTACTATGAAGTTTCCGTCGGCTACGTAGGCGTAGGCCATGCGCGGCGTGTTGAAGGCGAAGCCGGGGTTTCCTTTGCGGTCGAGAAGGATGAGGCCGCCGGTGGCGTGGGTGCGGGTGGCGAGAACGCTCACGGCCTCGCGCGCGGCGAGAGAGGCGACGTCGGGTGTCGAGGGCTTCGGCAGAATGGACGGGGACGGGTTGGGATCGGAGCCGACGGGGCGGCGAAGGAAGTCGGCGGCAGTTTTTGCCAATACTACCTTCATGATGGCTTCGCCGTAGCCGGTGCAGGAAACGCCGCCGGCCTCGACGTCGGCGTAGCAACCACAGCCAATCAGCGGTGAATCTCCCACACGACCGGGAAGTTTGCAGCAGGTGCCGCCAGTGCTGGTGGCGGCGAACAAGCGGCCATCGCGATCGAGTGCGACGGCGCCGACCGTTCCTTGTTCATGGCCGCGGTGATGCGCGACGGCGTGCTTGCTGCTGCTGCACTTCAGCCAGGCGTCGCGCTCGGCTTCCGCTATTAATTCTTCCGGGGCGCAGAGAGTGAGCCCCTGCTCAACTGCGAAGCGCTCGGCGCCTTCACCGGCGAGCATCATGTGCGGGCAATTTTCGAGGACTTGCCGCGCCAGGCGAATGGGGTTGCGAATGTGGCGGAGAGTTGTGACGGAGCCCGCGCGCAGCGTGGCACCGTCCATGACGATGGCGTCGCATTCGACGTGGCCGTCGAGGGTGAGATGTGAGCCGAAGCCGGCGTCGAAGACGGGATCGTCTTCGAGAGCTACGATCGCGGCTTCGACGGCGTCGAGTGCCGAGCCGCCGCTGCTGAGGATGGACCAGCCTGCGGCGAGTGCGCGCTGGCAGCCGGCTTTGCAGGCGTCTACAGATTCATCGGGAATGTCCCAGGCGCCGCCGTGAACGATGAGCGAAGGTTTCATAGCGAATGAGAGTGGCAAAGCGAGAGACCGGTTGTCCGGTGAACGAGGGCGGCGGTTTGGTTGTACGCGATCACTATCAGATGAAGAAATCGAGCAGGACGAGCAAGGGTCCGAGGAAGGCGAGAACCATGCCGCCGCTGCTGGGGTTGCGAGGAAAGCGGCGCAGGGAGCGGACAAAGCTTATAGGCACGGCTTTGAGACGTGAGTCTGAGCGCAGGCCGTAGAAGGGTCCGACGAGGGTATAGCGCGAAAAACTGCGGCGGACGGCGCAGGATTCGTCCTGGATCCAAGCGGAAACTTCATCGCGGCCGCGCCAGACGAGCGCGGCACCAAACGTGAAAAGCAAATAGCCTACAAATGTGAGAAGTCCGAGAGCCGAGCCTTCACCCCAATACATATTTCCTCGCAAGCCGCTGAGCGCTTTGGTTAAGACGCGACAATGAGTCGCGGCGTTACTCTTCTTCGTGAATGGTGACGAGACGCACGACTTCAAACTCTTTCGGTCCAGCGGGGGTGGTGACTTGGACTTCATCGCCGACTTTGCGGTTGAGCAGAGCTTTGCCGATCGGCGACGTGGTGGAGATGAATCCCTTTTCAGCGTCAGCTTCCTCGGTACTGACCAGCTTGTATTCGATTTTAACGTCGCGACGGGTGTCTAGCACCATGATGCGCGAGCCGTAGCCGGCGCGATCTTTGGGGATGTTGGTTAGATTGAGCATGCCCAGGTCGCCCATGCGCCTTTTGAGCTGGCCGATGCGCGCGTTTACAAAGCCCTGGCGTTCTTTGGCGAACTTATACTCGGCATTTTCCGAGAGATCGCCGTGGGCGCGAGCGACGGCAATTTCCTTGGGAAGGTCGACGCTGAGTTCGTGCTCGAGCGCGGTCAGCTCATCCTGAATTTTTTGTTTAATCTTCTTCAATGGGTCAGACATGGTGTCGTTGAGACCTATCCAAGCAGGGCAGACCGGATCGATCAGGAGCCCCACGTAATAACCATCCTACGCACGCCACCGTTCATTATAGATGGGGGCGAATTACGGCTACAAGAGAGACCGTCGGTTTTTAGCCCAGCAGCGAAAAAAAGGCCAGCAAAACTGCATACCTTCGGAGGCCGCGTTCATCAAAACGGTGTCAAACAGCTGCATTATGCGAGGCGTCCCATGGGCTTGCCACAGGATCCGTTTACGTCACAGGTCGTTCCAACCCTAGGAGCGGGAATAGACGCGTTTGCTGCGGCTCCGGAAGGGCCAAGCAGCGGGATACCTGTGCGCAAATTCGGGCGTCATGAGGTGAACGTGTCGGCGCTGGGGTTCGGAGGACATCACCTGGGTGATGCGGAGAACTTACAAATGGCGATCCGCCTGGTGCAGGAGGCGGTGGACAACGGGATCACGTTTTTCGACAACTGCTGGGAATATCACGTCGGGAAATCAGAGGATTGGATGGGAATGGGATTGAAGGGGCGCCGGGACAAAGTATTTCTGATGACGAAAGTGTGCACGCACGGCCGGGAAGCCATGCTGGGAATGCAGATGCTGGAGCAGTCTTTGCGGCGACTACAAACGGATCATTTGGATCTATGGCAGATTCACGGCGTGAGTTTCGAGAATGATCCTGAGCTGTTTATTCGTCCAAATGGGGCGGCCGAGGCGCTGCGCAAGGCGAAGGAGCAGGGCAAGGTGCGCTTTGTGGGGTTTACCGGACACAAGGATCCGGCGATTCATTTGAAGATGATTGAGACGGGATTTCCGTTCGACGCGGTGCAGATGCCGCTTAACGCATTTGACGCGCACTTCCATAGCTTTGAGGAGCAAGTCGTGCCGGAGGCAAATCGGCGAGGCATGGCGGTATTGGGGATGAAGCCGATGAGCGGTCACGGCGACCCGATCGAGCAGGGCGAGTTGAGCGCGGAAGAGGCGCTGCGCTATGCGATGAGCCTGCCGGTGACTACGACGATTACCGGAATCGACAAGCCGGAAGTCTTGCAGCAGAACTTGAAAATTGCGCAGGGATTCAAGCCGATGACGGTGGCAGAGATGCAGGCGCTGCGCGAGCGGACACGGCAAGCGGCGGGCGACGGGCGGTACGAGCTCTACAAGGTGTCGCTGAAGTTTGACAACCCGCAGGCGCGCATTGCGCACGATTTTCCAATCGATGAGCAAAGCCCGGAAGTGAAGGAAATGCTGAAGGCCACGCAGAATACGGGACATCCCTTTCCGGATGTAAAACCGCCGCAGCCATAGATGGGGAGCGCAAGATGAAAGGTAAAAAAGGATTCACGCGACGCAGCTTTGTCAAAGGAAGCGCGGCGGCGGTGACGGCCTCTTTGGTCGTAAGGCAGGGGCTGGCGTCGCCAGGGGGCAGCCAAGCCGGGGCTACAGAGGAAGTGCCGCACCGGCCTCTGGGGAAAACAGGCGCGTTGGTTTCGTGCCTGGGAGTCGGCGGGTATCACCTTGGCTCCATCAAAGAAGAGAAGGAGTCATTGGAGCTGGTGGCGCGAGCGCTGGATGCAGGCGTCAATTTTTTCGATAACTGCTGGGAATACCACGACGGTGTAAGTGAAGAACGGCTGGGCGCGGCGTTGAAGGGCAAACGGGACAAGGCGTTTGTGATGACGAAGGTATGCACGCATGGACGCGGCAAAGATGTGGCGATGAGGCAACTGGAAGAGTCTTTGCGGCGTTTGCAGACCGATCATTTGGATTTGTGGCAGATCCATGAAGTTGTGTATTACAACGACCCAGATTTGATCTTCGCGGCAAATGGTGCGGCGGAGGCGCTGCTGGCCGCGAAAAAACAGGGGAAGGTGCGATTCATTGGATTTACCGGTCACAAGAATCCCGCGATTCACCTGAAGATGCTTGCCCATAATTTCCCTTTCGACACGGTGCAGATGCCGCTGAACGCAATGGACGCAACGTTTCGCAGTTTCGAGCAGCAAGTGTTGCCGGAAGCGAAAAAACAGGGGATTGCGGTGCTGGGCATGAAGAGCCTGGGCGGGAGCGGGGAGATCGCGGTGAACGGGGGAGTGACGGCTGAAGAGGGGTTGCGCTACGCGATGAGTTTGCCGGTGGCGACAACGATCAGCGGAATAGATTCGCTGGTGGTGCTGGAGCAAAATCTGAGAGTGGCGCGGGGGTTTCAGCCGTTTGCGGCGGAGCAGATGGCGGCGTTGCGCGAGCGAGTCCGTACGCTAGCGGCAGACGGGCGATGCGAGCTTTTCAAGACGACAACCACATACGACGGCAAGGTCGGGCGGGAACAACACCACTATCCACCGAAGGAAAAGCTCCCTGCGTAGCCGGCGCCGCGCCGCGGATCACGATTAGCGAGCAACCTATTCGACTGTTACTTGCAGCGACTGGGTCTTGGTATTTCCCGAAGAGTCGCTGACCGTCAGTGTGTAGGTGGTGCTCTTAGCGGGTGAGACGCTGACACAACGCGCGTAGGAAGGCCAGACCGCATTCGGCTGGGGCTCGAGTTTCACAGATTTGGCGTTGGCTACGCCATAGCAGAGTTGGGCGCTGTCTCCCTTGTGGATGGCCCCGGGACTTGCATAGAAACTCTGAATGGCAAGGTCCTTGCCACCGAACTGTTCCAAGGCGACGCGATCGTTTTCCAATTGTTTCTGGGATCTTTCTTCGCGCGTTCGGCGTTCAATCGAGAGGTTCTCCCGCCAGCGGGAAAACAAAATCCAACCCACTACGAGGAGTGCGATGCCCACGAGGAGCGAAGAATAAAGCAAGGGGTTCTTGAAGATGGTTCTGGTTTTCGGGGGAGGTAGGGGTTTTTGGTCAGCGAGCATGCTTGCCTGTCTGGACGATTGGAAAGATTAACATTTGATTTGCTTCCCTTTCTGAGATGGATTTGCTGCCGATCAAAGTTTCGTATGGCCCGACCCGACGCGTGGAGCAAGCTAGTCGGTCAAGATTTCGCAAATGTCCAACGGGTGACCGCATCCGTGAAATTTTCTGCGTGCTCGTCTTGGCCGAAGACGGTTTGCGGGGTAACGCGATACACAGAGCCGCCGGAAGATTCCAGCAGGGGTCCGACGTCGCCACCGTACTTGCGATTATAGACTGCGACTAGTTGCTTCCAAACGACACGATCGGTCACTTCTTGCACGATACCTTCGACAATCACAGCCTCGTCTGCCTTTTCCGTGCCGACGGCGCAGCGGGGGTTGCTGGCGAGATTTTTTGCTTTGCGAGTGCGAGGTCCAGTGCTGAACCAGAAAGCATCCTCCCACCAAAGGCCCCAGACCAGCATTAGGTGAGGCCGCCCATCGGGCCGAGAGGTGGCGATCCAGTAGTTGTGAGATTGCTCGAGGCGTTCAAGTGCCCAGGACCAGGGCTTGAGGCCGGAGTTAGCGCCGCTGGGCTTCTCCAGCGCATCTGGCCAGTAGGGATGACTTACTTTTGGTTCAAGCATGGCGGCCCTGCCGAGGTCGTGGAATCCGGCACATTCTAGCAAGCGGACCGAGGAATATGAATTCGTTTTGCGACTCCGGCGAGAAAAAGGCAAACGGTTTTTTTCAGTCTGCGTGCGCAGAATTTACGAAACGAAGGAGCAGCCGACACGGAGGCTGCCCTGCGTGGTGCGTTGAAACCATACTGGCTTGAGGCTTACGCGGACAGGCGGAAGAATGGGGACATGCAAGACGGCCAAGACGTTTTCCGGAAGATCTTCCTGGGTGTCGAGCTCGATGGCGACGCCCCCGAAACCGAGGTCGATAACTCGGGCGCGTCGCGCGCCTTGTTCGCCGAGCGTGGCATAAGCGTTGGTGCCCGCCATCGAAACGCGCTCGGCCTTGCGCTGAACTGTGTACGCGCGGGGAGGCGGAGGCTGGGTAGGAGCGGACGCTTCCTGCGGAGCGGAGGACGTAGCTTCCGGTTTGGGCTCGGAGCGCTCCGGGGTACGTCCCGATTCAATGGAAATCGGCGGCGGTGGCGTTGCAGGGCGCTCTGGAGTTGAAGGTGGCTCTGCCGGAGCGGAGTCGGACGGCATACGCGTTCCGCCGTTTGCGGACCTGCCGTGATTGGCCTGCTTGAGACGATAGAGGCGTTCGTCGGCCACGCGGATTAGTTGGTCGGCCTGCTCGCCATCTTGCGGAAAGGTGGCAACGCCGTGATCCATGCTCACGGCGACGCTCAACTGAAGGGGCGGTACCATTTCCAGAAAGACCGTTTCCACACGACGGCTAAGGGCTAATGCCTGCTCGGCGTCTGTTTGCGGCAAGAGAAGAGCAAACTCATCCCCACCGATGCGGAATGCAAAATCGGAAGTCCGTAGGGCTTTTTTTAGGGTAGCCGCCGCGGCGCGCAAAACTTCGTCGCCGCGCGGATGGCCATGCTTGTCGTTTACTTCCTTGAAGCGATGCAGATCGAGAACAACAAGGCCCAACGGCGAACCGTATCGGCGGCCACGATTGAGCTCTCTTTCAAATGTTTCACTGAAGAGGCGGCGGTTGTAGAGGCCGGTGAGCGGATCCGTGACCGCATTTAGTTGCAGCGTTTTCAGGTCGTCGTATTCGATGACAATCGGAACGCGGAAGAGTCCCGCGGATGCGAGGACGTCCATCAGCGCGGTTTTGAGCGCGACGGGGCGGCCAAGATTTTCACTCAGCTCGCGACGACGCTGAAGCATTTCATCCCACAGCTGGATGCACTGAGTTTCGCGGAGATCCAAGTGCGTGATGGCGCGGATGTAGCGTTGCAGGAATTGCCCGCGTGCGGGCAGGTCGAGACTTTCGAGCGTGTCCGCAAGGAGCTCGAGATAGGAATCCTCGACTGGCAGACGAGGGGGCACAGGAGCGCCGGGGCTGGGCATAGCTGGGTAGTTACCTGATCTCTGCCTATCCCCGCGGGGTGTGGGGAGAGAACGAAGTCTTCTCTGTGACAGGGAGCGAGGAGCAAGTGGCGGACCATCCGTACCATGACGGCGCCGCAGGACCCGCCCCACAATCTACAAAGGCACGAGTTCGAGTATTGATGCTATCGTAAAGGAAACAATAAAGATAGCCAATAGTTTAGACAGGAATGAGCCTTCGGAGCGACGGTGAGGCACCGACGTAACAAATCTACCCAACGTAGACAGCTAGGGCAAAAGAGCAGTTAATTACTCAAGTGGCCTTAGAAATTCCAACCCGAATAGACGAACATCGCCGACAACGAACTGCCGGAGGATCTTGGCGGCGATAGGGGGCGTTTCGTTAGGTAAGACGCTGGAGGAAGCGTGCGGTGAGGGAGCCGGCACTGTGATGCTGACAACTTGGTCGGGGCGGAAGAAATGAGTCGAGGCGATGCACGCGCCAGTAGCGCTGATATTAAGGGTTTTCGTGAGTTCAATGAACTCGACACCAGAGGTATCGACCCCGCGAAGAAAGACGGGTACCTGGAGGCGAATGCGTGGCGAGCGGCGGCGTTGAGCGGGGTCCAAGCGCTCACCCTTCCTGTCGATTTGGATTTCCAAACTTCCCCCGTAGTACCCGCGAACTAGTACGATTGTGCATATTCAATGCCAAGAAAACAGGCTCGTGCGTGCGCCCGTAAGTAGCTATTAAAGCATGAGTTAAAGACAGGCGTGGGGAAGGCGGGCGTCAAGATAGTCGACCAAGGTTACGCTGGGGGCCAAGGCGCTTCCTCAAATGTGCAAATGGAACGCTTTTCCCATTGACAGGTGGATAGGTGTTTGGGAGTATGGCGAGCACCGTCAAAGAGGAAAATGTTTTCCCACAGCGAATGGGTGAGTCCAAACACTTATTATGAGTGGAACAATCGCAAATCCGCCGCGAGTCGATTCGCGTGGCGTAGCAGGATTCTCAAGAGGGCTGGTTGTCGGGCTTCTTGACACGGTGGAAACTGCGCTGGTGGTCGCGGAGCGCAGTGGACGAATTGTGTTTATGAACGCGCGAGCGCGCAAGTCCCTGGGCCTTGAAGTCAGTGCGGAGCCGGGAATCAACGTGTTTACCGAATTGTTACAGACGGACGCCAAGCAAATTTTCCGAGAGATCGAAAGCGGTCGGCATGAACTACGGTTCGAGGCGGCACGTGGCGATGAGAAATTCGTTGCCACACTGCAGTGGATGCCCGAGCCGGATTGGGTTGTGGTGCAATTCCAACGGCACCAAGACGTACAGCAAGCTCCCGATCCGGCAACGCAGATTACGGTGCAGGAGCTCCTGCAAGAACGCGAAATAACTTACCGCAATCTGCTTGCGGCGTATCTGAAGCTGCAGGAAGTGAACCGGCAGAAAACGGTTTTTCTGGCCTCCGCAGCGCACGAGTTGAAGACGCCGCTGGCGGTGATCAAGGGCTATTACGATTTGATGCTGACCGGTTCACTGGGAAAATTGTCGGACAAGCAAAAGGACATACTGGAAGAATCCAAGGAAAGCTGCGAGAGACTGGTCCGGCTGGTGTCGATGTTCTTGAATTATTCGGCGCTGGAAAGCGGAAAGCTGGTGCTGCAGCTTCGCGAAAATGACTTGCGCGATTGCCTAGATGAGGTTGCGAAGAGATGGTCAGAGGCGTTTCAGCGCAAGGGAGTGAAGCTGGAAGCTGCATTCGATCCTTCGATACCAAATTTCCGGTTTGACTACCAGAAGGTGCAACAGGCAGCTGCAAATCTGCTGGACAACGCATTGAAGCACACTCCGGCTGGCGGCACGGTGACGCTCCATGCAGGGCCGCACTTTTGGGAGCGGCGCGTGGCGGAAGTTGCGCCGATCCAGGAGCGGAGGCGGTTTCGCGTGCCGCGGCCCAACAGCGTTGAGGTTTCGGTGGCGGATAGCGGCCCGGGGATTCCGGCGGAACATCACCAGGAAATCTTTGAGGATTTTGTGCGCGTGGACCGCAACACCACGGGAATGGGCTTGGGGCTGGCGATTGCGAAGCGGTTGATCCAGGCGCATCGCGGAAAAATATGGGTGGAAAGCGAGCCGGCGGGCGGTAGCAAGTTTACGTTTCTATTGCCTATGGACCAGAGTTGAACGGCCGCAGTTGTTTGGAATTCGAATGACGGGGAGTGAAGGAGAATTTCGATGGCTGTGAAAGAAAAGATTTTGGTAGTCGATGATGAACCGAGCATCAGGAAGTACCTGCAGACGCTGCTCGAGGTGGACGGCTTCGATGTGGAGACGGTGAGCTCCGGCAAAGAAGCGCTTGGGAAGGTGAACGCCGGGGGACGCCCGGATTTCATTATTCTGGACGTTTTGATGCCGGAGATGAATGGGCTGGACACGCTTAAGGAGTTGATGCAGTTGGACCGGAGCCTCAACGTAATCATGTTGAGCTGCTCGAATGAAGTTGGCACGGTGGTGGAGGCGATTCGTATCGGCGCGCACGATTACCTGACCAAGCCTTTCGAGAAAAGCGAGCTAGATGCGGCGATGCTGAAGTCGCGACAAAAGAACCAACTAACGCAGGAAAATCAGGCATTGCGCGACTATTGCGACCAGGTGACGGAGGATTTAAGTTTCCTGGCGGCGAGTCCGCAGATGGTACGAATTCGTCAGCAAATTCTGCAGATCGCGCCGGTGGACGTGCCGGTGTTTATTTGCGGAGAAAGCGGCGTTGGAAAAGAAGTTGTTTCGCGCATGATTCACTTGCGATCCAAACGGCGCAATCAGCCATTTGTGAAGGTGAACTGCGCGGCACTGCCGGGCGAGTTGCTGGAGTCGGAGCTTTTTGGGTTTGAGCAAGGAGCGTTCACCGGGGCGGTCCGCGCCAAACCCGGGAAATTCGAATTGGCCAACAAGGGCACGATCTTCCTGGATGAAATTGCGGAGATGAGCACGCATCTGCAGGCAAAGCTCTTACACGTGCTGCAGGACCATCAATATTCGCGGCTCGGCGGACGGCACATGATCGACACGGATGTGCGAGTGCTTGCAGCCACGAACGTTGACGTGCAAGAGGCTATGAAGACCGGGCGCTTTCGCGAGGATTTGTACTACCGGTTGAATGTGCTCTCCATACTGGTTCCGCCGCTTCGCGAAAGGACGGCGGAGATACCGCTGCTGTTCCGCCATTTCCTTGAAAAGTACAGCGAGAAGTTCGGAAAGCCATTGCACGGACCGTCGAAACACTTGCTGGATGCGGCCCTGAATTACCCGTGGCCGGGGAACTTGCGGGAACTGGAAAACTTCGTGAAACGCTACGTGATCCTTGAGGATGACGAAGGCAGCCTGCGCGAATTGGTGGAGATGTCGTCGGCTCGGCAGCGAATGTCCCCGCGACAGGAGACAACCCCTCCGCGAGAGCAGGGTTTGAAGGCTTTGGTGCGCGGACTGAAGGACGAGGCAGAAATGGAAGCGATCGCCGACGCGCTGGAAAAGACGCGCTGGTGCCGCAAGGATGCGGCAAAGATGCTGGGCATCAGTTACAAAGCGCTGCTCTACAAGATGCGGCAATTTAACCTAGACACGCCGAGAACGCGACGGTCTGCACCGGCGGCGGCCGCTGTTGAGGAAACGACACCAGTGGGTGCCATTCGGAACGAATAGGCCTCGAACTGCTACATTGACACTGGCACCCGCGCCACCTTGTCGAGGACCGTGAGGCCTGTAGGTACCGGGCCAATTTTCCCATAGCGCAAAAGGACTGATTCCGGTATTGTCACCAAATGTTAAAACGAATTCGGGAGTAAGAACTCGGCTGGCACGGAGCGCTTACCGAGTAAGACGATTAAAGAAAGGGGCACGAGGGGACCACGTGCCCGCAGCGAGGTATGCAGGAGGATGGGGGCAATGACGGAACGCCGCGTCGCACGACGTTACGACTTATCTTTGCCCGTTATTATTCGTGTACCGACGGAGCGCGTCGCGGACAGCCAAAAAGGCAAGACGCGCGACGTCTCAACTCGAGGTGTTTACTTCGTGTTGGATCAGGATTTGGAACCGGGTTCGGAGCTGGACATTACCCTGACCCTTCCCGCTGAAATTACGCATGGCTCGGATGTTTTCGTGCGGGCGCTGGGGAAGGTAGTGCGCGTCGAGAAACGCATGGAGGACGGAAGCTCGCGGATGGGTGTGGCGGCGGTGATCGAGCGGTATGACATCATCCGCGGCGAGAATGGGAAGGCGTAGTTTGGCGATGTCGTCTCCCTGGAAACGGTATTGGCCTCCGTTCATTAGAAGGTAACTTCACCAATCCTAGCCTCAGTTCCGGAAGCTTCGGCTTGGGCCGGTTCCCCGTTTGAATGTGGTTGGGAGGGCCAATCCGAGGCATCAAGAGAAATTGTGGTTGGAACTTCGGAGACTTTTTTCTTGTTTTCACCACGTCCTGTCAATGGGATCGTTCTAGTACCCTAAAGCTGCTACTCCTCGTAAGTCTTTGTTTTATAGTAGATTAGCTCCATGCTGCTCAGCCGCTCGCGATACGTCCTGCAACGTCCCGTTGGGCCTGTAGATGCACCGTCGCAGGCGTCAACCATTGCGCCGACATGCCACCGGCTACCAAAACCAAGTCTGCCTCACTGGGCGGCTCCAGCCATGTGCCCCCCGATGATATTGTATTTGGCCGTTCCGCGGCGATGTCGGTTGTCCACAAGCGCGTGGAAAAGATCTGCCATACCAATGTGCCGGTTCTGTTCTGCGGAGACGCCGGTACGGGAAAAGAGATGGTCGCCCGATGGATGCACTGCCGCTCGCCCCATAAAGAAGGTCAATTTGTGAAGGTGAATTGCGCAGCGATTCCGGGCTCATTGCTGGAAAGCGAGCTATTCGGGTACGAGAAGGGCGCGTTCACGGGAGCGCACGCCTCAAAACCTGGGCGCGTCGAGCTCGCGGACAAGGGCACGCTGTTTCTGGACGAAATCGCTGACCTGGACATGGGTCTGCAGAGCAAGTTACTTCAGTTCGTGCAGGATGGAACGTTCTCGCGGATTGGCGGGGAATCAGAGAAGTTTGTGGAGGCTCGAATTATCTGCTCCACAAACCGCGATTTGGAGCGGGAGATAGCGGCGGGTAGATTCCGCGCGGATTTGTACTATCGGATCAGCGTATTCCAGATAAGGCTGCCGAGGCTGAGCGAACGCAGAGAAGACGTGCCTGCGATGGCGCAGTATTTTCGCGCATTGTATCAGAGGCAGTTTGCAAAGGAGTGCGATCCGCTGGGGCCGGAAATGCTGAATTACCTCGAAAAGTTGAATTGGCCAGGGAATGTCCGAGAGTTGTCGAACTGTATTGCTCGGTTTGTGTTGATCGGACAGGACGCATTCGTCTCACAAGATCTGCCGCAAAAGCGCAAAACGTTCTATGCGGGTAGTCCCGTGTCCAACGGGAATTTGGCTCTCAGGGGCATCGCCAAAGAGGCGATTCGCGAGATGGAGCGAAACATCATATTGGAGGCGCTGCAGAGCAATCAGTGGAACCGTCGCAAAACCGCGGAAGCGCTTAAAATTAGTTACCGTGCGCTGATTTACAAGATTCGGGACGCGGGGCTGGCACCCAGGCGTGGAGCCTCCGTGCAGTCCCCTAGTCACCTTCATCCCGTTGGGGACGCCTCCCCAGCTGATTGATCCGTTGCTTTCATTCGAGTTTTCTTCCGCTTTTACCGTAGAGGTTCCTGCAATGCCTCAGGTGGGAGGAAACTCTCGACATTTCCGACCGGGCAGGGTGCAAGCGGGAGCAGGAGGCTATGGCAGGCTCCTCGAACTGCTTCGCGTTTACTAAACTTAACAGGTTCCGAACTCTCGGCGAGGCGGCGAAAAACCGACTGGACGGAAAGTACGGCCGCGATTAGGATATGGCGCGGGCAAGACGCCACGAAGCGTTTTTGCCAGATAAGTGTTCGCCGTTGCAGTGTTGAAGCTGAACCGCAAAGGTACCAAGACCTACCGTGACGCATTTGATTGATGGAGCGGCAATGAAGAATTAGCCGCAAACTATACATCCTAAAGCGCTTTTCACAAAGGCAATAAGCCGTTTAGCGGAACCAGCCAGCCGTAACCGCAACCCTACGTACAGTATCACTACCTGTACTTAATCTAGACGTTCAACCAGTGTACGGAATCCGAGTCGAGGTTCTACCCTGTTGCCGGGGCATTAGGTCTCTGGAGAGCTCGCTTATGACGATTGTACCGGCTAAGACAGGGGCCACTACATCGATAAGTAAAGTGCGTTCAGGTGTGAGTGGCCTTGCCTGGACGGTGCTCTTCGTCTTGTTGGCCCTAACGTGGGGATGTTCCGGGATAGTTAGCGGCAAAAGTGCCCAAACAACTGCGCCTTTAGGACAAACATTTGGCATTTCCGGAGCGATCAGTCCCGCCGCCGGCGGGGGTGGAGCAACTGTGATCCTGAGCGGGGCGGGTAGTGCGACGGCAACCGCCGACGGCGCTGGCAACTATAGTTTTAGCGGATTAGCGAATGGGGTTTACACGATTGCTCCTAGCCATGCGGGCTACGGCTTTACCCCGGGAACGCAGAATGTCACCGTTAACGGGGCCAGCGTCGTTGGAATCAATTTTACTGCCACGTCACAAGGTCAGACTTTCAGTGTTTCGGGGACGATTAGTCCCGCGGCCGGGGGTAGCGGTGCAACCGTAACGCTGAGCGGGGCGGCGAGCGCCACAACGACGGCAAACAGCTCAGGAAGTTACACGTTCACTGGTTTGGCGAATGGCCTTTATGCGATCACGCCAAGCCATACTGGCTACGCTTTTTCTCCCGGGACGCAGAGCGTTACGGTTAACGGGGCCAATGTCACGGGAATTAATTTCACCGCAACAGCACAACAGACATTTAGCATTTCTGGGACGATCAGCCCGACAACGGGGGGAGCGGGTGCGACTGTCACGCTAAGCGGAGCAGCTGCCGCTGTGACGACGAGCGACGGCGCGGGTGCCTACACCTTCGCGGGATTGACGAACGGAAGCTACACGGTCACTCCAACAAGCCAAGGCTTCGGGTACACTCCAGCAAGCCAGAATGTAACCGTGAGCGCAGCAAACGTCACAGGAGTGAGTTTCACGGCAACGCCGCAAGCGACACACACGGTTGCGCTGACGTGGACTGCCAGCCCAACGACAACGGTGACTGGCTACAATGTGTATCGGGGTACCTCGAGCGGAATATACGCGAGAGTCAACGGCACGCCTGTCCCTGGGTTGACCTATAACGACTCGACGGTACAGAACGGCGCCACATATTACTACGTGACGACGGCCATCGATCCCAACGGCGAGAGCATTTTCTCCAACCCGGTTTCAGCTGTGATTCCCTAGGTTCAAAAGCAACTTTCTGTGGATGAGTCCGACGACGAGGAGCGCTCTACGGGTGTAAATAGATCAAGCGACACCCGAGAGCTCTCCTAAGACACGCGAGGCCTTGTCGGCTGAGGGTGCCTTGGGGTCGAGATTGATCGATTTTTCCAATTCTTTGCGTGCGCGCTTTGGGTCATTCAGTTTCAGGTAAGTGACTCCCAAATGATAGTGATATGTCGCGTTGGACGGTGCGCCTTTCACTGCTTCTTCGAGCTGTTGAGCAGCCATCGAGTATGCGCCATTGTGGAAGTAGGCCCACCCGAGCGTATCGGCGGAGTTGGGCACATTGGGGAGTCCACGACGTGCCGTTCGTGCCAAAGTGAGGGCCACGTTGACGTTGCCATCATGCTCCAGCATTAGATACGCGAGGTTATTCGCCGCAAGCGGTTCTTCTGGCTGGATGGCTAAAGCTCGCTGATACGCCCCTTGGGCCCCCTGCCAATTTCCCTGGGCTTCGAAGCTAGCACCCAATGTTGCATACAGATCGGCGTTTTTGGGGGCGAGTGCAATGGCGTGTTGATAGTTGGTGATGGCCTCGGAAGTCTTACCCAGAGCTTGCTCCACCCGGCCCAGCAAGGCGAAACCAGCAGCATTTTGCTGGTCAATTTGTACGCAGAGAGAGAGAGAATGTTCAGCCTCTGCGAGTTGTTTGTTCCGTAGATAGGATTCCCCTTCGAGGAAATAGAGCGTGGCGTTGTTTGGGTAAGCATCGATTTGCGCGCGGATAAATTGGAGGCCCTCGGCCGCCTTTCCGCGGCGGAAGTCGAGATCCACGAGGCCCCGGATGGCCTCAAGAAAATCCGGCGAACGTTTTAGAGCCTCGCGATAGAAGTTTTGCGCCTCATCCCAACGCTTTTGTGAAGTACGAAGCTGACCCAGCTTGGTGTACCCCAACGGGCTTTGCGGGCTAATGCGGATCAGTTGATTGAGGTCGGCCTCCGCAGTGGCAGCGTCGCCCTGATTGATTCGAGCGGTGGCGTGGAAGAGATAGCCATCCGCCGCGGCAGGTGCAATCTTTTTCAGTTGCTCGCCGATTGGTTCCAGGGCGGTCCAATCGCGGCGTTGTGCCGCACTGCCGCCCAGAGCAATCCAGGCCTCCGTGAGATTCGGGCTCAGCCCGACCGCTTTTCTCCACTCGTTTTCCGCCTGGTTAATATTGCCCTTGGCCAGGTTGGCCATTCCGAGTTGATAGTGCCCGACTGGATTTGCGGGAGCGCCATTGATCGCCTGTTGCAGAGTTGCGAGCGCGTCGTCTGCCTTTTCACGTTGCAGCAGGATTTCACCCTTTAGGATAAGCGCATCCGCGTCTTGAGGTGACTTCCTGAGAATTTCCTCTGTAAGCTTTGCTGCTTCGTCGGTCTGATGATCGAGAATCAGCAGTTGCACATACGACTTACGAACTCTCAAGTCATCAGGATGATCCTTCACCAGAGCAGCGAACTCGGTGAGTGCTCTTCGGTGGTCACCTCGACTGAGGTAATAAGTCCCCAACATGGGGTAGGCAGCAGGATCGTTCGCCAGTTGCGCCTTCGTCTCGAGGAGTACCTTCTCGGCTAAGTCTCCTCGGGCTTCAGCGATGTACAATCCGGCAAGGGCCGCCCGCGGAGCCGGATCTTTGGGGGCAGTCGCAATGGCTGCGCGAAATTCCGCCTCTGCGTCTGACCAGCGTTTCTGGGCCTGGTAAAGATTCCCGAGCACCATATTAGGAACTATGGAGTTGGAAGATAACGTTCGAGCCTTCACCAGGTTTGCTTCTGCAGCTTGCAGTAACCCTGCTCTTTGTTGAATTCCTGCCAGGTTAAGATAAACGGTGGTGTCAGCGGGCGCGAGGTTAACTGCCTCCGCTGCATCCTCAAGCGCGGCTTTCAAATTACCCATCTGCGTCTCGGTGTCAGAGAGTAGGATCAGCGCACCAAGATGACTGGGATTGCTTTGCAGAATTGATTTGGCTTCGTCCCGTGCCTCCAATGCTTTTCCGCCAGCCAGATATAACTGACCGAGGTCTAAGTGCGCTGGCCAATTTTGCGGTTCCAGGTCAACCGTACGTTGCAACTCTTGAAATGCTGACTGCCAGTTGCCCATCTTAAGGTGGCACTTCGCTACTCTGTAGTGCGCTGCGACAAACCTTGGGTCGATCTGGATAGCGCGCCCATAGGTGAGCAATGCTTCAGGGTATTTCTGCCGAGCGAAATAGCGGTCTCCCTCTTCCATAAACTTTTGTTTTCGGGCGTTGGGATCGCGGAAACATCCACCCAAGGCGAGGCAGATTTGTACTGCAACGCAGACTGCCAAGACAGCTCGACGTGGGCGGGCAGAGGATCTGGAGCTGTTTTCAGGTCGACGTTGGTCCATGAAATGACTTAGTCTAGCAATTTTGCATCCTAGGGAGCCGTCACTCTGCCTGGAGCTGCTATACGCAAGTATATGAAACAAAACAACATAGGGTTAGAGGTGGCCAACCCGAAGCGCCGGCCTCGCGCGGCCGCATGACTCAGAAGGGCCAAATTTAGGGATATTGTGGACAGAAAATTTCCACTTTTCGAGAGAGTAGAATCAAACCTGATGGTAGGATCCGGCGGTCGAGAGCGAAACGCTTATCAGCGAAACTATTGGGTAGGATAAGTTGTTGATAATACGTATGTTAATTCCCCGTCGGCTCAGGCGCCAGAGAGGTGATCGTGGCACCCGGCTTGCTCACTTCTGACACGCGCGGCAGTCCGTCTCGTAACAGGAGAATGCATGGTTCGGAACGGCGAGTTCGGCATTGAGGATGTGAAGAGGGTAATCCACAAGTATTGGTGGGTTGTTCCAGTTTGTATTGCGGTCTTTGGGGCGCTAGGGGCGTCGGTCGCGACGCTGCTGCCGAAGAAATACACTTCCCAGACGATGGTGCTGGTGGCGAAGCCCACGGTGCCAACGGAATATGTGAAACCGGTCGTGACGGAGGATTTGAACCGCCGTCTCGCGTCCATGCAGGAACAGATTCTGAGCCGTACCCGCCTTGAGCCCGTCATCGAGCAGTTTGGGCTCTACCACGAGGATCGCAATAAGGTCCACATGGAGGAATTGATTGATCGCTTGCGGAAAGCGATAGAGATATCACCGCTCGCGCCGATGGCGGGAACGGAAGATCGCAGTATGCCGGGATTCAGCGTTAGAGTCACGTTCGACAATCCGCAGTCCGCCCAACAGATTTGCACCAGCATTACCTCCATGTTTATGGAGCAAAATGCGAGTGCCTTGGAGGAACAAGCCGTCCGCACAACGTCGTTTCTAAGCGAGCAGATGGACGAAGCAAAGACCAAACTCGACCAGCAAGATGCCAAGTTGGCCCAGTTCAAGCGTCAGTACATGGGCTCACTCCCGGAGGAGGAGCAGAGCAATCTGGGAGTCCTCGGCAGTCTCAATTCACAATTGGAGGCAAATAGCCAAGCGCTCAACCGCGCCCAGCAAGATAGGGCGTTTGCCGAATCTCTGTTAAACCAACAGCAAGCAAATTGGAAAGCGTCTCAGACCGGACAGAATCCCGAAACGACGGAAGACCAACTCCGCGTACTTCAGGAGCAACTCTCCACTCTTGAATCTCTGTATACGGCAAAGCATCCAGATGTGGTTAAGAAAAGGAATCAGGTCGAGGAATTCAAGAAGAGAATGGAGAAAGCGCCGGAAATCCGCAACCCTTCAGCAGGAACACGACCGTCCGCTGAACCATCCCAGATGCAGCAGCTTCGTGCGAGCTTACGTCAACAGGATCAGAACGTTGCTGATTTGACGAAGCGACAGACGCAAATCCAGGATCAAATTCGGATTCTTCAAGGGCGCGTGCAGGCTAGCCCCATGGTAGAGCAACAGCTGAAAGAGCTAATGCGGAGTTACCAGAGTGCGGCGGACTTCTACAATGAATTGTGGAAGAGGCGGCAGAATTCAGCGATGGCGACGAGTTTGGCTCATCAACAGGAAGGTGAACAATTTCGCGTACTCGACCCGCCGAGCCTCCCGGCCAGTCCATCCTTCCCTAAGAAGATTAATTTTGTGGGCGGTGGTCTCGGTGCTGGGCTTGCTCTAGGACTGGCCATCCTTTATCTCCTGATGGCGATGGATAAGACCGTCCACACAGAGAGAGACGTAGAAGTGTGTTTGAAACTCCCCGTCCTGGCGAGTATCCCGTTGCTTGAGATTTCGGCTGCGGGCAATGGAAGCGCGGCATTCCCGAAGCAGTCCGTGGTTGCAAGGGATTGAGTTCGGCAGAAGAACATCCGAGGAAACGATGAGTCGCATTCATGAAGCGTTGAAGAAGGCGGCGCAGGAGAGGGGCACGCAGCTTGACCCTATTCTGGAAGCGGGCGTCGGAGAAATTGCGGTGGAAATTCCGAGACCTGTAATAACTGGGCCAAACATCGCACCGCTCCCTGGACCTGGCCTGGCTACTGTAGGCAGCGGCCAAAACGTATTGGCGAAATATGAAGAACTTGTCAGGCGCTGTGCCCAACCAGAGTGGCGGCTCGATCCCTTTAGTAGCTTCTTTCAAAGTGCCGAAACGCGGAGCGGTGGGTCAGAGCGGTTTCGCACTTTGCGTTCGCGCCTTTACCAGACTGCCAGCACACGTACCCTGCGGCGGGTTCTCATAACTAGTAGCATTGCTGGGGAAGGAAAAACGTTTGTCGCGTCGAATCTCGCGCAATCGATTGCACAACAATCGGAGCGGCGCGTCCTGCTTATCGATGCAGATTTGCGCGCGCCGCGGTTGCATCTGGCGTTCGGCGCGCCGAACCGTCCTGGACTGACAGAGTATTTGCGAGGTGAAACGGATGAATGCAAGGTCATCCAAAAAGGCATGGAAAATCTCTGCTTGATTCCCGCCGGGAGCCAGGTATCCAAGCCGAGCGAACTACTCCTCAGCGAGAAGATGAAGTACTTGCTGAACTGGCTCACTCCGATCTTCGACTGGATCATAATCGACTCGCCTCCGGCCTTGCCGGTTCATGATGCGATCGATCTTGCCGGCCTGAGCGATGGAGTTTTGCTTGTGCTCCGGGCAGGTACCACACCTGCGGCCGCCGTGGAGAAAGCGGCGGCGGAATTCAAGAGCAAGAATCTACTCGGGGTCGTGCTCAATCGCGTCAAGAAGACGGACTCTTACGGCGAATATGACTATGATTATCGGACCGAAGGGGTTTGACTGAGGAGCCTGAAGTTGAGGAGTTGTGAGTTGGAGGATTTATAGACGGGCACTATTTAGAGCAGACAGCTTTGTGAGTTCCGTGATGCTGCACGGGCCACTGCCCTCCGGGATTCCGTTCGTTGCAGAAGCCATAGCACGGGCAATAACAATAGCAAGCCGACCAGAAAAAAAACGATCCCACCCTGGCGATGCAGTCTTCCAGTGAGAAAGCTCGGGTTGATATACATCGCCAGCAGTGTAAGTGTAGCGATTCGGATTCCGTTCTTCAGGATCATGATAAACAGCCCGCAAATTACGAACAGAGCCTTGTTCCAAAAATTCTTTAGGTAGAAATGGGCGACGACTAACGCCAGAATGAGCAGCACCATGCTTGAACGGATACCGCTGCACTCCTTCGCCACCTCAATATTGATTCCACTAAGATGAAAAATAAAACCTTCGCGTAGTGCTGGGACACCAAAAAGATCAAAGAATGCGCCTGTTATCCAAGCCGATCCTGTTTGAAGGAAAGAGATGACCTGATCGAGAAGAGATTGGGGCAAAGGAACCATAAGGAGGACAAAAAGAAGCGGGAAATAGCATGCTTTTGACGCAGCTTTTCCAAAGAGAAAAGTGAAACCCGCGATCCACAGCATCACAAGCGCCAGAATGTAGCCAGAGAGTCCTGGGCCAAAGGACGACGCGGTACCCGCCAGACTGGCAACAAGTCCTACGCAGACGGCACCAACAAGCAAACTGCCACCGAGAGCTCCATCGTAGGAAAATGCCACAAAAATTTTGTGGCGTTCGATAAAAAGGATAAAGGCACTAATGAACGGAATGACGATGAGGTAGGAGGCATCGTCGCTCGAGGCAGACAATCGGAGGAGAGCGGTCAGCGGGTGCGCAAAGAGGATCGACGAAAGAACGATCCAGTTGATGAGCAACAGCCATCGATTTTTGAAGTTTCTTTCGGTCTCGTTCATCGCTCGAAGGTCTCAATCCGGTGTTACGGGGCGCTTTCACGGCCAACTATATTCTGAATTCATCCTGGGTTTTCGACAAAACCGCGCCGACTTAAATTCGCTGATCTTACCTTAAATCTCCCGGCAAGAGAGATGTCCCTCATCTCCCCTGCCAACGAGTTCCGGCATCGCTCAAGAATCCTGGTGTTTACTGGGCTGCGGCAAGTTAGTGGCCGGAGCCGCACATGTTTCGATGACGTAGATCGATCGGACCTTCGCGCCGAGCACCAAAGCCCACACGTCTCTCCAGCAAGGTTCGCAGCTAGGAATTCACGGTGAGCTTAGAAATTTCGCAGCCGGGGCCGCCTACAGCGACGCGGGCCTGACTGCGGGCACCAGCTACAGTTACCAGGTGCAGGCTACGGCCTTAGGAAAATTGCTAGAACTTATCTCATAAATGGCTCTGTTGCAGAAAAACCACAAAACCTGTGCAGGGGCAACCGGCGGAAAGTGATGATTTGGCTGAGTTTCGACAGTTTCACTTCGTAAGTGCTTTCGTTTCCGCGATGTGCGAGCATTTATGAGATGGCTTCTAGTATAGCGTCAGTTCGGCAAATACTTTGGTCATTGGCTTTGTTGATGACGGAATCAACCCCGTGAAGAGGCGGCCGCGCCTTGTACCGGCGTACACGCGCTTGGCCGGAGTGCCCAGTCACGATCCATGATGCAGAGGCGTCAGCAGAAATGATCTCGTTGGACCGTCGGCACGCGTTTGCTGCTCGACCACAATTTGGCCTCGATTATTAATGGCCGTCGCTCGGGTGAAAACTAATCCAGCCACCACGGGGATTACGTCGTTCAGGTCTATAATTTTGTCGTTTTCCCAAACGACAGCGCGACTTTCACCTCTGGAGTTCAAAGACGAGCCAACCACTTGGCCATGCCCGTTCACAGCGGCTGCTTGGCTTCCGCTTCCTGGCTTGGCTACGCCGCCCGGAAGTGTTCCGAGGTCATGCATCACGCCGTCTTGCCAGAGAAACGCATCTGTAGACTGATCGCGGATTTCGGCCCAACCGACAACTTGGCGTCGATTATTGAGCGCCTTGGCGGTGCTGTGCAGGCCACCGAGGGTGCCGATATCTTGTATGACGCCATGCTGCCAAATGACGGCGTGCACCACGCCACTCCGATTCGACGACAGTCCGCTAGAAACACCGCTGACTTCGCCGTTGTCGTTTATAGCGATGGCGGTGCTCCCGCTGCCGCTCGGGCCCAGATCCCCGAGCGACTGCCTTCCGCCATTCTTCCACAGCACCGCGCCCCCGCGGACGTTCTTCCCGAACGCGGCCCCCGCAATTTCGCCCTTGTCGTTGATCCCATGTGCAGAGCTGGTTTCGCCGGGAGTCCCAAGGTCCGTCATATGGCCGTGCTCCCAGAGAAATGCATGCATTTCTCCGCTAACAGTGTTGGATTCGCCTGCAACCTGCCCACGGTTGTTAATCGAATTCGCGGCACTCAGACTACCGCCGAGAGTGCCTAAGTCGGTCAGAACGCCGTTTTCCCAAAGGAATGCATGATCGGCCGATATTCCAACGATCTGGCCAGAATCATTGATACTGGTAGCGTTCGCGAATTTGGTGCCAGAAAGGCCGCCTAGATCAGTGATCGTGTAGGTCGTTTGCCCAGCAACAGGCGACACAAATGCACATAGCATGACGAACGCAACCAATAATTCTCTGCTCAAATAGCCCATGTGCTCTCCTTGGCGGGTACGCGCCTGACTCGCTGTCGAGGCGCTCACGGCGGAACTCCAGGACCATTCCAGTGTGCGGCAACGTCTCCTCATAGTCCTTCAAAGTCCGAGTCCGAGTACCCAATCAGCTATTTACTCGTAGAATGCCTACACCGCTTCATGTGAGACCAACTCCGGAAAACGGACAGCGACGTAGTGGTCACAATTTAGGAGGGACGCGGTGCGGATAAATTTAGGGTGGCGGCCAAACAGGCCAGTGCCTACCAGACTTTCCAGGGTCGCTTGCCAGAAGTCCACAAGTCTTCAAGAAGCATTTTGTCGCGCAAGGTGTCCATGCTTTGCCAGAAACCCCGGTGCCGAAAGGCGCGAAGTTTTCCCTCTTGCGCTAACTTTTCCATGGGCTCACGTTCCCAGACCGTTGAATCGCCGGCGATATAGTCAATTGCGGCGGGCTCGAGGACAAAAAACCCGCCATTGATCCAGCCGGAACCACCCTCAGGTTTCTCTTTAAAGCTAGAAATCGCGGACTGCTCGTGATCTAGGCTGAAAGCCCCGAATCTGCCGATGGGTTGGACTGCGGTCAAGGTGGCAATCCCCCCCTCACTGCGGTGGAAGGCGATCAATTCTCGGATGTTTACATCGCTTACGCCGTCTCCGTATGTCAGGCAAAATGTTTCATCTCCGATATGGGACCGCACGCGCTTGAGCCGGCCTCCGGTCATTGTTGTTTCGCCAGTATCGACGAGTGTCACCCTCCACGGCTCCACTCCGTTGGTAAGAACTTCCATTTTGTTGCTCTTCATTTCAAACGTTACATCACACATATGCAGAAAGTAATCCGCGAAGTACTCCTTAATTAGATAGCCTTTGTAGCCGCAACAAATGATGAATTCATCGATCCCATGGGATGAGTAAAGCTTCATGATGTGCCACAAGATCGGCTTGCCCCCGATCTCGACCATCGGCTTTGGCTTGACTTGCGTCTCTTCACTCAGCCTCGAGCCAAAGCCCCCGGCTAGAATAACTGCCTTCATGAAGACTTCCTCCGATAAACATGTACACTTCTGGGGATAACGACCGGCATAGATGGGAGCAAATTTGAGACCAGCGCGCTCACCGGCGAAAGGTAGCGTGACGCCCGTTTTTCGTAGTGGGTTGGTACAGTTAAGTGCATATGTTTCAGTTACTTAGCAAGCATTTGAGTTATGCGAGGCCGAATGATAGGGAATGGCCCTGAAGCTGAGAAGGTTTCCCTTAGTTGAGAACTAGCTTCCCGCCTGCTCTTAACTGCCGTAGTTACTGACACTTAGAACAAAGCTGCAATGTGAAAATTTCTTCCTAGTCTCGGTTCAATTGTGGCCGGCGGCGTCCACGATGTAAAGAACAGCATCATAGCCCCAAGGCGTGACGAACGGCTGCGAGCTGTTGCCGCCTGGAACCGCAGTAACGGTGGTGTAATTTCCATTGGTAGGGTCAAGCCACTGGTAGTTCAACGTCCTTCCAGCTTGTGTAGATAAGTCGACGGTAAAACTGCCACCATTCGGGGCATATACGACGAATTCTGAACCAATCGGGGAGTCATCAGCAAGGCACCAACCTGTGCTCGCAAGGGAACTAGGACTCATTTTTACGAGGGTCAACTTTTGCGACAGGATAGTGGCATAGCCCAAATTGCTTCGTAGAGGCTCCCAATAAGGATCAAGCACAGTGCATTGACCATGTGCGGGCGGGACTCCGTTGTCGCACAGGTTCCGACCGCTGGCCGACCAGAACATCAGGTACGGGTCCTGAAACATGACGCCGCCGGCACCGGAAGTGAAGTTCTCCCATACGAAATTGCGGTTCAGCAGAGCGCCATCCGTCTTGATACCCGGCATGGTATAGGAATGGTCGCTATCGTTCAGGTTGACCTTGCAGGTCGGAGTACCGCTACCGCAGGGGTTGACTCCCGCTATGACGTGCGAACTTCCAGCAAACACGTCAGCGTTGGAGTTGATTTCAGCCGAGTCAGAAGGCAAGCCGTTGAGGACTGGATATAAGACCGGATGTTGATTTGGTTTCGTGTTCTGGTAGGCGTGTATCGCGTTAATCATATTTCGGCACCAGGTGTCGTCCGGCGCTTCCTTACATGGTTCATAGAGCACGTTTTGCAAGCCGTTCACCGTGTCCACGACCTTTTGCATATAGGCTTGCTGCCAGGGAAGCACGGAGCCAATCATCGAATTAGGCCCGCTGCTGCCGCCGGTGTATCCGTCGTCGACGCCATTGATGTTGTTTACGCCCGTACCGGGATAGCCATCTCCCGTCGGCGAAGTTGTCCCGCAGCGCTGGACTGTTATATTACGTCCATCAAATATTTCCAGAATGGCGTAGATGTTGTTTTGCTGAAGTTGCGAAACGCGCGCATGCAATTGGTCAAAGTAGGGCTGGTTGAATTTGGTCAAATCGAATTTCGGCAAGCCGTCGCTGGCCGTTCCCGGCCCCGTTCGTTGCCATGGCGAGTTGTTCGCGTCCGAGGCTACGATCCAGACTCCTCCGGACCCGAAACCGCAATACTGAAATAAGTCGTTTTTTTGAAGGATCGTGGCATTTTGATTGCGGCTCTTCAGGAAATTTACAAAGGCGTTGAAGTCCAATGCTATTGGTGCGCCATTGTTGCCCTGATCTTGGTAATCGGCCCAAGCGTGTGAACCGTTGAGCATGATGCCTGGGCCAGTAGTTCCTTTAACGACAAAATAGTTCGAGCCCGGCTGTACCGTGCTGGCCGGGACAAGCGGTCCCATCGTGGTGTTTGTGGCGTTGGAGACAGTGATCGTCACGGCTGTACTTGTGCCTACGTTGCCGCTCGGATCTTGGGCGACAGCTGTCAGCGCATGACTGCCATTTGAGAGCAGCGTTGTGTTGAGCGAGACGGAGTATGGCGCCGCAGTTACTTGCGCCCCGGTGTTTGTCCCGTCCACCAGGAACTGCACAAAAGACACTGCACTGTCCGGATCTGTCGCGGTTGCTATAAGCGAGATCGTCCCGGATACCGTTGCGCTATTGGCTGGCGCAGTGATGGTTACGACTGGGGGTGTCGTATCCGCCTGAACCGTAAAACTCACACCGTTGCTCGCAATTCCGCCAGCTGTGACCACAACGTTGCCGGTCGTGGCTCCCGCGGGCACCAGCACAACGATGCTCGTCGCGCTCCAACTTGTGGGCGTCGCAACGGTTCCATTGAACTTAACCGTGCTGGTTCCCTGTGTTGCTCCAAAGTTTGCGCCCGTGATTGTTACCGAGGCGCCGGCTAGTCCCGATGTGGGGTTTAGACTCGTAATGCTCGGTGCGGGCGCAGCCGAGACCGTAAAGTTCACACCGTTGCTGGCGAGGCCACCGACCGTGACCACAACGTTCCCGGTCGTGGCTCCCGCAGGCACCGGTGCCACGATGCTTGTCGCGCTCCAGCTCGTCGGCGTCGTAACGGTTCCATTGAACTTAACCGTGCTGGTTCCCTGCGTTGCTCCAAAGTTTGCGCCTGTGATCGTCACGGAGGTGCCGACTAGTCCCGATGTGGGGTTTAGAGTCGTAATGCTCGGTCCGGCAGCCCCCCCAACCGTAAAGCTCACACCGTTGCTGGCGAGGCTGGCAACTGTAACCACGACGTTCCCGGTCGTGGCTCCCGTTGGCACCGACACAACGATGCTCGTCGCGCTCCAGCTCGTCGGCGTGGCCACGGTTCCATTGAACTGAACCGTGCTGCTTCCTTGCGTCGCGCCAAAGTTCGCGCCTGTGATCGTGACCAGGGCGCCGGCTGGTCCCGATGTGGGGCTCAGATTTGCGATGCTCGGTACTAAAAGCGTCGAGTTCCCCTGTCCGAGGCCTGAACAGCCAGCATTCAGGAGTGCAAAAATTATTAATAACAGGGCGGCGCCCGCGCCACGCGGCCACCAATCTCGCTTTGAAATGCGGAACCCTATCGTCACCACGCCTCCACCCGACAATGCAACCGCAATGACCCCCAAAGATACACCCTCACTGCTATCGCTCAGACGGAGCTGAGCCCGATCCTAGGCTAAGAGGTGCCAGGGGTTACCAAAACTGGCCGAGAGGTCAATTTCAGACCAGGGGAGTAACTGTACGGCAGGCAAACGAAGGAGCTATCAGCGATGATTCGACTCTCAGACGGGCAAATCAAGGCCGGGAAAACCGAAATAAGAGCTGCGTTGATGCTGAGTTCCCGAGGGACTGTCGAGCTCCTACGCGAATCGGACTAGCAAACTTGAATCATTGAATATCCGGACGTCCTCGACGAAAAGATTAATGAAAGATGACATTGCACAGCCGCTTCCGTGGCCCGACAGCGAATGATTCGACGGAGTTGTCGTGTTGCCCATTCGTGTGGGCACTCATGTGCTTCCTGGCGGTCAGTTAGACTGGCCAGAGGCGATTTAGTGTCGCTCGGCTTTGAAGCTGGCCCGCCAAACGATCTGCTCTTTGGAGAGCCCTCCAAAGAGCAAATTCCGCTTGGTGCGTTTCCGCAGCTAGTTCGGGAGCAGTCCGAACACGGTGAAGCTGTTCTGAGCGGGTACGTAGACCTTGCCGTTTGCCTGAGTCGGCACTGTAAACTTCACGGCGGGGCCTGCAGCGCCCGGTCCGCTCGCTGGACTGCTGAAGAGCGGCGTTGTGACATTCGTAGCGTCGTAAGCATCCAGAATCGCGGGGCCGTTCGATGGCCATGCGCCGAGATCAAGGATCCAGACTATACCGTTCGTGGTGCCGCTCGCAGAGACAACCGGTGTTGCACCGCGAAGCGGGAACACATTACTCGATTTTGAAGACTGTGGCGTGGAAATTGTGCCATTCGCAATCTGGAATTGGCTCAGTGGGAAGTTAACTCCGGTGGTGTAAATGTTTCCGTTCCAGTAAGCGGGCGAGCCGAAAATGCCGCCGTCAAGCAGTGTTGTATTGGGCGGCGGGACTGGGATCACTTCCTGCACATCGCTGTTGGTGGAAGTATTGTGTTTGCCCATGTTGGTTTGATCAAGGAGATAGAGAATTGAGACCTTGCCGGTCACGAGCGCCAAGTGCGGGTGCGTTGTAGAACCAACGGCGTCTGGCAGAACAATAACACCCGCAGAGCCGAGGTCGATGTCGTTGGCGTTGAAGGTGGCTTCATTAAAGGGCGTGAAGTAATCAAGCCTACCCCCCGTTGGACTGTACTTCACTGCCGAGTCACCGAAATTAGTTGAACCGTCGAAGATGCCGTTTCCAGTTGAAATGTAGACGTTGCCGCTCGCGTCAGCTGCCGGGCCAGCACCACTTCCCCACACTCCACCCCTATTACCGGCGGTACTTGTGAGCGGAATCACAAACTTCTGGGTTAGCGTCGTTGCTGTTGCGTCGTAACCCATAAGCCAACCCTGATAGCTGTTGCGATCACCGTGCGAGCCGAAACCGAGGTATACCGTGCCGTTGCTGAGCAGCAGGGAGGGTCGCTGGAAATGGATCCGCGGGTCAAAGCTCGGGGCAGAAATGACGACCGGCCCTCCAAGCTTCTCCGCTCCTGTCAGGACGTCCATCGCGTGGAGCCGGTGGACGTAACAAGGCGAATTCGTCAAGCACACTTGACCGTTTACGGTGCCCACTGTTTCCCTAGTCTTGGCCTCAACGTAAATGGTGTTGGTCGCCGGATCGATGGCGGGGGTCGAAGTGATTCCGATTTCAGGGAACATGTCGTTGTTAGCGTCGTTCACGTCCGCAGGAGAGACCGTAGTAACATTTGCACCGAGGAAGCTCACATGCCAGAGTTGGACACAGCTGGGCGAATCCGCATCAAACGCGTAGATACTGTCGTGTGCGGTCATGATGAATACCACGTTGTGCGTCTGAGCTCCTATAGTCAGATTGGCCACATAGAGTGGTGCGGCCCACACAAGACCATCCACGGGACAGGAGAAGAGTGCGCCAAATGTCGATGAATTCACATTCGTTGGCGTCAGTGCATATTCCTTCAAGTTCTGGCCGGTTCGTGCCGCGTCGTAATGATACGTGTACACACCCGTTAGGTCTGTAACTGCAACTGTCCCGGAAGCGTTGATGGAAGCGTTGGCAACGCTGGAGGCCATGACGGTGTGCACGCCCGGTTGGGTACCTGGAATGTAGAGGCCGGTAGTCGAAACTGTGCCGGTCGTAGCGTTACCGCCGGTATTTCCGTCCACCGCCCAGGTCACGCCGGAATTCGAAGGATCGTTGCTGACTGTGGCCGTGAACTGCTGAGTCTGTGACGTGGTCACCGCAGACCGCTTGGGGCGGACCGCAACGTTGATCACCCCTTGCGTAACTGTGATCGTTGCCGGACCTCTCTTCGTGTTATCCGCCACGGCAGTCGCGGTCAAAGTTACCGTAGCAGGGTTCGGTACGTTCGCCGGACCGTTATACGTGACCGATGTGGTGGTGATGTTCGTGAGTGAACCGCAAGTGCTGCCGCTGCAACCCGCACCCGAGATCGCCCAAGTCACGCCCTGATGCTGGAAATCATTCACCAAGGACGCGGTAAAGGATTGTGTGCCATATCCTGTCGGAACGCTGGCCGTGGAAGGTGAGACGCTGACAGAGAGAGGCAGCGCCGCACCGCTGGCCGACCGGAATGCTGCGAAACCCGCACCCCAGTTATCTGATGCTGCCAGGGAAGCACTAGCCGAAGCACTTCCGGCTGTCCTTTGTAGTTGGTCCTCGACGATCAGCTTCGTGTTTGGCTCCGCTGGAACGAATTCTTCGATGGTGTAGCCCGTTCCGGCCGTGAATGTGGCAGCATTTGTCGCTGCGATCACACCCAAGAGCAAATCTCCGCTCGAGGTGGTCGTAGCACTTCCGCTATTTGGCGTCGCGCTGCTCCCCTGCGCGCTTGCGCTTAGCTCGAACGAATTCGCAGTTGCCACACCGGAATACTCCAAAATGGCGACACGGAAGGGACCCGAGACTGTGTCGGACACGGTAATGGTGTTCGCACCGCCCTTGATGTTCTCGGCGTAAAAGATGGCAAAAGTAAAGTGAGTTGCGCCATTGCCCAGTTGGAGCGCCGAACGATACGAGCTCCCGCTAGAATCTGAGACTGTGAATGCTTGAGCGTTGGAGTTACCCGCGCGGACGCAAACCGCAATCCAATTTCCCGCAGCGTTAGCGCTGACGAACGCGAGCGATCCAGTGGTAGTCGAGCCAAAGTCTCTGCTAGTGTGCTGTACTAGCGCGATGTTTCCCGTTGCCGAGGTCACGGTGAAGTTCACGCCGTTACTCGCCACTCCGCCAACGCTCACCACGACATTACCCGGCGTCGCTCCTGTTGGCACGGGTGCCACGATGCTTGTGTCAGTCCAGGTGGACACGGTCGCCTGCGTCCCGTTGAATGTGACGGTACCTTTGGTCGTTCCAAAGCTCGACCCAGAGATCGTCACTGACGTACCCACCGGACCTGATGTCGGATTCAGACTAGTGATGCTCGGCGGTGGCGTTACTGTGAAAGGCACGCCATTGCTCGCTACGCCACCCACAAACACCACGACGTTTCCAGTGCTAGCTCCCTGCGGCACGGGAATCGTAATGCTGGTGTCAGACCAGTTGGTCGATCTCCCTTGGGTACCGTTAAATGTGACAAAGCTCGATATAGTTCCCACGGTCGGACCGAAGTTTGTCCCGGTGATCGTCATCATGGCTCCCACTGGTCCGGAGATAGGACTGATGCTGGTGATATTCGGAGGTGGAGTGACAGTGAAGTTCACGCCGTTACTCGCCACGCCCCCAACGGTGACCACAACGTTTCCCGTCGTTGCTCCGGATGGCACTGTCACATCGATGCTAGATGCAGTCCAATTTGTGGACGTGGCAGTCGTATTATTAAAAGTGACAGTGCTGGAACCTTGAGGTGCTCCGAAATTCGATCCGCTGATCGTTATCTTCGCACCTACGGGACCCTGCGTCAGGCTCAACGTCGAAATGCTCGGTGGGGCGGCAGCGACGTTGGTAAGAGAGAAGTTCGCCGAGGTCGCTCCCGAGGCACTCGCCGTCACGTTGTACGGACCGCCCGCGGTCGCGTTGGCTGTGAATGTCGCCGACGTCGCCACGCCACTGGCATTCGTTGTCGCCGTATTCATCCCACCCGCGAATGTCCCGCTGGCGCCGCTGGCTGGAGCGGTGAAAGTCACCACGACTCCACTAACGGGGTTGTTCCCTGCGTCCGTCGCCGTCGCTACCAACGGTGCGCTAAATGCAGTGTTGATCGCTGCACTCTGCCCTGAGCCGCTCGTCGCCGCGACCTTTGCCGCGGGCCCAGCCGTGTTGGTCAGCGAAAAGGTCGCCGAGGTTGCACCGGGAACCGATGCCGATACGGTGTAGGAGCCTGCCGTGCCATTGGCCGTGAATATATTCGCCGTGGCGATGCCCGAGGCATTGGTCGTCGCGGTGTTCACTCCACCGGCAAAGGTGCCACTAGCTCCGCTCGACGGGGCCGTGAACGTCACGGTCACGCCGCTCACCGGGCTGTTGAAAGGATCCTTTACGGTTGCTTGCAGTTGCGTGGCAAACGCCGTATTGATAGTCGCGCTCTGCGGTGTTCCAGCGGTCGCTGTGATGCTCGACGGGCTGCCTGCAACACCAACCGCGGCCTTGAACGCTGCCAATCCCGCGCCCCAGTTATCTGATGCCGCGAGTGTTGCGCTAGCCGAAGCTAGCCCCGCTGTCGTTTGTATCTGATCCTCAGCGATGAGCTTCGTATTGGGCTCCGCTGGAACGAACTCTTCGACGGTATAGCCGCTTGCCGCTGTGAAAACGGCGGGGTTCTGCGTCATAATTGCTCCCAGCAGCAAATCTCCGTTCGCGGTCGGAGTCAAATTCCCGCTATTCGGGGATGTGCTGGTTCCTTGCCCCGTGACTGTTACGTCCAGCGAGTTTGATGTCGCAACTCCGGAATACTCCAGGGTGGCGAAACGAAACGGACCCGAAACAGTGTCGGATACGGTGATGGTGTTCGCACCGCCCTTGATGTTCTCAGCGTAAAAGATGGCAAGGGTGACCTGGGTTGCTGTTAGGCCCAGTTGGAACGCCCGGCGATACGTGTTCGCGTTGGAATCTGTGACCGTAAAAACCTGCGCGCTGGAACTTCCGGCACGAATCGCAACGGCAATCCAATTTCCCGCCGTGTTCGGGCTAACGAACGCAAGTGTTGAAGTGGTTGTCGTGCCAGCATCTCTGCTGGTGTGCTGCACCAGCGCGATCGCACTCCCCGGCGGCACGTTCGTTAGGGAGAAGCTGGCCGGAGTGGTAACGCCCGCCACCGCCGCCGTCACGTTGTAAGGACCACCTGCGGTACCGTTGGCTGTGAAGACCGCCGCTGTCGCTACACCTTGCGCATTGGTCGTTGCCGTGTTCACTCCGCCGGCAAACGTGCCGCTCGCTCCGCTGGTTGGAGCCGTAAAGGTCACCGTCACGCCATTTACCGGGTTATTCGATGCATCCCTCACGGTCGCTTGCAGTTGTGTCGCAAACTGAGTGTTGATGGTCGCGCTCTGGGGCGTTCCCGCAGTGGCCGTGATACTCGCCGGCGCGCCAGCCAAGTTAGTCAACGCGAAATTGGCCGGGGTGGAAACGCCCGCTACAGAAGCGGTCACGTTATACGGGCCACCCGCAGTGTTGTTGGCCGTGAAGATTGCTGCTGTCGCCACACCTTGCGCGTTGGTTACTGCTGTGTTAACTCCGCCGGCAAACGTGCCGCTCGCTCCGCTGGTTGGAGCGGTAAAGGTCACCGTCACGCCATTCACCGGGTTACTCGACGCATCCCTCACGGTCGCTTGCAGTTGTGTCGCAAACGCCGTGTTGATGGTCGCGCTCTGGGGCGTCCCGGCGGTGGCCATGATACTTGCTGGTGCACTCGCCAGGTTAGTCAGCGAAAAGTTTGCCGGAGTGGAAACACCTGTCACTGAGGCCGTTACGTTATATGGGCCACCCACAGTGCCGTTGGCCGTGAAAACTGCCGCTGTCGCTACACCTTGCGCGTTGGTTACAGCTGTGTTGACTCCGCCGGCAAACGTGCCACTCGCTCCGCTGGTTGGAGCGGTAAAGGTCACCGTCACGCCATTCACCGGGTTACTCGACGCATCCCTCACGGTCGC
>Ga0137415_10000517_pt1 | contig 36973 bp, 35 predicted proteins | sample CZODoug3_1_1_16f_FD_183082 | JGI IMG/M metagenome (GOLD analysis project Ga0137415, IMG submission 183082) | Vadose zone soil fungal communities from Angelo Coast Range Reserve, California, USA - CZODoug3_1_1_16fungal (Hybrid Assembly) | ecosystem: Environmental > Terrestrial > Soil > Vadose...
TACGACATGCGAGATTCTTCGTGGTTAGGTGAGGCCGAACGTCGCGACCGTCTCCGCGAGGACCGCGGGGTCGGTCGTGGGCGCGGCGCAGGCCATGCCCGCGCAGACATAAGCGGTGGGCTGAGCCGAGTGGGCGATCATCGCGCGGACGACTTCCGGGACAGGGATGGTGGTCTCTCCATCTGAGTGTACCGAGATGATCTTGTCCGGTCGGAACGCCCGCAGCGCCGCTTCACGCAGTGCTGCGGTTTGTGGATGATTCTCCGCCCCGACGATGGTGACATGCGCGGGCTCGTGCAGCAGATCATCGAGCGCGGTGAGCATCGTGGAAGCGAATACACCCTGGAGCGCGAGCGGCGGTGCCTGAGCCTGCAAGAGGCGTTCGGCGATACTCCGGTAACTACTTACTCCGAGGATCCGAGACAAGCGCAGCAGGACAAGGGCGGCCACTCCGTTTGGAGAGGGGGTCGGCGAATCCTGGACCGGTTTGTAGGGTGTGTCGACTCCCGGTGCCGCCGGACCTCGCGGGATGTCCAGCAGGCCGGTGTCATCCCAGTAGTCGCGCAACACGACGTCCGTGATCTCCCGAGCCACCTGCACGTAGCGATTGGTGCCCGTGACTTCATAAGCCGACAGGAGCGCGCTAGCGATCTGGACCTGATCGTCCAGCAGCCGCAACTCGCCTGTTGCTCCTGGGCCCAGGACGTGCGCCACCCCTCGATCGGAGCGGTAGCCTTCCTGCATAAACCGTTCGAGCGCTCGCACCGCGACGTCCCGATACTCAGGCGTTCCCAGCACTTCGTAAGCCTGCAAGAATGCCGTAATCGCCATGCCGTTCCAGTTGGCATAGCAGGCCTCGTCGACAAAAGGCGCTGTCCGCCGCTCGCGCGACGCGAGGAGTTTACCGCGCCCGCTCCCGATCAGCGTGCGGACATCGGCGACATCTTTGTGGAGCACAGCGGCAATGACGTCAGGGTCGCGGTCGATAAACAGGACGTGGCGCGAGGGATCGGTGTGCATCTCGCCGTTTCCGCGGAGGTGGTAGTGCTCGGCGAGGACCGCAAACTCCTCATCGAGGAGTGCCGACTTCGCCTCATCAATCGTCCACGTAAAGTAACTGCCATCGTCGGTCGGGTGGACGTCGGCATCTTGGCTCCCCCAAAATCCGCCGCGTCGATGGTCCATCAGCACCCCCGTCAGGAACGCGGCCGTGTCCACCGCGACCTCTCGCAGCTCGGCGAGCCCGGTGGCCTGATAGGCGAGGACGTAATTGGAGAGCAATCCCGCGTTGTCGTAGAGCATCTTCTCAAAGTGAGGAACTCCCCAGTGCGCGTCGGTGGCATAGCGGTGGAAGCCCCCGCCGAGCTGGTCATGGACGCCGCCGCGGGCCATCTTTTGGAGTGTGCGGGTCACCATCTGTTGCACCGCCTCCTCGCGCGTGCGCGCAAAATGGCGCACCAGCAGGTCTACAGTCGAGGGGTGCGGGAACTTCGGGGCGCCGCCGAACCCGCCGTGAGTCGGGTCGAACGCTCGGCGGATGCTGTCGATGCCAGCCGCCAGCAGTGTTGGATCCACCGCACCCCCGCGGGTCGGAGGACCTCCGAGAGAGGCGAGCTGGCGCTGCAACTGTCCCGCCACATCATCGACTTCGGCGCGGTTGTCGCGGTAATACTGCACGACGCTGAGCAGCACGCGTCTAAACGACGGCCGCCCGTAGGCATCGACTGGGGGAAAATAGGTGCCTCCGAAAAAGACCTTGCCCTCGGGGGTCAAAAAGGCCGTCAGCGGCCACCCGCCCTGGCCCGTCAGGGCACCGACCGCGTGCTGGTAGCGGGCGTCGAGATCCGGCCGCTCGTCTCGGTCGACTTTGATCGCGACGAAATGTTCATTGATGATCTTCGCCACATCAGGATCGTCATAGCTTTCGTGGTCGAGGACGTGGCACCAGTGGCACCAGACTGCCCCCACGTCGAGCAGGACGGGTTTGTCCTCCTGCTTCGCACGCGCGAAAGCTTCAGCTGACCACGGCAACCATTGGACGGGTTGGTGCGCTGCAGAACGCAGATACGCGGACGTTTCACGAGCGAGGCGGTTCTCGGTCATTGCGACCCCATGCCCGACGGCCACGGTGCACGTCCAGCCTGTCGAGCGGTGCAGTCTCAGTATATCAGCCCGCCGATTGGGCCTTGTTTGTCTGCTCGACGAAGTTCAGCCGGAGGTTCGCGAGCAGCGTCTCTAGTTCGCGGCGTTCAGCGGCATCCACGCGGGGTCTGAGATGGTCGATCAACGCCCCGGTCGCGTCAATCACCAGCCGGGCGTCATCTAACTTGCGCTCTGTTTTCTTTGTCGCCTGATCGGGGAGCAGACCCATCGCCTGCCAGGCGCTGGAGGCGAGCAAGGACACGCACCAGCGCAGCAGGTCGATGGCCTGCAGCGGTACACGCTCCGCATCGTCCCCCGACTCAGAGGCACCCGGTGTCTTCGACTGTGTCTCTTCCATCACGCACACCTCCTGCCAAAGTGAGTGTACCGCACAGACCTGCTGGGTCGTACCGCCTCTACCGCAGGCGGGGGTCAAGGGCTTCTCGCAGTCCGTCTCCTAAGAGGTTCAGAGCCAGCACGGTGAGGAAGATCGCCAGGCCCGGGAAAATCGCCGTCCATGGTGCCGTGCTCAGGTACGGCTGGGCCAGGTTGAGCATCGATCCCCAGGCAGGCGTCGGGGGTTGGGTCCCCAGCCCGAGAAAGGACAAGGTCGCCTCGGCGGTGATGGCTCCGGCCATGTCCAGAGATGCCTGGACGAGCAGGGGAGAGAGACTGTTCGGCAAGAGGTGGCTCCAGAGGATGCGGCCGTCTCCGGCACCCATCGCGCGCGCCGCCTCCACATAGGGTTGCTCCCGTTCCCCTAATGCCTGCGCGCGCGCCAACCGAATGAATCGGGGGGTGAAGACTAATCCGATCGCGATCATGGCCTTCTCCACCCCGGCGCCTAGGATGGCCACGAGCGCCAGGGCCAGGACGAGGAAGGGGAACGAGAGCAGAGCATCCGTCAGCCGCATGACCACGTCGTCCACGCGTCCTCCGTAAAACCCGGAGAGCAGGCCCACGGGTAGGCCGATCACGACGGCGATACTGACCGAGATGACCCCGGCCAGCAGCGCGATGCGTGCGCCGAAGATCACTCGGCTGAATTCATCCCGCCCGAGATCATCGGTGCCCATCGGATGGGCGAAGCTCGGTGGAGCCAGCACTGATCCAAAGTCGGGCTTGATGGGGCTGGCGTGCACGAGCCAGGGCGCCAAAATCGCGGCCGCCGCGATCGTCAACACCACCCACAGGCCGATCAATGCCAGCCGGTTGCGCGCGTACCGGCGGAGGAAATAGCCGACCCCATACCGGCGTGCGATATCCTCTCGGCCTCCGCCGCCCGCGACGTCCATCGCAGCTCTCACCCTGGTGCGCGCGCTCATTCGGTCCGGGCCCCCAGCCGAATGCGCGGGTCGAGGACAGCATAGGTAAGGTCCACGGTCAGATTCGTCGCCACCACGGCGAGGGCGGCGAACAGCACCACGCCCTGGATCATCGGGAAGTCGCGGGTGAGGATCGAATCCACCGTCAATCGGCCCAGCCCTGGGACGGAAAAGATGGTCTCTGTGATGACCGCGCCACCCAGCAAGCCCGACAGTTGCAGTCCCATGACCGTGATGACCGGGATCATCGCGTTCTTCAGGGCATGGCGGGTGACGACGACGGTGTCGGTTAACCCCTTCGCCCGCGCCGTGCGGATGAAGTCACTGCCTAAGACCTCCAGCATGCTGGACCGCAACAACCGCATCACGAGCGCAGCCAGCGCGGTGCCGAGCACAATGGCGGGCATCACCATCAGCCGGACGTTGCGGGTGAGATCGATCCAGGGCTCGACGTAGCCCGACGGAGGGAGAAGGTGTCTGTTGACCGCCAGCAGGTAGATCAGCATGATGCCCAGCCAGAAGTTGGGAATGGAGACCCCAGCCAGGGCGACCGCCGTGGCGGCGTAGTCCACGGGGGTGCGCTGTTTGTAGGCGGCCACCACGCCGGCGGGAATGGCGATCGCCCAGGCCACAACGAGTGAGACGACCGCGAGTTCAACAGTGACGGGTAACTTCAAGAGCAACGTGTCCAGCACGGGACGGCCGTCGCGTACCGAGCGGCCGAGATCCCCGCGGAGGAGATGAGTCACCCAGATCAGGTAGCGGATGACCAGTGGACGATCCAGGCCGAGGTCCTTGCGCAAAGCCTCCAGCGCCGTTTTGCTTACCTCCTCGCCCAGCATGATGCGCGCCGGATCGCCGGGGATGAGCGCGATCAGCGAAAAGACGATAAGGCTCACAAAGAACAACACTGGGAGCGTGAGGAGGAGGCGGCGAACGAGGTACCGGCTCATCGCAACGGTGGTGCTGCGGGGGAGGACATCCCGTCCTCCCCCGCCCGAGTTACGGGGTCAACCAGGTGGAGCGGAACCGCATCATGCCGTCGGAGTTGTGCACGAATCCCTGCAGTTTGGGGCCGAGCACCTTGTACTGCTTCGGCCACCACAAGAACATATACGGCACATCGGCGGTGAGGAGGTCCATGCCCTCCGCGTATGCGCGTTTGCGCTGGTCCGGACTCGTGAGGATACGCGCGGCGTCCAGCAGGGTGTCCAGGCGCGCGTTACCGTAACTAGTGTAGTTGAAGCCGCCGCCTGTGACGAAATGGGCGTAGATGTTGCCGTCGGGGTCCGGTCTGCCACTCCAGCCCAGCATCACGGCCTCAAACTTGTGGGTGTCGAGTTGGCTGAGCAGGGTGCCGAACTCCACGAGCTCGATGTTCACCTTGATCCCCACGTCTGCGGCCATCGACTGAATGATCTGGGCCACTTGCTGGCTGACGCGGGTCGGCGGGATCTTCAGGGTGAACGAGAACCCGTTGGACATGCCCCCGTCCTTCAGCTTCTGGCGCACCAGGTCCAGATTGCGCTCGGGGATGCGCGCATTGACTGGGATACTGTAGGTAAACATTGCAGGCGGGAATGGCCCGTTGGCAGAATCGGCGGTGTCCCCGAAGACGACTTTTACAATTGTGCGCCGATCGATGGCGGCGTTGAACGCCTGGCGGAGAAGTTTGTTGTCAAACGGCGGGCCGGCGAGGTTCAGGTGGATCCCCTGCCACTCCAGGCCGCTGCGCTCCAGCAGGCGGAGCGTTTGATCCGTTCGGAGTTTGGGAATATCCGTCGGCCCGACCTGATCGATGATGTCCAGCTCTCCGGCGCGGAGGTTTGCCAGACGCACGTTTTCGTCGGTGAACGGGCGATAAATGATGCGCTCGATGTTGCCCGCAGCGCTGTCCCAATGCCGGTCGAACCGCTCCAAAATGATGCGTTCCTGCGGGCGTTTCTCCACGAACTTGTATGGGCCAGTCCCGACCGGCTCCCGAGCCAGCCCCTTGCCCAACCGCTGGGCGGCGGCGGGGGACACCATCATCCCGGCGCGGTCGCTGAGGGTGGCCAGGAACGGGCTAAACGGTTTTTCCAGAGTAATGCGCACCGTGTACGGATCGACCACCTGCACGCCGGTCACCAGGTTGACTTCGCTGAACCGCGGTGATCCAAACGACTTGTCCAGCATGCGTTCGAAGTTCGCTTTGACGGCCTCTGCGGTAAACGGTGTGCCGTCATGAAAGACGACACCCTGCCGCAGCTTGAACGTATACGTCCGGCCGCCGTCCGCGATCTGCCACGAGGTGGCCAGCATCGGGACGATCTCCAAGTTCTGGTTGATGTCCACCAGTTTGTCGTAGAGATTCTGGAAGACCTGACGGTCGACTGCGGCAGATGACTGGTGGGGGTCCAAATTTGGAGGGTCGGCGTTGAGGCCGGCCCGGAGCGTCCCGCCCCGCGGGGGCGCGGCGGTGGAAATAGCTGCGGCAACGAGTATCAACAAAGCGACATACATAACACCTGATCGCTTCATTGCATCCCTCCTTCAGGGGGGAATACGCTTGTCCTCGCCGTGGAAGATGCGGGAAAGAATTGGCGTTGCCGTCCCGCTCTCCTGCCTCTGGCTTGGCTCTAGGAGGTGCCGCTTCACGTTACCCGGGTAGGTGTTCGACCGCATGGCGTGCGGCCTGCAGGCGAGGCTCGGTAACGTCGACGGGAATCGTACAGCCAGCCGCCACGATGAGGCGGCGCCCGCTGGTCTGTGCGATGGCGTTGTGGATCTCGCTCGTGATCTCCTCAGGCGTGCCCGAGCTCAGTGTGGTCAGTTCGTTGATCCCACCGGCCAGACAGCCGGAAAATCGGTGCCGGGCGTCAGCGAGAGTGGGCGGAGTGCGGCGGTCATGCCAGTTAATGACCTCCACCGGGTAGTCCGTCAGGTGCTCAAACATGATGGCCGTCCCGTGGATGTGCAAGACGCGCACCTCAGCACGCGATGCGGCGTCCAGCACCCGCAGGTCGTAGGGCCGGCCGAACTCTGCGTACTCGTCGACCGTCAGATAGTCCGTCGAGGCGCACTGCGTGGCAAAGAAGATCCCATCGCACCCAGAGGCTAGTGATTCGGCGGCGAATCTGCTGGTGACGTCGGTGATGAGGTCCAGCCCCTGGTGCAGAAGGTCGGGCGATTCGCGCAGGTACCGCACCAGGGCCTGGTCGCCGGACAGCGTCCGCGCAATCGTCAGCGGGCTGAAAATCGTGAAGAGGAGGAGATCGCCGGGCAGAGCTTGGCGGACGAGCGAGATCGCGTGCAGCTCTCGGCCGTAGACGCCTGCGGTGATGTCCAGAGGACGCAAACGAGTCCAGTCGTCTGGTTTCTTGACCGGGCGGTCAGAGTAGTGCCGCACGCCGTCCCGGTTGGGTTTGTAGCTGGCCCGGAGCCCCCAGTCGTCCCCGTAGTAGCCGCTCGCAGGAGTGATCTTCACGAAGTCCCACTGGTACTTTTTATGAAACGCGACATGCGCGGCAGCGAGGGAGGCCGCCTTCTGGTCGTCTTCCGGAAAGTGACGCCACAGCGCGATGGGCACGCGGTCCACCTCGCCGCCGGTAACGGCGGCTCGGATGCGGTCGCGGGGTTTCACCGTGCGGCGGTTCGCTTGCGCATGAACGCGATAATCTCGCGGTCGACCATGTCGTCGTCGCGCCAGCGCTCCTCAAAATTCTCGATGGCGCAGAACCGGCGAAAGGCGTCTTTGGTGGCCTCATCATAGACGCCCGTGATCGAGCCCTTGTAATAGCCAAGGGCGTGGAGGACTTGTTGAATCTCCCGGGCCACGTTGCCGGCAGCACGGGTGAGGGCTGAGGAGTCGGTGGCGCCAAAGTACAAACGGTGTAGTTCGAGCAACCGGCGCAACTCGGCAATCGGCGTGGCGTGATCGTCCACGCGCAAGTCGATGTACCGATCGAGGTAGCCGCCGTAACTGCCTTTCTCCTTGACCACGTACAGCGCGGCTGACTGCTGGCCTCTGCTATCCCCGCCCCGTGCCTGCCCGGCCTCCAGGACCTGCACCATTCGTTCGGGGAGTGGCCCACTGGTGCGCTCAAACGTCTCCGCCATCGAAGAGACGACGGCATCTCCAGCAAGGAGGTTGCCCTGACAGGTATACCCAGCCCCCGTCCGGTGCCCGGCCCACTGGAAACAGTCCTTGCCCGTCCAGGCCGCCGCGTGGCCCTGGTGGTCCACGATGCCCCACTGGCGGTGTTCGCGTTGGTCGTCGGATTCTCCGAGTTTGAGGATGACTTGCTCGGGGGTCTGGCCTGATTTCAGTAGCGCCAGCCCCTCCGTACCGTAACTGAGGTTTGCCCATGCCTGTGTGGCAATGGCGCCTACCCCCGCCTGCGCCCACGGTACAATCGCGCCCACGGCAAGGAATTTGCTGGCGACCGCCACCCCGCACTCCCCAGTGGTCAGGTCGCAAGCAGCGATGGAGAACGTTGATGGCGTTATGTGTGTCTCTGTCACTGTCCACCTCGGATCCTGGTGACGATTCCCCCCGCCAATCCGCGCTGAGCCCCCTCCGCCGTTGGCGATGAACGGGTAAGCAGCTGTCCGATGATGATCACCTCGGGCAGCATCGTGAAGGACTCTTGGGTTACGTCTCCGCCTCGTTCCGCCTGCGGACACGTTCGTCCTGGAGATCTTTCTTCATCTGCTGCATGTAGACCGAGAAGCCCAGACGTTCCCAGAACCCGACGGCCTCGTTGTTGGTGGCGACGGTGAGCTCCACAAGCAGCACCTCTTGCTGGCGGAGCCACTGCAAAATCGCGTCGATCAGGTGGCGGCCGATGCCGTGCCGGCGGAACTGAGGTTTCACGAACACGTCGTGAATGTAGCCCCGGTAGCGCTGCTCGAAGAACGGGGGCAGCATGGTGACGCGGCCCACCGCGTAGCCGACGATCTCCCCCGCATCCCTGGCCACGACCGCGATCGCGTCATCGCGGGTCATGAGAGACCGCAGATAGGCGCCGTACTCGCGGGGCCACTGCGCGGAGGGCGTGAAGGCGGGGTCCAGCGTGGAGTGGAACACCGCCAACTGGCCCCAGACCGGGAGGATCTCTTTGACGTCTTTGAGGGTGGCGCGGCGGATCTCAACTGTCATGGTGTCCGGTAGCGTTGTGATTCCGCCTCCCTACAGACACTCCTGCGGTGCCCCGGGCCGCCGCCGGGCATCGGGTGCGGGTCTGCTAAAATGCAGGGCGTATGGCCATCGTCACCGTCCGGGATCTCTATAAGAGGTACGGAAGCCTCGTCGCGGTCGATCACGTCGGGTTTGAGGTGGCGGCGGGCGAGATCTTCGGCATCTTGGGGCCTAACGGCGCTGGGAAGACGACGACGCTGGAGATCCTGGAGGGCTTGAGGCGTCCTGATGGCGGAGAGGCCATTATCGATGGGGTGGATGTCTTCCGGTCCCCGCGCGAGGTGCGTGCGCGCATCGGCGTCCAGCTCCAGCAGAGCGGGTTCTTCGAGCGCCTCACCGTAGAGGAGACGCTTGTCTTCTTCGGAGCGTTTCACCGCTCCACCCTTCCGGTGGCCGACGTTCTGAGCCGACTCCAACTCGATGACAAGCGTCAGTCGCGGGTCAGTACGCTGTCCGGGGGGCAACTCCAGCGGCTATCCATTGCCGTCGCCCTCATCCATGACCCCCGGATTGTCGTGCTCGATGAACCGACGACCGGACTGGATCCCCAGGCCCGGCACGCCTTGTGGGAGGTCGTCGAGGCCTTCCGGCGCGAGGGCCGCACGGTCATCCTGACCACACACTATATGGAAGAAGCCCAGCACCTGTGCGATCGGGTCGCCATCATGGATCATGGTCGGATCGTGGCTCTGGATGCCCCCCGCGCTCTGATCCGCGCGCACGCGCCCAAAACGACGGTGGCGGTGACGATGGGCGACGGTGTTATTGCGTTCGCCTCGCTGCCCGGGGTGCAGACGGTCGAGCAGGCAAACGGCGAGGTGATGCTCTCTACCTCGGATCCCCTCCAGACGGTGCAGGCTTTGCTGGAGCTCAGGAGTCGCGGGCAGGCGGGGTTCCACCAGCTCCGTGTGGAGGAGGCGAGCTTGGAGGACGTTTTCTTGCAGCTCACCGGGCGGAGGCTGCGCGAATGAGAGGGTTTGCGATCACCGTGCTGATGGGCCTGCGGATGTACGTGCGCGACCGCGGGGCGGTCTTCTGGGGAATCGCCTTTCCTTTAATCCTCATGACACTGATCGGGCTGGCGTTCGGACGCAGCGGTACCCCGACCTACTCTGTGGCGGTGATGGATCGCGACGCCGGACTGCTGGGTCAGGGACTGGTGGCTGGACTGCGCAGCGTGCCTGTGTTCAGCATCGCTGAGATCTCGGATACCGACACGGCGCTGGCCCAGCTGAGGCAGGGCCGTCTCACCCTTGTGGTGGTGTTTCCTCCCGCCGGCTCCGGCGAGCCGGTGCGGGCGTACTTCGACCAGTCCCGGAGTACCGACGGCCAGACGGCCTTGGTGATCCTGGAGCGATTCGTCGCCGAGGCGAACTTGCGCCTGGCCGGTGCCGTCCCGACAGTGCGGGTACAAGCCACGGGTGTCGCGGGACGGGTGCAGTTGCGCTTTCTGGATTTCTTGCTGCCGGGGATCTTGGCGATGACTGTGATGCAAACAGGCCTGTCCGGAGTCACGTATGTGGTGACGACATACCGCCAGCGATTAATCCTCAAGCGCATTCTCGCCACCCCCGCCCACCCCGCCGCCTTCCTCGGCGGGCTGGTCGGACGGTACACGTTGACGAGTCTCTTTCAGATGGCGGTGCTCATTGCGGTTGCGGTGCTGGTCTTCCACGCAAAAATCGTTGGGAGTCTTGCCACCCTCGCGGCTCTAGTTGTCGTCGGCACCCTGGCCTTTGTGGGGATGGGGTTTGCCATCTCTACGGTATCGAGTACCCCTGAGTCCGCCAACTTACTGGGTAGTGCTATCAGTTTTCCCATGATGTTTCTTGCGGGGGTGTTCTGGCCGCGAGAGTTCATGCCCCCGGCGTTCCAGCCGGTGATCAACCTGCTCCCCCTCACCCCCCTTGTGGACGTCATGCGAGCCGTCTCTGCGCGCGGCGAATCTCTCGTTCCCTACCTCTGGGGGCTGGCATACCTGGCAGTGTGGGGAGCTGTTTCCTTCCTGGTGGCCGCTCGGCGATTCAGGTGGGAGTAACCTAGCTACACTTCACCACCCCAACGCGAACACAAACCGGGCCTGGATCACTCTGGCAGACGGCGATCCGCAAGGACCTCGCGGGCACACTCGATGTCTGCGGTTGGACTCGACGTGGCTCGAGTCGGATGGGTAGAAACTCTCATAAGGCTCTGTGAAAATTCTCATAAGGTTCTAATGGAGTGCCGTGCTGAGCAGGATTCCAGTTACCTCAAGCCGAACAGGAAACAGAATGCTACTACGGGGGGTGACGTAAGTGAAAAAACTTCTCGCACTTGCAACCGCCCTTACTATTGTGCTCCTGCTCTCCGTGGGCCCGGCGGCCGCGCAGACCTATCCGATCGCGGTCGACCGCAACTCCGTCACGCTGACGTACTGGCCGACTGGCGCTACATCAGGGACTGCTGCGGGTCTGAGCTACCAATTCAATCCGCAGTGGGACGCGATCGTCGGCTACCGCTCGGGTCCCGGTGGCCCGCCGACTCCGACTCTGTTCACCTTCGGCGGGCGCTATCACCTGCGCCCTCCCGCTCCAGGGTGGGACACTTTTGCCACAGTCCAGTACGCGAGTCCGTCGGGTGGGGCGGCAAGCTACCTCATGGTGGGAGGCGGTGCCGTTCAGAACGTGGCGCCCGGGGTGAAGGCCTATGAGATTGTGAACTATGCCTTTATTCCCGCCGGAGCAAACATCTTCGCGAACCTAGGTCTGCAATTCGAGCTCCAACGGAACTGGTCTTTCGTGACCGGCCTCGATGTTTCCACAGGGACCGGCTATCTTGGAGTGACCTTCGATTTCAGTACGCGGTAACCCGCGGTAATTTGGCCGGGTAATCCGGCCGGGCACACGTCAGTGAGAACCCTGCCTCCCTAACCGGAGGCAGGGTTCTTTTATTGCACCTCGATGTGAGCCGCTCGATTCGGGTAGAATGGTCGTCGTGAAAGGACCGTCTGCGTTCGTATCCACTGCGATCGATGCAGCCCTACAGGCCGGAAAGCTCTTGCAGCAGATGCTGCCTGAGTCGCGGGCGTCCAAGGACGTGGCGACGAAACGAAACCCGTCTGACTTTGTTACTCGCGGGGATCGTATGGCCGAAGCGCTGATTGCGCGTATGCTCCGAGAGCGCTTTCCCGACCATGGCATCCTCGCGGAAGAGGGCACATCCCACGCGGGCGCGGAGTACCGCTGGATCATCGATCCCATAGACGGGACGACAAACTTTGTCCACGGTGTGCCCCTCTTCGCGGTGTCGATCGCCCTCGAACAGCGGCAGGAGCTAGTGGCTGGGGTCATTTACCATCCGTCGATGGATGAGTTGTTTGGCGCCGAGCGCGGTCGCGGGGCATTCTTGCGCCACGGCGAGCACCAGGAGCCTCTCAAGGTGTCAGGTATCGGCGAGGTGACCCAATCGATGGTGGCGACGGGGCAGCCACATGATGTTGAAGAAACCGGTCGCAACGTCGCGCAAATCGAGCGGCTGGCGCACACGGCGAGTGTCCGCATCACGGGCTCGGCTGCGCTGCACCTGGCCTACGTAGCTGCAGGACGCCTGGAGGCGTTCTGGGAACCGGGTCTCAGTTCGTGGGACTATGCCGCCGGGGCGCTGCTAGTTATGGAAGCCGGCGGCCGCATCAGCGATATGCAGGGTCGTACCTTCCATCTCGACTGCCACGACGTGCTCGCCACGAACGGGCGCATTCACGACGAGATGGTGCGGCTCCTCGCCTGACGGGTAGAGATTCAGTCGGCTTCTTGTCCCCCTGCCCTTCCTATTAGCTTGTCCTGGTTTCGGTGACAGGTGTCGCCTTCTCGTCCTTATGGCCAGAGGGAGGCGGCGATCGCGCCAAGCGCCAGGCCGCTGATGTAGGTCCAGCCGAAAACGCGGTTGTGCGCCAGGCTGACGCGGTGGTACCACAGCGGCCATCCCACATAGCCGGGGGGCGGACTCAGTGGACGGGGTCGTCCCATCACGGAGATTGCCCGCAGACCCTTCGGGAGAGCTACAACCACCAGCGCGGCGAACGCAGTGACACCGCCCAGGACGATGAGCAGCGCGACGCCGATGTACATCGCGGCGATCGTCACCTGATTCAGCACACGGGCGCGGTCTGGGCCCAGGATTACCGGCAGAGTACGATGGCCGTGGGGGCGGTCAAATTCGAGCTGGTCGATGTGCTTGCCCGTGAGGATCGACATCACGCCCAATCCGTATGGGATGGAGACCCAGAACGCCTCTGGGCTTACGTGTCCCGTGATGACGAAGTAGCCCCCTCCGATCATCAAGGGCCCCCACACCACGAACGCGGCGATCTCGCCGAGCCCTATGTTCTTCAGCGTCCGTGGCGCCGCATCGTACAAATAAAGCAGTGCCAGACCCGCGGCGGCAAATGCGAGGGCTACGGGGCCGCGGGTGATCGCAAAGTAGGCCACGATGGCAATGCCCGCAATTACAAGCACCGCCATCCCGCCCACAAACGTCTTGCGGTCCAAGACGCCAGAGGCAAAAGGGTGCATCGTGTAGCGCATCCGAGGGGAATCCGCTGTGTCATCACCCCGTCGGTGGCCAAAGTAGTCGTTCAGGAGATTGCTGAGCATGTGGGCAATGACGAACCCGACTAAGACGAGCGCGAAGGGGACGAGGTCGAACGCATGGTCCGTCAGGGCAAGTAATCCCGCGATGGCGGCGGTCTGGACAGAGATGACCAGGATCACACTGCGCGCCGAGAAGAGGAATTTGGCCACCGGGTCGAGTTGCTGGGCAGTGCTGTCAGATGGCGGGTAGAAGCCGGCAAACGCTCGGAGCCACACCCGCACTCCCCGGGGCGGTCGTTGGGGGACCACGCGTGCCATCGTTGACATCTCCTCCACTGGTCGATATGCTCCCGGATAGACCGACGCGTCGGTCTGATTCCCTCCCTGCCAAATGGGCTCCTGCTAATGGGTCGAGCTACTACGGAAACTCCGACACGTGATCGGCTCCTCGCCGCCGCCATTGAGGTCTTCGCGGCGAAGGGTTACCACGGGACAAGTGTGGATGACATCGTCACCGTATCCGACACGTCCAAGGGCGCGTTCTACCATTACTTCCCCAGCAAGAAGGACATCTTCCTGACTCTCGTGGATTCGCTGGCCACCCTTGTTGAGCAGGGTGCCGAGACGGCGATCGAAGCCGAAAACGGCGCGCTAGCGAAAATCGAGGCGGCACTTGCGGTCGTGCTGGAAACGGCGGCGGCTCGGCGCGAATTAGCCCGGATCCTGCTCGTGGAGGCCGTGGGCCTGGGCCCGGAGATGGAGCAGAAGCGATTAGAGATCCACCGGCGCTTCGCCGCGGTGATCCAGCGTCGTCTTGATCGCGCGATCGCTGAAGGGTCAATTCCCCGGCAAGACACCGAGCTCGCCGCCCAGGCGTGGATCGGTGCGCTGATCGAGGTCATTAGTCAGTGGCTCCTCACGGGGGGCGAGCCATTGGTCGGACGCTTGCCGGCCTTGCGAGCGCTTTTGCTGCGCAGCATCGGCGCGAGCAAGCGGACACCCGACGCACGATGACGGATTTTACGGTCCAGCAGATTCTCGACGCGATCCAGCGGCATCTGGACGCCCGCCACGTGTGCACGCTGGCGACCGCGCATCGCGACCAGCCCTGGGCGGCGACCAGTTTCTACGTCGCGCGGGATTTGGATATTTTCGTTTGCCAGAGGAGTGACGCGCGCACGCTGGAGCAGATGCGGGCGAACCCGCGGACGGCGTTTGCCATCGACGACCGCAAGGTCGAGGCGTGGCTCCAAGGCCTGGGGATGGCGTCTCAGGTCACGGGTGCCGACGATGCCTGGGCTCGGGCGCAGCTGCAACGGGTCGCACCCGAGTTTATGCGGCACTTCACTAATCCCGACTTTCCCATCATCAGGATCAAAGCGGCCGATCTGACTTTTGCCGATCGACCCAACGGCATTACCCCGCGGCAGCATCTGGTTCTGACCAATCACAGCTGGAGGTTTGCGGCATGACATATTGGCGATGGGTAGTGGGTGTGGTTCTTGTTCTTGTGGCAACCACGTTGGCGGGGGGCCCCTCAGTTAGAGCGCAAAGCCCCCCCTTGACCAAGATCCATGTGGTCCACGTCCCGGTCCTCATCTTTGCTCCTCTCTACGTGGCGATTGAGCGCGGCTACTTCGCCCGGCAGGGGATCGAGGCCGAACTCATCAGCACGCCGGGGGGGATGTCCTCGTTTGCGGTGCTCGCGAGCGGCCGCGCTGAGGTCGTCATCGGGGGGCTGGGTGCATCATTGTTCAACGCTGCAGCGCGGGGACTGGACTTCAAGGTCGTGGGTCCTGTGCATATGGAGAAGCCTCCGGTGAGCACCCCGCTGGTGGTGAGCAAGAAGGCGTATGAGAGCGGGGAGATCCGCTCCGTCAAAGACCTCCGCGGCAAGAAGGTCTCAGTCAACGTCATCGGCTCGGCGACGGAGTTCTGGCTGCACAGCGCGTTGCTGCGCGGGGGCCTCACGATCAACGACGTGCAGCTGGTCGCCGTGAACTTCCCTGACGTCCCCGCCGCCCTCACCAATGGCGCCATCGCCGCGGGTCTGCTAGGGGAGCCCTTGGCAACGCTCGCAGAAGACCAAGGGCAGATTGTGCGTCTGAGCGAGGATTTCGTCAACGGCATGCAAGTGACTGCCGTGTACTTCAGTGGCGCTTTCCTCCGAGAGCATCCCAAGCAGGCGGTCGGCTTTCTTGTGGCGTGGCTCGATGCCTCGCGAGATCTGTTCGGGAACGGCTACCGCCGCGACGAAATCGCCGGCATCCTCGAAAAGTACACGGGTGTGCCCGCGGCCGTGGTGAAGAGGGCCCGCCCGCCATTTCATGAGCCTAACGGCGCCATGAATCTCAACGACTTCGCGCGGCTGCAGGACTTCTTCCGCAAACGCGGCGAGTTGACGTACGACAAGCCGTTGGATTCATCCACTTACATCGACCTGTCTGTCATGCGCCAGGCGCTTGCGATCGCCGGTCCATTTGCGACGCGATGATCACGGAGGTCTCCCCGCAGCTCGCCTCCATCGAGGTCCGCGGCCTGTCCAAAAGCTATCCCAGCCGGCGGGGCGTGTTGCGGGTGCTGCAGGACGTCACCTTCGCGGTGCGGCCGGGCGAGTTCTGCGCGTTGATCGGGCCGTCTGGCTGCGGGAAAACCACTCTACTCCACATCCTGGCCGGACTCACTACGCCGACCTCGGGGGCCGTCCAGATCCCCCCGCACGACCGAGGTCGGCTCGCGACCGCGTTGATCTTCCAGGGCGTTAGCACGCTCCCGTGGATGACGGCGCTGGAGAATGTGGCCTATGGCCTGCGGCTGATGGGTGTCCCTGCGCCCGACCGCCGCGCGCGGGCCCGATACCATCTGGCCCGGGTCGGGTTATCCGCGTTTGCGGATGCGTTCCCGCACCAGCTCTCCGAGGGGATGCGCCAGCGCGTGAGCATCGCCCGCGCTCTGGCCACGGATCCGGCGATCTTGCTGATGGATGAGCCGTTTGCCAGCCTCGACGAACAGAATCGCCTGTTGATGCAAGATGAATTGCTCCGCATTTGGCAAGAGGACCGTAAGACAGTCGTGTTCGTCACTCACAGCCTGGATGAGGCGATGCGCCTGGCCGACCGCGTGCTGGTGATGAGCGCGATTCCGAGCCGCATCAAAAGCGAAGTCGCCATCCCGTTTGGCCGGCCGCGGGATTTTCGGATCATTCGCCAGGATCCGGCCTATGGCGCGCTGAGCGCCCGGCTGTGGGACGAGCTGCGCGAAGAAGTCGTTCATTCCATACAGCCATGAGACCGCGGGAGTGGGATCGCTGGCTCGCCGTGCTGTCGCCCGTGGGTTTGCTCCTGGTGTGGGAGCTGCTCAGCCGCACCGGGGTCCTAGACGGGCGGTTTGTGCCTCCTCCAAGCGTCATCGGTCAGACGCTTGCCTCCCTCACGCGCACGGGGGAGCTTCCGTACCACGTGGGAGTAAGCGTGGAACGGATCCTGGCGGGTTTTGTACTGGGTGCCGTGCCTGCGGTAGCTTTGGGGTTGGCCATGGGACTCAACCGATCGGTCCGCGCGGCCGTGATGCCCCTTGTCACCGCGCTGTACCCGATTCCCAAGATCGCGGTCTATCCGTTGATCATCTTCTATTTGGGTATTGGTGAAGCGTCGAAGGTGGGCATCGTGGCGCTTAGCATCTTCTTTCTCGTCTTGCTGAACACGATGGCCGGGGTGCTCGGGCTCGACCGGGCCTACGTGAATATCGCCCGCGCTTATGGGGCGAGGCCGATCGATGTGTTTACCACGATCGCCTGGCCGGGGGCCCTGCCGTCCATTTTCACTGGGCTGAAGCTCGGGATGGGATTCGCGCTGATCGTCATCGTGGGGGCAGAACTCTTGGGTTCGGACGCCGGGATTGGCTTTCTCATATGGCGCGCGTATCAAATTTTTGCCATCGATGTGATGTTTGCCGGGCTCCTGATCACCGCCCTGCTGGGTTGGCTAGCGACCGCGGGACTGGACTGGCTCGAACGCTGGGCGCTTCCCTGGCGGGCGTGAGGAGGGCTACGCCCACACGGAGGGCAGGCGAGCGCTCGACGTCTAGGGTGCCGCCGGCGATCCCGTGGTGGCAGGTGTGCTGGCGGGCCGTTCGTCCGTTCTCTTTCACGGCGTCGATGACACCGGTCCTCGTGGGAACGGCGGTGGCCTTCGCCTCCGGCCCCGTCTCCGTCTGGCTCTTTGGGGCGACGCTGATCGCCTCCGTCGCCATCCATGCCGGCGCGAACCTCATCAATGACTACTACGACCACGTACGCGGGGTCGACACCGTTGATGCCATCGGCCCCAGCGGGGTTATCCAACGCGGGTGGCTCTCCCCCCAGGCGATGTACACTGGAGCGTTGGTCCTGTTTGCGTGCGGTGCGGTGGCGGGGGTTGGGATCATTGCCGTCCGGGGGCCGATCATTTTGCTTCTGGGAGTGCTGAGCGTCGCTGCGGGATACGCGTATACCGGAGGTCCGCTGCCGCTGGGCTACCTGGGATTGGGCGACGCTGTCGTCTTTATCTTTATGGGCGGGGTCATCACGGTCGGCACCTATTTCGTGCAGACCGGTGGTGTCTCTGCAGCGGCCGTGTGGGCAGCGCTGCCGATTGCGGCCCTGGTCGATGCCATCCTGGTCGCGAACAACTTGCGGGATATCGAGGGCGATCGAGCGCGGAGCAAGCGCACGCTGGCCGTCGTCTTGGGCACAGCGGGGACGCGCACTCACTACCTTGTACTTCTGGTCGGCGCCTATGCCGCTGTGGTTGCCGGCGTCGCCCTGCGGGGGTTACCCGTCTGGGCGCTTGCCACAGTGCTGACGATCCCGTTGGCCCGACGGACCTGGGAGGCGGTGCGGTCGCAGCAGGATCCCCTCAGGCTGACCGCAATGGGCATCAGGGGAACCGCGCGGTTGCACCAGTCTGTTGGGCTGCTGCTGGCGGCGGCGTTTGTGATGTCCCGATTCCTGTAGGGACTGGTCACGCGGTGATGTCCCCGGTCCTGACGAGGACGGCTTCGGTCAGGTCCTACCTCACACGATGTGCACCGTCCGTGCGAGGCGGCTGAGGACTTCAGCCCCACGCGCGGTGACGACAACAATCTCCTCAAGACGCACCCCAAACTCCCCGGGTAAGTAGATCCCCGGCTCCACGCTGAACGTCATCCCCTCTTCGAGCAGGAGGTTATTCGTGTTCGTAATCGACGGCGGCTCGTGTTCAGACAGTCCGATCCCATGGCCGGTCCGGTGGACGAAGTTCGGCCCGTATCCGGCACGCTCGATCACGCCCCGGGAGGCGAGATCGACCGCCTTGCTTGGGGCGCCGGGTTTGATCGTCGCAAGCGCAGCCGCGACCGCCTCGTCGACGATTGCGTGGATTTCTTGGTAATGCGCCGGGGGCTTCCCCAGATAGGCCATGCGCGTGATGTCTGAGCAGTAGTGGTCCACACGGCTGCCCAGGTCGAACAAAACCGGCTCTCCAGGCTTCGCCTGCCGTGTGCTGGTGTGATGGTGGGGGAAGGCGCTATTGGGCCCACTGCCGACGATCGTAAATGTCACCTGTGCGGCGCCCGCCGCGCGAAACCCCGTCTCCGCCGCCGATGCTAGTTCCGCCTCGGTGACACCGGGGTGGCACGCGCGCCAGGCCGCTTGCACTGCAGCGTCGGCAGTAACCGCTGCTCGGCGGAGCGCCTCGATTTCCGTGCGCGTCTTGCGCATGCGTAACGGGGCCAGCACCGAAGAGGCGAGGACGAACTCCGCCTCGCGCCACTGCTGCTGTAGCAGGAGCATAGCGTCAGCCCGCATCGTATCGCCCACGCCGACGCGCCGCCGTGACCCGAAGCGCTTGCGCGCCTCGGTGAGGACGCGGCCTGGACCGTCCGCATCCACGTAGGTCAACAGGGGATCGGAGACGTAGGAGGCAGATTGCTTCGCGTTAACTTCTGGGACGAGGAATACGACCGCCTCCGTGGTGAGAAACAGATAACACGGGCGTTCGTCGGGGTGCGGGGAAAAGCCCAGAAGGTACTGCAGGTCGTCGCCAGGGGGAACCGCCAGCAGGTCGATCGCCTGCTGGACCATGGCGTCTCGTACCCGGTCAAGACGGTGCTGAGAATCCATCTAAGGACCTCCATCGCCTGTGCGGGGAGAATGTTGCGAAAAATCTCGCTGCGCAGGGGCAACTTGGGCTGCGCGCTGTTTTCCGAATCGCACCCAGAGTATCAGGAAGAGAAGGAGAGGGCTACACGCACCCTGCGAGTGAACCACCACACCGCCGTGTCCTGCGCCCTCCAACCGACCTCTCGCGGGCGTTGCCCGCGGTGCATCGTTGTCGATGTGACCTAGGGCGGGAATGGGCAGGGGATGCGGTGAACGTACACCGCGCTTCCTATGCCCAGCTCATCCGGCACCCGGCGGTTTCGATCTCCCCTGACCGAACGTCCGGCCTTACGCGCGCGCCGGGTGGGCCAGATCATTGAGCGTCTGCAGGCCCGGTATCCCGATGTCCAACTCCCCTTGACCCACCAAGACCCCTTTCAACTATTGGTCGCGACGATTCTGTCCGCGCAATCTACCGACGCCCTGGTGAACCGCGTGACGCCCCCGTTGTTCGCGCGATACCCGAGCGCGCAGGCCCTGGCTGCAGCCCGCCCCCGCGACGTGGAGCGGATCATTAGACCGACCGGGTTCTTCCGGCAGAAGACGGCGGCCATCATCCACATGAGCCAGTCCTTGGTGGAGCGGTTTGGGGGGCAAGTGCCGCTGACGATGGAGGACCTGCTCACGCTCGAGGGGGTGGGCCGCAAGACAGCCAACGTGATCCTGTCCGCCAAGCGCCTGGAGTCCTGGGAGGGTGGGGAGGATCCTTCCGATGGGATGGGGATCGTTGTGGACACGCACGTGCGGCGCCTGAGCCAGCGTCTCGGTCTTGTCAGTAGCGACGATGTGGGGAAGATCGAGCAGCAGTTGATGGCGATCGTCCCCCGCGAGGCGTGGGCGACATTTTCGCTGCGGCTGATCTACTTTGGCCGGGAGGTGTGCACGGCCAAACGTCCGCGCTGTCGGGTGTGCCCATTGAACGCGCTCTGTCCGTCGGCACCCTACGAGGGATATCCGCCGTGGATGCAGACCCGCCGCACTAGAGGGATGGCACACGAACCGGGGCACAAGCGTAAGCGGAATGCTATCCGGCGCTGACTGTTGGGTTGCGAGGCCAAGCAAGGCGCCTGGGAGTCTTCGCAGGAGAGCTGCCGAGGTCCTGCTGGGGAAGACCCGAGCCAGTAGGCGGCGGCTTCCCCCCGGCTGCAAGGGGTCCAGAAGCCGCTCGTTGAATCCTGGGCGAAACTAAAAGCATACACACCTTCAACCAACGAGCCGTTGACCAACGAAGTGGGTAGTCAGTCCTAATTCCACTGAGGAGGGAAAGCCATGGCAGTGCAGGCTGTGTCTCCACGGTACCTCCGTTTGGTCCTCGTGGCATCCGCCGTTGGTACCGTCATCGAATGGTACGACTTCTACATCTTCGGGAGCCTGGCCGGGGTGTTGTCGACGCAGTTCTTCTCAAAAGCCGATCCCGTCGCCGCGTTTCTGTCGACTGTCGCACTCTTTACGATCGGCTTTCTGATCAGACCGCTTGGGGCGTTCGTCTTTGGCCGGATCGGCGATGTCATCGGACGGAAGTACACCTTCCTGGTGACGCTGACCGGGATGGGTCTCTCGACGGCTCTGATTGGTGTGATCCCGACGTACGCGCAGATAGGGCTCTCCGCCGCCATAATCCTCTTCATCCTGCGCCTGATTCAGGGCCTCACGCTGGGGGGTGAGTACGGCGGGGCGATCACCTACGTCGCCGAGCACGTGCCCGACGCGCGGCGCGGATATTACACCGGCTACTTGCAGACGTCCCCGACGATTGGCCTGCTGCTGTCGCTGCTCGTGGTCGTCGGTACGCGGTTGTACCTGGGCGAAGGGGCATTCAACGCCTGGGGCTGGCGTATTCCCTTCCTGCTGTCGTTGATCCTGGTCATCATCTCTTTCTGGATCCGCCTCCGTCTGCAGGAGACGCCCATCTTCGCGGAGATGAAGGCCAGGCGCCAGACCGCGCTGAACCCATGGCGCGAGGCCTTCCTCAGCTCGAACTTCAAGTACGTGCTGATCGCCATCGTGGTGCTGATTGGCCAAGGTGTCGTCTGGTACAGCAGCCAGTTCTGGGCGCTGTTCTTCCTGCAGAACGTACAGAAACTGGACGTGCTCACTTCCAGCACTATCGTGGGCATCGCCCTGGTCCTGGCGACCCCGTTCTTCGTCATTTTGGGAGGGTTGTCGGACCGGATTGGGCGCAAGCCCATCATCTTGGGCGGGATGGCCCTGGCCTCCCTGACCTACCTGCCGATTTACACGGCACTGGGGCAAGCCGCGCGGCCAGGGTCCGTCAACTATCCACTCGCGGTCTTCCTGGTCTTTATCCTCGTCCTCTACGTGGCGATGGTCTACGGCCCGGTCGCCGCGTTTTTGGCCGAGTTCTTCCCGTCCCGCATCCGCTACACCTCGGTTTCGGTGCCGTACCACATCGGCAACGGCTGGGGCGGTGGGCTCGTGCCCTTCATTACCTCGGCCGCATATGCGTCCACCCACAGTCTCGCCTCCGCGCTGGCGTATCCGATTATTGTGCCCGCGGTTGCGTTTGTGATCGCGCTCTTCATCATGCCGCAGACCCACCACTTGACGATTGCTGGGGAGCGGCCGGCACCGGGGATGCGCGTCGGGCACGCGCCGGCGACGGGGGGCGGTCGGTAACGGGTCGCAATCTCCAGCCCGGATTTACAGGTGAGGCGGATGAGGGCGTCGGAATCCATTCCGGCGCTCTCACCGCCTCAAGTTTCCCCTTGCGGCCCCCGCTCCGCGCTCCTATAATCAAGGCCACACTCGTGCGAAAAACCCCCCCGACGAGCTCACGCACACAATCAACCGTACCTTAACGCCGGCTTTCGTACGAATTTCGTACCGTGAGGTGCGCCATGCGGATTCTCTACATTCTCCCCGGGAGTTTGTCGCGGACTGAGCTGGGCGTGAAGGAGGTGGACCGCCGCCGCGCGATCCTGCAGCGCCTCTCTGCTCCCGGCACGGAAGTGGATATCGTCGACGTGCCTGAGGGGCCCGGGTCCATCGAGTCCGCGTACGAAGAATACCTGTCCGTGCCGGGCACACTCAGGCACGTGCAAGAGGCAGCCCGCCAGGGGTACGCGGGAGCGATCATCGGATGCTTCGGTGACCCCGGGCTCGACGCCGCCCGCGAACTGGTGGAGATGCCGGTGGTGGGGCCGGCGGAGGCGTCGATGCTGCTGGCGTGTACGCTGGGGCATCGCTTCTCCGTGGTAACCGTGCTGGAGTCGGTCGTCCCCTCCCTGCGACACCTCGCCCGTCGGGTGGGGGTGACTGAGAAACTGGCGTCAGTCCGGGCCGTGGACATCCCCGTGCTGGACCTCGGAAAAGACCGCGAGCGCAGTATCAATCGCATTATTGCCCTTGGCCGCCGCGCGGTCTCAGACGACGGGGCGGACGCGCTGGTCTTGGGCTGCATGAGCATGGGGTTTTTGGAGGCCCACAAGACGATCGCCACGGAGGTCGGCGTCCCGGTGGTCAACCCCGTCTATGCAGGGTTGAAGATGTTGGAAGCGCTGGTCGGAGCGGGATTGCGTCACAGTAAGCGCGCGTATCCCGTGCCGCCGAAACTTGTGCGCATGCAGGTCGCATCGAGCTAATGGTTCTCCGGGCCTCCCGGCCCGTGCGCCAGACGCTACTACGAGGGGGAGAAAACATGATAAAGCGAGTTCTCCGGTTCGCCGGGGTAGGCATTGTCCTGGTCCTGGCACTAGGCACAGTGGCCCAGAGCCAGACGCAAGACCGCCGCGTGCGGGAACTGATCGTACTCACCCGTCCGCAATCTGCGGATCCACAGGAATTTGAAACCAGTCGCCTGGTCGCGCCCGATTTTGAGAGCTTGGGGCTCAAGGTGACGGTGCGGGTGATGCCGTGGGAGCAAATGTCCGACTACGTCTGGTACAGCCGAGACAAGTGGGACATGACGATGTGGCAGATGGTCGGTCGCCCCGAGCGCTCCGATCCCGACGAATTCGCGATGAACCTGTTCCACTCGTCGACGGCCGCCAAGGGCTATAACTTCGTGGGTTTCATCAATCCCACGTACGATCGCATCGCGGAAGCGCAGCGCATCAAGACGGATTTGAAGACCCGCCGGCAGTTGATCTTTGAAGCGCAGAAGATCATCGCCCGCAGCGCGCCCTATGTCTTCCTAGTCTTCCCGCAGAGCAGCTACGCGTACAACAATGCGGTCTGGGACTCGAGCAGCATCGTGGAACAGCGGGGCATCGGCCTGAAGAACTTCTGGACCTTCGATGCCGCCAAGCCCAAAGGGTCCCAGAAGGACATGATCCTCAACGCCAATGATACCGTGAAGGCCATCAACCCGTTGTTCATTAGCGGCGCGGCGGACTCGTGGGTCACCGAGCTGATCTGGGATCGCTTGTACCGCGTGGGCCCGGATGGCTTGGCCAAGCCGTGGGCCGCCGAGAAGGCGGAGTGGCTCGATAGCGTGACGTTGGACGTCACCTTGCGCAAGGGGATGAAGTTCCACGATGGGCGCCCCGTGACGGTCGAGGACGTGATCTACTCGTTCACCGCTCCGGCCGGCGACAAGGTGCCAATGTACAAGCCGTTTGTGACGATCATCGACAAGCTCGAGAAGCGCTCCGACAGCGTGATCCGGTTTACGCTCAAGGACCCGTATGCGCCGTTTTTGACGAGCACTCTGGCCAAGGTCAACATCATCCCTAAGCACGTCTGGGAGCCGATCCTGGCCAATCTGGCGGGCAAGCCGGAAAACGCCGAGTCGTACCAGGAAGCCACACCCATCGGATCGGGGCCCTTTAAGTTCGTCCAGTGGAAGAAGGGCGAGGAGATCGTCTTGGAGGCCAACCCGGACCACTTCGCCGCACCCAAGATGCGGCGGTGGATCCTGCGGTCGGTGCCCAACGTGGAGGCCGTGCTAGGTGCTCTGCGCACCGGCGAGCTGAACTTCCTGGGTTTCTACGGCGGGGACCCGCAGCTACTCGACCGTGTGGCGCGCGAGAGCGGATTCCTCACCGTCGTCTCCACTATGGACGTGGGCATGCGGTTTTTGGCCTTTAACATGCGGCGCCCTCCGTTCGACGATCCGGTCTTCCGCCAGGCGCTGAACATGGCGACCAACAAGAAAGCTGTGCGCTCGGTCGTGTATAAAGGCTACGCGACCGTCGCCGACTCGTTCGTCTCGCCGTCGCTGGAGTTTTGGTACAACCCGGAAGTGCCGAGGTGGGAGTACAATCTCGCGGCCGCTCGCGAGGCTTTGGCGAAAGCCGGCTATGAGTGGGACGCGCAGGGTCGGCTGTTGTATCCGAAGGGCAAAGTAGAAACGCTCACCGGCAATTAGAGACCGGACCGGGGCGGGAGCGCTTCCCTCCCGCCCCGGCATCATCCCGTGACCCGCCTGTCGTTTGTCCTCAGCCGATTGGCCCAGACCGTGTTAGTGCTGTGGGTCGTGGCAACCCTACTCTTTCTGATCTTCCGGCTCATGCCCGGGAACCCGCTGGTCGCCTACATTGATCCGACCTTTACCGCAGACATGGAACGTGCGCTGAAGCGTCAGTTCGGATTGGACCAGCCGCTGTACGTGCAGTATGGCGTCTACCTCCAGAACCTGGTGCGCGGGGAATTCGGCCGCTCGTTTTTCAGCCGAGAGCCGGTGAGTCAGGTGCTGGGCCAAGTCCTCCCCAACACCCTGGCCCTCACGTTTTCCGCGCTGGCCCTCGCCTATATCGTGGGCATCTTTGGCGGGGCGGTGCTCGCGGCACGCCGGGGCACCTGGGTCGAGGGGTGGGGGATTCCGGCGGTATTGGCCACTCGCGCGGCGCCGGAGTTTTGGGTCGGCATGCTCGCGCTGGCCCTTTTCAGCTTCAACCTCCATTGGTTCCCCTCGACGGGGGCGACGAGTCCCGGCAGCATGTATGCCAGCTGGTGGGCGCAAGTGTGGTCGGCGGACTTCGTGCGCCACCTCACCCTGCCCGCGGTGACGCTGGCCTTGTACTTGCAGGGCCTGCCGACTCTGTTGATGCGCAGCACCATGTTAGAGGTGATGGACGAGGACTTCATTACCTTCTGCCGCATGCGCGGGTTGCCCGAACGCAGCATCCTGCTGCGGCACGCAGCGCGCAACGCTCTGCTGCCCGTGGTGACGGCGTTTGCGCTGGGGGTCGGGTATGCCATCGGCGGGAACGTCATCGTGGAGACCGTGTTTTCCTGGCCAGGGTTGGGCCGCGCGCTGATCCGGGCAGTTGCCGCCAAAGACTACCCGGTGGCACAAGCGGCGTTTTTCTTCATCGCAGTCGTCATGATCGTCATGAACTTCGTGGCCGACGTGCTCTACAGCGTGCTCGACCCGCGGGTGAGCCATGAGCGGCGGTGAGCGGGCCGCAGAGTGGCCCCAGTGGGCTCGCGCGACGGCGACCTGGCGCGAGGCGCTGCGTGTGGCCTGGGGCGTGGCGCGCGGCGACCGGTACGCGTCCATCGGATTGCTCATATACGCGGTGTTCGTTGTCATCGCGCTCGCCGCTCCGCTCGTGGCGCCGTATAACCCCCACGCTCTCATCTATCAACCTGACGGGGAGGTGGCGGCCAACCTTCCTCCCACCGCCGCGCACTGGCTGGGGACCACCAACCTGGGCCGTGACATTTTCTCGCAGCTGCTGTTCGGGGCCCGGGCGGCTCTGCTGGTCGGGTTTGCCGCTGCGTTTGGTGTCGTGGTGGTGGGTACGTTCGTGGGCCTGCTGGCCGGGTACTACGGCGGCTGGGTCGATGGGCTGTTGATGCGCGTCACGGATGTGGCGTTTGGCATTCCCTTCCTGCCGATGGCGGTGGTGCTGGTCGCGTTCCTCGGGCCCAATATTTGGAACACGGTGCTCGTCATCACGCTGTTGTTGTGGCGCGATACGGGGCGGGTCGTCCGCGCGCAGGTGCTGTCGTTGCGCAGCCGTTCCTACGTCGAGGCCGCCCGCGTGCTCGGGGCCGGGCACGCCCGCACGATGTTTGTGCACATCGCGCCGAACATTCTCCCCTTGTCCTTCCTGTACGGGTCGCTCGCCATTGGGTGGGCGATTCTCACCGAAGCCAGCATCAGCTTTCTGGGGTTTGGGGATCCCCGCGTGATCTCCTGGGGGTTCATGCTGCAGGACGCCTACAACTCGCAGGCTCTGGCCCGGCAAGCCTTCGCGTGGTTCGTGCCGCCGGGGGTGTGCATCATGCTGGTCGTGATGGCGGGATTCTTTATCGGCCGCGGGTACGAAGAGTTGCTCTTCCCGCGCCTCCGACGGCGGTAGGAGGACAGCGTGGCGCAGTTAGAGATCGAGGACTTGACGATCCAATACCAAACGAGCCACGGGTTCGTCCACGCGGTGCGCGGAGTCACGCTCGCTGTAGAACGCGGGCGCGCGATGGGCCTGGTCGGCGAGAGCGGATGTGGAAAGACCACTTTAGCCCGCGCGGTCATCGGAGTGCTGCCTAAGAACGCGGCGATCCTCGGGGGGACCGTGCGCTTTGACGGGGAGGATCTGCTGGCCCTGTCTGCTGACGCGCAAAATGCCTACCGGTGGCGTCGCATCGCCATGGTGCCGCAGGCGGCGATGGATAGTTTGGACCCTGTGTATCGCGTCGGGGATCAGATGATCGAAACCATGCAACTGCGTGGCGGGCTATCACGCGAGCAGGCGCGTGACCTCTCCCAGCGCCTGTTTGCCCAGGTGGGCCTGGAGTCGAGCCGAACGCGCCTGTACCCGCACGAGCTGTCCGGCGGGATGAAGCAGCGGGTCGTGATTGCCATGGCGCTGGCGCTGTCCCCGCAGGTGCTGATCGCCGACGAGCCGGTGACCGCATTGGATGTCATCGTCCAGCACCAAGTGCTGCGAATTCTCCGCGAGTTGCAAAAGACGCTGCATCTCAGCCTGCTGCTGATCACGCACGACATCTCGGTCGTGGCCGATCTGTGCGACGACGTCGCGGTCATGTACGCGGGGCGCATCGTCGAGACCGGCAGTGTCCGTCAGGTCTTCACCGCCCCTCAGCACCCGTACACGATGGGGCTCCGCAACGCGTTCCCCAGCTTGCGGGCGGGGGCCGGACCCTTGGTGCCCATCGAAGGATTCCCCCCCGACCTGGCCCGCCCGCTGCAGGGGTGCGCGTTTGCCCCGCGCTGCCCGTTTGTCGTCGATCGCTGTTGGACCGAGGATCCTGCGCTGCTGCCTGCCGCGGGCGGCCAGGCCTCCGCCTGCCACCGCGCGAGTGAAGCCGCTCTGCTGCGCACCCAGGCGGGAGAGGCGTTTGCCCGCCTCAGCGCCACGCACCTGGGGAGCACACAGTGAGCGTGCTGCTTGAAGTCACAGACCTGTACAAGGAGTACCCGTTGCACGGGGGAGTGCTGGGCACTCGGAGGACAGTGCACGCCGTCAACGGCATCTCCTTCACCGTGCACAGCGGCAACAGTCTGGGCCTAGCTGGGGAGAGCGGGTGCGGGAAGACCACGACCGCACGGCTCGTCTTAAAGCTTCTGCAACCCACAGGGGGTGTGATCCGGTTTGCGGGGCGCGATATTGCCGGACTCGTGGGAGACCAGCTTCTGGCGTTTCGTCGCCAGGCACAACTCGTCTTTCAGAACCCTTACGAAGCGCTTAATCCGCGTTTTACGGTCCTGCGGGCTCTGCTTGAGCCGCTTATCATCCACAGGATCGGGACGAGCGCCGCCCAGCGCGTGGGGAAGGTTACCGACGCGTTGCATCGCGTGCACCTGAATCCCCCCGAGCTGTTCTTCTTAAAGTATCCCCATCAGCTCAGCGGCGGGCAGCTGCAGCGCGTCGTCATTGCCCGGGCGTTGCTGACGGATCCTGTGCTGCTTGTGGCCGACGAACCCGTGTCGATGCTCGATGTCAGCATCCGCGCCGGGGTGCTGAACCTGATGCGTGAGATCGAACAGGAACGCTCCCTGACGAGCATCTACATCTCGCATGACCTCGCGCTGCTCCGGTACATGTGCACCCGCACGGCGGTCATGTACCTCGGGACGATTTGCGAGATCGGGCCGACCGCGGAGCTCATCGAGCACCCCCGCCATCCCTACACGCAGGCGCTGGTCTCGGCTGTCCCCGACCCCGATCCCGAAGCGCCGCGCCGCGCGGTCCGTGTGGCAGATTCCGTCCCGACGCCGTTTCATCTGCCGCCGGGCTGCCCCTTTGCGGACCGGTGCCCGGAGGTCATGGACATCTGCCGCCACGTGCGGCCGCTGCTGCACCAGGTCGGCAGCGTCGAGGTGGCCTGCCACCTCTACCCCGACGATGCGGGCCAGTCGCGCGAGAGCGCGTCATCGGCGCAGGAGGCACGCTGATGCCCCGCCATTCGGAGCTCGACCCGCTGGACTTGGAGATCATCCGGCTGCTCCAGCGCGACGGGCGGATGGCGTACAGTGCGATCGCCGAAAAATTTCGCCTCGCCGAAGGGACTGTCCGCAAGCGGGTCGGGCGGTTGCTCGCCGAAGGACACCTGCGCATTGTGGGCGTCGCGACTCCCTCCAAGGTCGGGATGGAGGTCGTCTCGATCATTGGTCTCAACGTCTCCCGCCAGAAGATGTCCCAGGCCCGCGCGCACTTGCTGCGGTTAACCCCCGTGCGCTATGTGGCCATCACCACCGGCACGTTCGACTACATCATTGAGGTGATCTTGCCCTCCATGCAGGATCTCCTGCACTTCCTGCTCTCCGACCTAGCCGGGGTGCCTGGGCTGACGCACACCGAGACGTCGCTGGTGTTGGAGATCACGAAGCAAAGCTACGATTGGTTGCCGTCGGCGCGGACGCTGCGGCACAAAGGAGGATAGAAGTGGTGGCCTACGTCGATACAGCCGAACCTGCTTTACGGGCCGCGGTCTCACTCGACGGACCCCGCGAGCTGATCTATCGGTTCTCAACACTCGTGCGCGAGTCTGGCAGCGCCGATGAGCGCACCGCCGCCCGCGAAATCGCGGCGCGCTTATCGTCCTGGGGGGTCCCTCATACCGTATATGAACCGCTGCTCTACCTCAGCGTCCCCCAAAAGGCCTCCGTGGACGTCGTGGCCCCTCAGCGCATGACGCTGCGGGCGAAAACGCCGGCCTTTTCGCGGTCCACCAATGGCACACCAGTGCGAGGCCGCGTGGTGTACGCACCGTCTGCGAGTGGCGCGCCGCTCACGGACAGCTTCGATGCGGCGTTACCTTCCGATGTGGGGCCGCTGGCCGGCCGCATCGTATTGACCGAAGGGTTTCCCTCCCCCCAGAAGGTGCTGGCTCTGCAACAGCATGGGGCGACGGCGATCATCTTCATCCATCCTGGGCAGGCGATCCACGAAATGATCTGCACCACGATATGGGGAGCACCCGATCTCGACTCACTGCCGCGCAAGCCCCACGTCGCCGTCGTCAGCGTGAACCGGCCTGATGGCGACGCGCTCGTCGCGATGGCCCAAAAGGGGCTGGACGTCGCCGTCCACACGCAGCTGCAGGAGGGCTGGATGCGCTGTCCGGTGGTGGTGGCCGAGATCCGCGGCACCGAGGCGCCTGAGGAGTTCGTGCTCGCCCACGGGCACGTCGACTCCTGGCACGCCGGGATCGGCGACAACGCGACCGGGAACGCCGCGTTGTTGGAACTGGCGCGGATTTTCTGGGCGCACCGCAGCCAGCTGCGGCGGACGCTGCGCATCGCGTGGTGGGCGGGTCATTCCACCGGTCGGTATGCGGGGTCGACATGGTACGCAGACACCTTCGCCCTCGATCTGGTCGAGCGGTGCGTGGCGCACATGAACGTCGACTCGCCGGGCTGCCGCTGGGCCACCGAGTATGAGGACATCTCGTGGATGCCTGAGACGGTGGACGTCTGCCAGCGTGCGATCCGCGACGCGACCGGGCAGGCCTCCGCGGGCGAACGGGCGCACCGTGCGGGTGACTGGTCGTTCAACAATCTCGGGATCAGCGGATTTTTCATGCTGTTCTCGACGATGCCCAAGAGCCTGCTAAAGGCCAAAGGCTACTATCCGGTGGGGGGGTGCGGGGCGAACATCGCCTGGCACACCGAGGATGACACGCTGGAGATCTTCGATGAGGGGAATCTCCTCCGAGATTTGAAGGCGTACGTGACGACGCTGGTGCGGGTCCTCAACGCCCCCGTGCACCCTCTGGATTTCCGCGCCACGACACGGGAGTTTGCGCACACGGTCGCCCAGTACCAAGAGGTCGCCGGCGAGATGTTCGATCTGGCGCCGGTGGCCGAGGAACTTGCGGCGCTGGAGGGCGCACTCGACCGGTTTGCGGGGCACTCCTCTGAGCTGGGGGCATCCTCGGTGGCCGATGCCCGGGTGCGGGCCGCGAATACAGCTCTTCGCCGCATTGCCCGGGAGCTGGTTCTGGTGAACTTTGGCCGCGAGGACCGCTTCCGTCACGATCCCGCGATGCCGATCCCCCCGTTGCCGGATCTTGCGGCGGTGCACCAGCTCGCGAGTGGAGATTCAGCCCAGCGCGGTTTCGTGCAAGCCCATTTGCTGCGCGGACGCAACCGCGTGATCTGGGCTCTGCGCGAGGCCCGACGGATCGCGGAGTCAGTCGTCTAGCCCTCGGGATGCCCTACGCCATTTGCGGGACTCAGGTCATCACCGGGACCGATGCAGATCCGATTCCGCACGGTGCCGTTGTCATCGACGGTGATCGGATCACAGGGGTCGGTCCGCTGCGCGCCTTGCGTCTGACCGCACAGACCGAAGTCGTTGAGGTCACAGGCACCGTCTTACCTGGGTTCGTCAACGCCCACACGCACTGTTCCATCGTCCCGGGGCTGGGCGATCAGACCGGCCAGATGCGCCAAGGCCCGCTCCCCAGCGGTTTTCGAGCGGTGGGCAATATGCGCCGGGAGCTGCTGAGCGGGGTCACCACCGCGCGCATCATGGGTGAGGAACACTACTTGGACATCGAGATGCGGCGGGCCATCGATGCGGGACTAATCCTTGGGCCCCGCCTGCTCTGCTCGGGTGTCCACCTTACCAGCGCCCACGGCCACGGCCGGGCGCTGACCACGACCGATGGGGTCGAGGCAGTCCGCCAGCGCGTCCGCCAGAATATCGCCGCGGGGGCGGACTGGATCAAACTCTTCATCACGGGGGGTGTCAGCAGCGTCGGGGCTGCCCTGGACGCGTACACGTACACGCGAGAAGAGATTCGGGCGGCGTGCGAGGAAGCGCACCGGGCCGGGCGCAAGGTCGCCGCGCATGCCCATGGCGGCCCCGGAGTGCGCGTGGCCCTGGAGGAGGGGTTGGACACCGTCGAGCACGGCGCGTTACTGAATGGCGACGATGTGGACCTGATCAAGCGGCTGGACCGTTTCTTAGTCTGCACGTTTGCCATCCTCTATCATCCCGACGGCATCGAGAAGGTCGATCGGTCCAATCCTGCGATCTGGAGCAAGGTCCTTGCCCTCCGTGACCAAGAGGAGACGCGCTTCCGCGAAATTCTGCAGTCAGGTGTGCGCTACGCCGTGGGCACCGACAGCATGCACGGTCTGTTGTGGTTTGAGATGGCCACACTTGTGCGCTTCGGTGTGTCCCCGATGGACGCGATCCGGGCGGGCACGGCGTGGGCGGCACAGGCCTGCGCGGTGGACGCCAGGGTAGGAACGCTCGAATCCGGCAAACTGGCGGACGTCGTTGCCGTCGAGGGCGATCCCCTCCGCGATATTGAGGCGCTGAGCCGCGTGCAATTGGTGGTGAAGGGCGGCCGCCGCTATGAGAATCGTTCCCTCGAGTAACTGATCACACAACAGGAGGTTCCTCTCGTGGGCAGTCTCGCAGCGTGGAAGGATGTGCACGAACAGACGGTGACGGAGGCGGTCTCGCTGGATGCGCCGTGGGCGCTCGTCGAGCATTTCAGTGCGCTGGTGCGCGACTCGGGGGGTAAGGCAGAACGGCGCGGTATCGACTACATTATGAAGCGACTCTCATCGTGGGGTGTGCCCCACACCCTGCACGAGCCAGAACTCCTCATCAGCCTGCCCCGCCGCGCCCGCCTAGAGGTCTTGTCGCCTGAGCGCCGGCCGCTCACCGCGAAGACGCCGGCGATGGCGCAGTCCACAGAGGGGCGCTGGCAGCGAGGGAACCTCGTCTATGTGCCCACCGGACAGGCCGCGGGCATCGCTGCCATTTTTGCGAGGGCAGATGTCAGCGCGGATGTGGCTGACCGCGTGGCGCTGACCGAAGGGTATCCCTCCCCCGGGAAAGTCGCCGCGTTTCAGGAACGGGGCGCGCGGGCAGCCATCTTCATCAGTCCCGGGGAGCGCATCCACGAGGGGATTTGCACCACGATCTGGGGATCTCCCGACCTCGACTCGATCGCCCGCAAGCCCGCCCTTCCCGTGTTGGCCATCAACAAGACCGACGGGGCCTGGCTGCGCACGTTGGCTCAAGGGGGTCCCGTCAAGGTCCACTACTCCACCAGGTTGGACGAGGGGTGGAGGCCCATTCCCGTGCTGGTCGCCGAGATCCGCGGGACCGAGGAGCCGGAGAAGTTCGTCTTACTGCACGGGCACATCGACTCCTGGCACGAGGGGATTGGTGACAACGCCACGGGAGACGCGACGTTGCTGGAAGTGGCGCGGGTGCTGTGGCAGCAGCGCGCGCACCTGCGCCGATCGGTACGCATCGCCTGGTGGTCGGGCCACTCGCACGGGCGGTATGCCGGCTCGACGTGGTACGCCGACACGTTTGCCCTCGACCTTGATGAGAACTGCGTCCTGCACATTAACTGTGACTCTCCTGGATGCCGCTGGGCCACCGTGTTCGAGGACGTGTTCTGGATGAACGAAGCCCAGGCGATCGGGAAAAGCGTCATCCGGGACGTCACCGGTCAGGAGGCGAGCGGCGGGCGTCCCTTGAGGGCGGGGGACAAGTCGTTCAGTAATGTTGGAGTCTCAACTTTCTATATGTTGTCGTCGACCATGCCCAAAGCGGTGGTGGCAGAGAAAGGCTACTACCCCGTCGGGGGGTGCGGGGGCAACATCGCTTGGCACACGGAAGATGACACGCTGGCCATCGCCGATCGCGATCATCTCCTCCGAGATATCAAGGTGTACGCGGCGGCGACGTTCCGCGCGGCGAACAGCCCCATCCATCCGCTTGACTTCATGGCGACGGCCGTCGAGATGGGTCAGACACTGCGCAAGTACCAAGAGGCCTGCGGGGAGCAATTTGACCTGGCCCCGGCGATTACCGAGGCGACGGCGCTCGAGGAGGACTTGGCACGTTTCTATGACCGCGCCACCGAGCTGGCCGATGCGGCGGTCAACGACCCGCGCGTAGCTCGGATGAACGAGATGCAGCGGCGCTTGGCCCGCATTCTGGTCCCCATCAACTACAGCCGCGCCGGGCGGTTTCGCCACGATCCGGCCGTGGACGTTCCGCCCCTGCCCGATCTGGAGCCGGCGCTGCGGCTCGCGTCATTGGAGACCGGATCGCAGGCGTCCCGGGTGACGCTGATCCATTTGCTGCGCGGACGCAATCGCGTCCGCAGTGCGCTGCGGGAAGCGCGCCGCATCCTCGCAGATTACCGGAGGGTCAGCGGGTGAAAGCGGTCCTCATCCGCGAGCACGGGGGATTGGACACCCTTCGATTGGAGGAGGTGCCGACCCCGCGGCCGGGCCCTGGCGAAGTGCGTGTGCGGGTGCGCGCGGTCGCGCTCAATAACCTCGACGTGTGGGCCCGCAGTGGTCCCCCGGGCGGGCGGCCCGTGTACCCGTGGGGGCGTTTTCCCCTGCCGGCCATCACCGGGGGCGATGTGGCGGGAGTGGTCGACGAGGCGGGGCCCGGAGTGAGCGGTGTGGCCGTTGGCTCACGCGTGGTGGTCAATCCGATCCTCTCCTGCGGGCGGTGTGAGTGGTGCGCAGCGGGTGAGCAGTCGATGTGCCGGGAGTACCGCATCTACGGGGAACATGTGCCGGGAGGGATGGCAGAATTCACGGTGGTGCCGGCGCAGAACCTTCTTGCTCTTCCCGACGGCGTGTCGTTTGAACACGCTGCTGCCGCCCCAGTCTGCTTCACGACGGCGTGGCGCATGCTGGTCACCGTCGGGGGATTGCAGACAGGCGAAGATGTCTTGGTGGTGGGGGCCTCGGGGGGAGTAGGCACGGCAGCGGTGGCGATTGGCAAGTTGGCCGGGGCGCGAGTCTTTGCGCTGGTCAACGGCCGGGCGAAGACAGCCAAGGCGCAGGGGATGGGAGCAATCGCGATCGACCGCGCTGAAGTGCCGATATTTAGCGAGCGCGTCCGCGAGTTGACGACTTCAGGGGTCCACCTCGCCGCCGATCCTGTTGGGGCGCCGACGTGGCGGGAAACGATCCGCAGCTTGCGGCCAGGAGGCCGAATGGTCATCTGCGGGGCCAGCGGGGGGGAGCGGCCCGACATCGACATCCGGGAGATCTACCAGCGCCACCGCAAGATTTTAGGGGCGCCGATGGGGAATGTCCGGGACTTTCTCACGGTCATGGCCTTGGTCTTCCGTCGGGCGCTCGTGCCGGTTGTGCACGCGGTCGTGCCGCTAGCCCAGGTGCGCGAAGCCCACCGCATCTTTGAAGCGCGTGAACACTTCGGGAAAATCGTGCTGACGCCGTAGCGCGGTCAGTGGCCGGTCATCACCGGGGTGATGGCGACCGTCCGTCGATCTTCGCGCCGTCCGCGGTACCAGTAGGCGATCTGCTGGCCTCCGTACTTCGCCTCAAACAACCGGTAGGCCATCGCGCGATTCTCATCATCGAAGGCGGCGGTTCCGGCAAACGACGTGTCATCAATTTCCACCGAGACACGAGGATTGGCAGTGAGATTTCTGACCCAATGCGCGTCGGCGTGGCCCAGCAGGTAGAGGAGCCCTTGGTGGTAGGTAAACCAGAGTTCGACCGTGCGCGGCCGGCCTGTGGTCCGACCCATCGTCGTCAGAAACACGAGCGGCGCGCGCGCCAACACTTGCAGGGTGCTGCCCTCGACGGACATCAGCCTGTCCGTCGCGGACGTCGGGAGGATGTTCTCAGCGCGGTCCCGATGGCCGCGATCGCCTCCGCGGTCAACCCGATCCGCTTCGCCACCGCCGGTCCCGGCCACCACTGATAGACCGCCAGATCGACGCGTTGGTCGGTCGCTAGTGCGATGCCGTCCCGCCGCAATGCGGCGTGTTGGCCCGCGCGTCCCCCACCGTAGCCGGAGGCCAGTCCGCCGAATCGATTGACGACACGCTGCCAGGGGAGGCCCTTTCCTCCGGCGTGTGCGATCCACCCGATTTCGCGCGCCGCGTGGGGCCGTCCCGCGAGACGCGCCAGTTGTCCGTACGTCACGACGTGGCCCCGAGGGACGGCGCGGACGATCGCGTGGACCCGGTCGACAAAGATCTGCCACCCATTGTGCCGTGGACCAAAAACCCGTCGCGCCCCGGCGGTCATGTCCGAGCCCAATCCCTCGTGTCCGAGCGCGCGGACGTGTACGCTGCGCAGAACCGCCGCATGGGGCAACTGGGGCAGCGGGGGGCGCGCGCCGTGCACACCGTTGCCCCAAAATCCATCAGGGCCTGGTTGAAGTCATAGGCATCATCGGCAGGCAGCAGGGCGGCCGATAGTGCCCACAGATGCCGGTCGGATGCCGTACGCCGTCCACAGAAAACGCGGCGCAGCACGCGCCGCACGTTGGTGTCGACGATTGGTTCGGCCTGTCCATACGCGAAGGTCAGCACGGCGCCCGCCGTGTACGGGCCGATGCCCTTCAACGTAGAGCCGATCTTTTCCTGTCCTTTTGACACTTCTGAAGCCTTGTCGAGAGCACGGTGAGTAGGTAATATGAGGTGCGCCCGCTGGGCAATATAAAGGTTCTTCCGGTAATCTACACCAAATGCAGCTACCGACTCGCATTCTCTTTTCAGTGTCACCGGGTCCAGCACTACGCCATTGCCGATGAGGTTAACGGTCTTTTCGTGAAAGATCCCCGAAGGTATCTGGTGCAGAACGATCTTTTTGTCTTTTACGTAGAGGGTATGACCGGCATTTGGGCCTCCCTGGAAACGAGCGATCAGGTCATAGCGAGGAGCGAAATAGTCCACTATCTTTCCCTTTCCTTCATCCCCCCACTGGAGGCCTAAGATTACATCAACCATGAAGTTTGCAATTTGCTGGTTTATGATTTCAGCGGACCATAGGTCCGCTTATGAGGCGGCAAAAGTACGGTAAAACCCATAACCCCTCCAAGGAAATTATATAGGGGAGACAGGGGGACGCGCCCGTCAGGTAGCTGATTCTGTATCGTAACGGACGACCGAATGAATGCCGCTGAGCTGCAGGAGCCGCTGGACCAGTTCTTCCAGCTCTTCCTTGTCATGGACATAGACCTTGATATTCCCTTCGAACAATCCTTCCTTCGCCTCGATGGTCATGGCGCTGATGTTGATCTTCAATTCCCCGGAGATGAGATTGGTGATCTTATTGACGACCCCTACGTCGTCCATGCCTACGATACGTACGCCGGTGAGGAAGGAGATCTCTTTATTTTTCGCCCATTTGGTCTTTACTACACGATGTCCGTAGTTGGCCATCAGCTTG